>Ga0193752_1001405_pt1 | contig 20075 bp, 19 predicted proteins | sample H1c1metaG_FD_144924 | JGI IMG/M metagenome (GOLD analysis project Ga0193752, IMG submission 144924) | Soil microbial communities from a riparian zone of the East river system, Colorado, United States - H1c1 | ecosystem: Environmental > Terrestrial > Soil > Riparian zone | place: USA: East River...
AACCCTTGCTGTTAAGCCCGGTTGAATGTGTAAGCATAAGACGGTTACTGTAGTTACGGTTTGATGACGCATAGTTGATGCTGGTTTGCTTACGTTGGTAAGAAGCCCTTGTATCAAAATTGGTTAAACCGCCCAGGTCGCCATAGCCAAAAGTGGTTGATTTTAAACCCAGCGTCGATTCCCTGTTACGCAGCACATCATTCAAACCACCCCATTGCCCGTAAGGAGTAAAACCATTATCCAGGTTTTCCATGGGTGATCCGTTGATGTATGTGTTGAACTGGTCAGCATCATATCCCCTGATGCGGAAACGTACTGCGCCAAATTTAAAAGTAGCAGCATTTAAGAAAGGGTCTCTACCTGCACCAAGTTGGGAAGAAATATTCTGTGCACTTCCATCCTGGCCATCAGTTTCATCCAGTGAAATTACCGGGATATTATCCGTGTTGGTTTCATTAAGAGTTTCAACAATGGTTGTGTCCGGAACGATCGGTGTTGTCTTAGGTACTACCTGCGAAAATACTGATGGCAGCAATCCACCCAGTAGCAATCCCACAAGAAAACAATGTCTAATTTTACTCATAAATATGTTTTGTTAAAAAAATCGAGCAAATGTAGGCTATTCGTGGGTTTTTGTCGATAATTTTTCAAGTTTAACATATTAGTCATATTGAAATTCTTATGGTGCAATACATATATATACCTTTGTCCATTATCAGAAAAAGCTATGAATAAAGTTTTATCGGTTCTCGCTATTGTAATCCTATCAATTTCAACAGGTTACGCCCAGAAAGAAAATTTCAAACCATCCTTGATCGGGTTTTACAACCTGGAGAACTATTACGATACGGTTAATAACCCTAAAGTAGATGACGAGGAATTTTTACCAAACAGCGAGCGGCATTACAATACACGTATCTTTTTAGACAAGGTTGACCGCCTGAGTTCGGTAATTGAGCAGATGGGCACCGATCTTAATCCCGATGGCCTGGCCTTATTGGGGGTTGCCGAAATTGAAAATGATACGGTACTGAACATACTGGTTAATCATAAAAATTTAAAAAACCGCAAGCTAAAAGTTATCCATTACGATTCACCTGATATCAGGGGTATTGATGTAGGCTTGCTATACAACCCTAAATATTTTATTCCTTTATATAGTAAAAACCTTTTTGTGAAGCTTCCGGGCGGATCAAAAGATTCCTACATGACCCGTGACATTTTGTATGCAAAAGGAATTCTGGACGGAGATACAGTGCATGTGATGGTTGGGCACTGGCCTTCCCGATCCGGTGGAGAAGAACGTTCCATCCCGGCAAGAGCTGCAGCAGCCGGTGTTGTGAGACGTGTGGTTGATTCATTGATGGCGATCAACATACAATCTAAGATTGTGATCATGGGCGATCTGAACGATGACCCCGTAAGTCCAAGCATGACCAAAGTATTAAATGCAAAAGGAAGCCCCGATGGTTTAAAAGACGGCGGCCTGTACAACCCCTGGTACGATTTTTATAAAAAAGGGATCGGTACCATTGCTTACCAGGATAGCTGGGGCCTGTTTGACCAGGTGGTTATATCAAAAGCATGGCTTGATAAAAGCCAGGCCGGTTATCATTTTTATAAAGCCAATATTTTTAACCGGGAGTTCCTGGTACAAAAGACCGGTAAATACAAAGGCTATCCAAAAAGAACCTGGGATGGCACCACCTATAATTATGGTTATAGTGATCACTTTCCGGTATATGTTACTATGCTGAAAAAAGTGAACTGATCTTCAGCTTGCTTTTAAAACCAAGTTGTAAGGCATAAGAAAAATAATTTTTTAATCAGATCCGATATTGTTGCACACAGCAATTTTGCTTTGTATCGCCAACAATATACCAACTATCCTTTTTTGAAAACCACGGATGAATAGATTTGTTCAGGTATTAACCATTTTATTATTTGCCTCTGTTTCGTTTGCACAAACGCCTGTGCCAATGGCATCGCAGCCATCGCTTACCTATACCGAAAATTTTAGCGACATTGCAAACTGGACAAATAATTTTGCATCGGGCACCGGGGCTAACCATTTTGGTGCTGTAGCAGTTAATGCAACCGGGGTTATACCATCTGCTACAAGGATCACTGCATCTACCGCAACATTCCAGGTACCCCCTTCCTCTACCGGAGGGTTACACCGGGGTACCGACCAGCTTACACCAACTACCTCAATTGTTTTGCTGTCAACCGGCACAACTAATAATACCTCATCTGCAGCTTTTGACCTGTTTTTAGATTTTACCGGTGTGGATGCCGGCACGCTCAGTTTTGACTGGGCAACTGTTTTTAATGCTGCAGGCGACAGGAATGGTTCTCTAAAAATATATGCCAGTATAGATGGCACTACTTACATTGATGTTACTGCTGCCTTTGTAACAAATTTTACAAACAATGTTGCGGCATCGGGTAGTATAACCAATGTTGCTTTACCGGCATCATTTAATAATTCGGCTACTGCAAGGTTGCGATTCTATTATCACAATGGCACAGGTGGCACTACGGGCTCCCGACCTAAACTGAGCATAGATAATATATCCATCACAGCTGTACCAAATACTCCCTGTGTAACTCCAACTGCGCAACCATCTAATATAGTTTTTGGAACCATAACCAGCAGCAGCATTGCAGGAAGCTTTACTGCTGCTTCACCAACAGCAAACAGCTATCTTGTTATTGTAAGTAATAGCAACAGTCTTACTTCTTTGCCTGTTGATGGTGTTACGTATAACCTGGGCGATAATGTGGGCGATGGTTACGTTATCTCCAATAACAATGCTTTGAGTTTTTCTGCAACAGGCTTATCAGGGTCCACTACTTATTATTTTTATGTTTTCTCATTTAACAATGTTTGTATTGGCAGCGTAAAATATTTAACGGTAAATCCGTTGGAAGCAAATGCAACAACGATAGCTGCACTCCCATCATGTACCACACCTGCAGACCAGCCAACTGTTTTGAATTTTGGAACAGTTAACGTAAACTCAATACAGGGTTCATTTACTGCTGCGGCAGCTACCGACGGATACCTGGTATTAAGAAGCACCTCCGCTTCGTTAACCAACAATCCTGTTAATGGAGTAAGCTATGCACCCGGGAATATCCTTGGTAATGCAACGGTAGTTCAGCAAAATAATTTAACCGGTTTTACAGCAACAGGCTTATCGCCTGTTACACTTTACTATTTTTATATTTTCAGTTACAACAATATTAACTGCAGTAACGGACCGGCGTATAATGTTGTTGGTCCGTTAAGTGGTTCAATGTCCACAGCCAATTTATCACCTTGTGCCACACCCTCCGCACAACCAACCAGCATCTCATTTACAGCTTCGGGCAATGCCATTGCCGGGTCATTCAACCCCGGCAGCGGATGCGATGCATACCTGGTGATCAGGAGTCTTAGCCCTACCTTATCAGCAACACCGGTAAATAATACTGACTATAATTTAGGAGATGGTATTGGTGGAGGATTTGTTATTTCTAATAGCAGTGAAAAAAGTTTTTTAACACAGGGGCTTACAGCAAGTACTACTTATTACTTTTATGTTTTTGCATTTAATAAGTTGTGCAGCGGTGGTACAAAATATTTAACTGTTAACCCGCTGGAAGGAAATACAACCACAACCAATGACCCTGCAAACAATTATTATTTTGGTAACCTGCATGCCCATTCCGATTATTCAGATGGCAACGTAGATAATCCCGGTTATACACCTTTTGACGATTACACTTATGCCATGTCATCTCAATGCATGGATTTCCTCGGCATATCTGAACACAATCATTATACATCAAATAACAATCCGGGTAACAGGCTAAGCACTTATGGTTTGGGGATCACACAGGCTGCTAATTTCACAACTGCAAATCCATCTTTTATTGCATTGTATGGCATGGAATGGGGTGTTATCAGCAATGGCGGCCATGTACTGGTTTATGGTGATGGCATGAATAATTTATGGGGCTGGGAAACCGGCAGCGGTGCATGGGGTGCCACCAGTAATTATAATGAGTTTATTGCCAAGTCAGATTATACCAGTGGCACAGGTTTATTTCAAACAGTAAATAATAACAGCGCTACCAATACTTTTGCTTCGCTGGCACACCCTGACGATCATGATTATGGCGACCTAGCAAACGTCGCTTACAATGCTACATATGATGCGGCTGTTTCTGCTACAGCGGTTGAAAGCGGCCCATCAACTTCGACCAATACCACATACAGTAATCCTGGTTCTTCTATGAATTACCTCTGGTATTACCAGAAATTACTGGCCAAAGGATATCACCTTGCTCCATCCATTGATCATGACAATCACAATACCACATTTGGAAGAACAACTTATTCACGTTCGGCAGTGGTTGCACCATCTTTATCAAAAACAAGTATCATAAGCGGTTTCCGAAACATGCATGTATATGCAACACAGGATTGCGACACTAAAGTCGATTTTACTGTAAACACAAAGATCATGGGTAGCAGCCTGGTTGCTGCCGGAGCGCCGGTTATTGCAGTAAATCTTACTGATGTTTCTACATCAACAGCAGGAGCAGTTATTAAAGTAATGTTTGGTATCCCCGGCAGTAATATAAATGCTGCAGAAATATATTCGGCTACCGGAAGCAGTTTGTTTTACATTGATGATAACCTGGCAAACCTTGCCACCGGTTATTATTATATTGATATCACCAATGGCAGCAGCAGGATGGTTACTGCACCGGTTTGGTACACCCGTGCTGATCTGGGAGCCCTGCCAATAAGCTTTGGTTCCTTCACTGCACAAAAACAGGATAAAACAGTAAAGCTGAGCTGGAGTACTGAACAGGAAATAAACAGCAGTCATTTTATTATTGAAAGATCGGCTGACGGAAGAAACTGGCAACCCATTGGCAGCATGGCAGCAGCAGGTAGCAGCAGCAATCATTTGGAATATACTGCTTATGATAATTTGCCATTGAATGGCACCGGTTACTACCGCATTAAAGAAGTGGATAAAGATGGCAGGTTTCAGATATCGGTTGTAAGAAGGATAAGTTTTGATTTAGGTTACACCGTTACCGTTGCACCAAATCCGGCAAAAGATCTTATTATTGTTACGTTGGATAAGATCAGCAATACAGCTTCAACCATCCAGCTTTTTAATGCATCGGGTAATCTTGTTTTTACAGAAAAAACAAATCTCTCTAGGTTCAATATCAATACTTCAGCATTTGCAAGGGGGTTGTATTATATTAAGATCAGCAATGCCGGTGAAGTGGCTACGCAAAAGATTATCCTGCAATAAAAGCGAATTCGTGTAATTAGTGTAATTCGAATAGTTCGTGTGATAAATCTATTTGACGATCTCAACCTGGTCCGGCTCCAGTAAAGGTGTATTTTTAAATCGCAGAACAATGTTTGCAGTTGTTACCACATCCTTCTGGCAATAGGTAACAATACGGTCCAGGTTCTTTTCCACCCAGTACACTTCTCCAACCATGCTTCCGTCAATATCGTCTTTAGGTGATGGGACATTTAATGCAGCAGCCAGTAATTTTAAGGAAGTATATTGTTTGTAATCGCCAAAGCGCCAGTACTGGAATGTATCGATCATATTCGTTTCCCAGGGTTTCATATTCTGGAAATCGAGAAAGGGAGGAATGGATAAACTGTTTATCAGTAAGCGGCGGCAGATAAACGGAATATCGAACTCTTTAATGTTATGGCCTGTAAAACTCCACTTATTATTATTGGCTTCCATTTTCTGCAGGGCTGCAATAAAATCCTGCAGCAATATTTTTTCATCATCACCATAAAAGGATTTTACCCTTAATTGAATGGCTTTACCATCCCGTTTAAAATACCCTACGCTGATACATACAACTTTTGCAAATTCGGCCATCACCCCGGCACGCTGCGGATAAAATTCGTCAGGAGTTATATCTTCCGGTAAAGTTCGTTGTACTTTTTCTTTCCAGAGTTGTTGCCAATCTTCATTCAATGTACCAAATGCTGCCTGTTCAGATACTGTTTCAATATCGATCAGCAACATGTTTTCTAATCGTATGTTTTGCATAGCGTATGATTATGAAAACTAAAGTACAAAGGGATTTTTAAAAATGCAAGGGTTGCCGAAGGCGATACCGGATTCTTGATATTGGATACTGGATGGAGCCTTAAATAAATAACAATATTCAAACTATAATGCTCTTATTCAGGATCCAGGAACTGGTATCAAGTATCGCTTTAAAATGTAAGGCCTACAAAAACCTGTATACTCTGGCTCTTCCATTTTTGCTGGTTATCAATTCCATTCAGATCGGTTAGCCCAAGTTTATACCTGGCGCCTATATTCACTACCGGCAATTGTATCCATAAGCCACCAATGGCCGACCATTCTCCATTCTTATAGATATCGCCATTGCTTTTGAGGCTATCAACCGTTTGTTTAAGCAGGCCGCCATAAGCCGGGCCAACCTGTAGTTTTACCCTTTTGCTTTGACCCACATTGATGTTGAGCAATAAAGGAACTTCCAGGAAATTTAGTTTTGATTCTTTCTGGCTGCCACCGAGGAAAAGGTCATAATAGATATCATTGGGGTCATTGCTGAACTCTGATGAGCTTTGCACAAAATTCACTTCGGGCTGCAAACCAAAACGGTTGCTGAAATTGAATTGAAAAAAGATACCGGCCTGGAAATTAAAATTGAATCCTTCTTTATAAGATTTGCCGGTTATTTTATTGAGATTAACTCCTCCTTTGGCACCAAATCGGAAAAAGTTTTCGTGATCTCCATCCAGTTTATTACGCTGGGCAAAAGTAGGCAGGGTAATGATAAGCAGGATTGCCGGAATCAGTTTTTTCATGTTTTTATTTTTTGTAAGGATATTGTTTATAAGCCAAGATTATGCCAAAAGTAACAAGCCTGTGCAGTACACAGGCTTGTTTGTTTAATTAATTGTTTTTAAACAATTACCTTCTTCTCCAATGACCGGGTACCCACACCCAACCCCTACGGGTATTTTTCCAATGACCTTCTACCCAACGGTTATTATTGTACTTCGGCCTGTCCCAATATCCGTCCCGGTAATTATAACGTCCATTTCCCCATGTCCACTCCCCGCTTATCCAAACATGTGCAGCTGAAGGGCGTGCAGGCCTGGCTTTTACAGTCGGGTGGTGAGGACGTATTTTTACATAGATCTGGGCATCTGCTGCTGAAAATGACAGCGCCATCGCTACTATCATGATCATTTTTAAAATAATCTTCTTCATAAAAATAAATTTTTGATTCAATGTTATGACCGGTGAAAAAAATATCGGTTTAAATTAAATTCCTCTTTTAACTTTTCTTAGGTCATACTATTCAATATTGAACAGATGTTTTAACTAAAACATTTACTATGCCAATTTACATTAATAAAATCCTTATTCTTTAATGATTATAATACAATTGAATAGTTAAATAATAAACACTTTGTTAAAAACAAGAGGAAAATCTGCCCCTGTCATTTCGCTTTACATAAAACAAAAACCCCATCCTTTTCAGAATGGGGCTTTTTATTATTAAGAGTTAAAAGTTATTGATTACTCTTCTCCAACTTTCATCTTACCTTTTTGCTTAGCTATCACTTCTTCTGCAATGTTATTTGGTGCAGGAGAGTAATGGCTGAACTCCATGGTAGAAGTAGCACGGCCGCTCGATAATGAACGCAGCTGCGTTACATAACCAAACATTTCGCTTAATGGCACTTTGGCTTTAATAACCTGTACACCATGTTTGCTATCCATACCTTCCAGCATACCACGACGACGGTTCAGATCACCCGTAACATCACCCATGTACTGGTCTGGAGTTAACACTTCCACTTTCATGATCGGTTCCAGTAAAACAGGTTTTGCTTTACGGCCGGCTTCACGGTATCCTTGCTTTGCACAAAGTTCAAAACTCATCGCATCACTATCCACCTGGTGGAAACTACCATCAAACACACGTACTTTCATACTCTCCATTGGGTAACCAGCAAGTACACCGGTAGTCATCGCAGTTTCAAAACCTTTTTGAATGGCCGGTACAAATTCTTTTGGAATACTACCACCAAACAAACCGTTCACAAACTGGAAATTACTTCCTTTGTTAACTTCTTTATCGTTCAAAAATTCCGGGTCAGCGGGCCCGATCTCAAAAATGATATCGGCAAATTTACCACGACCACCGGTTTGTTTCTTCAATGTTTCCCTGTGCTCAACTGAATTATGGAATGCTTCTTTATAAGCAACCTGTGGAGCACCCTGGTTAATTTCAACTTTAAATTCACGACGCATACGGTCAACAATGATCTCCAAATGCAACTCACCCATACCACTCAAAATGGTCTGGCCGGTCTCTTCATCAGTCTTAACACGTAATGTAGGATCTTCCTCTACCAGCTTGGCGATCGCCATACCCATTTTATCAACGTCGGCCTGTGTTTTTGGTTCAACCGCAACACTGATAACCGGTTCAGGGAAGGTCATTGCTTCCAGTACGATCGGGTTGTCTTCGTTACAAAGGGTGTCACCGGTTTTAATATCTTTAAAACCTACAGCAGCACCAATATCACCGGCTTCAATAAAATCAACCGGGTTTTGCTTGTTGGCATGCATCTGCATGATACGGCTGATACGCTCTTTTTTACCTGTACGGGTATTCAGAACATACGAACCAGAATCAAGGCGACCACTATATGCCCGGAAGAACGCTAAACGACCCACAAAAGGATCGGTCATGATCTTAAATGCCAAAGCACTGAATGGTTCTTTTGGATCTGCATGACGCAGTAATTCTTCACCGGTATCAGGGTTTGTTCCTTTAACCGCTTCAATATCCAATGGACCAGGTAAGTAACGTACGATAGCATCCAATGCAGTTTGTACACCTTTGTTTTTAAAAGATGAACCACACATCATCGGGATGATAGAAATATCAATCGTTGCTTTACGGATAGCTTCATGAATTTCAGCTTCGGTGATCGTGTTAGGATCTTCAAAGAATTTTTCCAGTAATTTATCATCGTAATCAGCAACAGCTTCAATTAAATGTTGCCTCCATTCGTTCACTTCTTCGATCATATCTTCCGGGATAGGCACTTCGTTAAAAGTCATACCCTGGCCAGCTTCATCCCAAACCATTCCTTTCATGGTGATCAGATCCACCACACCTTTAAAATTATCTTCGGCACCAATTGGTAATTGTAAAGGCACAGCTTTAGCACCAAGCATTTCTTTAATTTGTTTTACAACATTTAAGAAATCGGCACCACTGCGGTCCATTTTATTTACAAAACCAATACGTGGTACTTTGTAACGGTTGGCCTGGCGCCAAACGGTTTCACTCTGTGGTTCTACACCAGACACAGCGCAGAACAATGCCAGTAAACCATCCAGTACACGTAAAGAACGTTCTACCTCTACTGTAAAATCCACGTGACCCGGGGTATCGATAATGTTGAATTTGTATTGATGCGTATCTGGTAATTTCTTGCCATTAGCCATTGGAAAGTTCCAAAAGCAGGTAGTAGCAGCACTAGTAATAGTGATACCTCTTTCCTGTTCCTGGGCCATCCAGTCCATGGTAGCAGCGCCATCATGCACCTCACCAATTTTATGATTCACACCGGTATAATACAATATACGCTCGGTGGTAGTGGTTTTACCGGCATCAATATGAGCGGCAATTCCAAAGTTTCGTTGATAACGTAAATCTCCCATTTTTTCTGATTTGAATTTTTAATTTTTATTATTATGAGCCCGGCTTTTGAATTTCAATTAAGCTTCATTGGCGTCGCACTCTTGTACTAATGTTCTTTGCTGATCTTTTTGCTTTGTTAAAAGCATACCCCTGTAATTAAGAACGCTGTAAGCGAACCGGGGTTAATATGATTGTTAGACTCTCATGGTATGCTAAATAAGCAAGGCTCTATCAAACACTGCCTGCCTTTTAGCGCCGCAAAGGTACGTGCTTTTTTTTACATAACAAAGCTATAAAGCAACAAAAAAAGCCACCAGCTTGTTAACTGATGGCTAAAATATATTACTGATTTAATAATTAGATCCTGAAGTGAGCAAAAGCTTTGTTAGCTTCAGCCATACGGTGTGTATCTTCTTTCTTTTTGAACGAAGCACCTTCACCTTTGCTTGCAGCAACGATCTCATTGGCTAATTTATCAGCCATGCTGCGGCCGTTTCGGTCACGGCTGTATTTGATCATCCATTTAATGCTTAAAGATATCTTCCTGTCTGCACGTACTTCAGACGGTATCTGGAAAGTAGCACCACCAATACGGCGGCTACGTACCTCAACACCCGGAGTAATGTTAGCCAGGGCTTTTTTCCAAACTTCGTATCCATCTTCACCGGTTTGCTTGGCAACTTTATCCAAAGCATTGTAAAATATAATGTATGCACCACTCTTTTTACCTTCCCACATCAGGTTGTTTACAAAACGTGTAACCAGTTTGTCGTTGAATTTAGGATCTGGTGCTAATGGAATCTTTTTCGGTTGTGTCTTCCTCATTGTTATTTATTTTAGCCAGGCGTCACCCGTCCGGCCTTTATTGAAATTATTTTTTTGCTTTTTTAGTTCCGTATTTACTGCGGCTTTGTTTACGGTCTTTAACACCTGCAGTATCAAGGCTACCACGTACAATATGGTAACGTACACCTGGTAAGTCTTTTACTCTTCCACCACGTATCAACACGATACTATGTTCCTGTAAATTGTGGCCTTCACCCGGAATATAGGCAATAACCTCAATTTTATTGGTTAAACGTACTTTAGCAACTTTACGCAAAGCAGAGTTTGGTTTTTTAGGCGTGGTTGTGTACACCCTTGTACATACACCACGGCGCTGTGGACAACTGTCCAAAGCCCTTGATTTGCTTTTAGCTTTAATTACTTCTCTTCCTTTTCTAACTAATTGTTGTATTGTTGGCATTTATGTACCGTTTATTTTTCGGACGGCAAAGGTAGGATTTATGATTTGATTTTGGAAACTAAAAAGTAAAAAAAATCAAATTTTATTAACATCCGACAAAAAAACCGCTTGGGAAGGCGGTTTTAATGGGAATATGTCGGTTTTTTCAACCTAAATTTTATACATCCAGCCATGGTTATCGGGTATTTGCCCGTAACGGATGGCATTTAACCTTCTTTTTACTTCAGGGGCGGTTTTCCAGCTATCTACATCAAATTCCATTATAAAATCCTTATACCTCAGTTCTTTTATCATTGATATGGTAGCTGCTGTACCGGTCCCAAAAACCTCGTACAAAATACCGGCATTGTATGCTGAAATTACGTCATCTATATTTAAAGCCCTTTCTTCTATCTGGAAACCCATCTCTCTTAACGTAACCATAGTACTGTCCCTTGTAACACCGGCCAATATAGTTCCTTCCTTCAGATCAGGGGTAATCACTGTATTGCCAATAACAAAGAAAACATTCATGGTACCGCATTCCTGTACATATTTATGCTCAAAGGCATCAGTCCATAAAACCTGGTCGTACCCCTTAAGTTTTGCCTGGGCAGTTGCATACATAGCGCCACCATAATTACCCGCCGGGTACCGCCCTTACATAATGCTCCTCTACATAAATACGCATGGGCGTATTATAATAAGGGCCTGTTGGGCTGAGTATGATCATGAACTTATACTTTTCACTTGGTCTTACCCCGATCATATGGTCGCAGCTGAACATAAACGGACGGATATATAAAGAATGGTCTTCCTGCTGTGGTATCCAGTTCTTATCCAGTTCGATCAGCATGCGCATGCCTTCCATAAAAATATCTTCGGGCACTTGTGGCATCTGCATACGTTCGGCAGAAATATTAAATCGCTTATAATTATCTATAGGTCGGAAGATAGAAACCTCGCCTGCATCATTTTTGTAAGCTTTTATACCTTCAAATATTGCCTGCCCGTAATGCAGGGCAGCTAATGAAGGATCGAGTAATAAAGGTTGATAAGGTTTGATCTCTGCATTTTTCCATTCCCCGTCTTCATAATCCACTTCAAGCATATGATCGGTAAAGTATTTTCCAAAAGGAATGTTTTCAAGATTAATATCGGTAAGTTTACTGCGCTCTGCTTTTGTGATATTAATATTTTCAGCTGCGATCATATTCGTTAATTTTACGGCAAAGAAACGAAAAAAGCAAGAGTTTAAATTGCCAATTCATGAGTTTAGATAATATTCAACTTCCGGCAACGATATTACAGGGTTTGTACAGTAAATGCCTGTACGACTTAGAAACAGACAAATCAGTTTCAGATGATATACAAACCGGCAATATTGCCAGCCTGGGTAGCAATCAAAAAAAGATAGCCATATTGGTTAACTCCACAGCTGCCATTTATTTACCAGATGAAGAACTCAATTTTTTACTGGGGATATTAACCGCCTGCAAATTGAGTATGGCTGATATTGCATTGATCAATATTGCCAAAAATCCAGGTCTTGATTATATGGCTGTTACGGAACAACTGAAGGCAGAAAAAATATTTTTATTTGGATTAGATGCCAATGCACTTGCATTACCACTTCAGTTTCCACATTACCAGGTACAGCAATTCAATAACCAGGTTTATCTTTCATCGCTTTCATTAAATGAATTGCAGGCTAATAAAGATGAAAAGATGAAATTATGGAACTGCCTTAAAAAAGTCTTTGCATTAGGATAATTTAAAAACATGACCAGTATCATATTTGCCACCAATAATCAAAACAAAATTGAAGAAGTAAGGGCTGTATTGGGCAGCCGTTTTAATATCATCACTTTAAAAGAAGCCGGTATTGACATTGATATTCCCGAGCCGCATGATACGCTGGAAGCCAATGCCACTGAAAAATCAAAAACCATTTTTGAAATTACAAAGCAAAATTGTTTTAGTGAAGATACCGGCCTGGAAGTAGCTGCATTGAATGGTGAGCCCGGTGTAAAAAGTGCACGCTATGCCGGCGAAGTCAGAAGCTTTGATGACAATATTGAAAAGCTACTGAATAAACTTGGGTCTTCAGATAATAAATCAGCCCGTTTCAGAACGGTGATATCGCTGATACTTGATGGCAAGGAATATTTTTTTGAAGGCATTTGTAATGGCAGGATCATCAGTGAAAGAAAAGGTAATCATGGTTTTGGGTACGACCCGGTTTTCATCCCTGACGGAAGTGATAAAACATTTGCAGAGATGGATATGGCAGAGAAAAATAAATTCAGCCACAGAAAAAAAGCAATGGAGAAATTAATACAATTTTTGAACAACTGATATGGTAAGAATTAAAATAGAGATACCTGAAAAAACAATCGGAACATTTACTGTCCCGATCAGGATCGCAGATATCAATTATGGCAACCATGTTGGCAACGATGCTTTTGTAAGTATCATTCATGAAGCAAGAATGCAATGGCTGAAGCAATATGATTATACAGAATTAAAAATTGAAGGCATCGGGTTGATCATGAGTGATCTTGCTATTGAATTTAAAAATGAATCTTTTTATGGTGATGTGGTAGAAGTGAAACTAGGCGCCGGCGAAATATCAAGAGTTGGTTTTGAATTGTATTACCAGCTCTTCGCAAAACGCAATGAAGAAAATATTTTACTGGCCAATGCAAAGACCGGTATGGTTTGTTATGATTATGGTGCAAAGAAAGTAGCTTCGATCCCTGAAAAATTAAAAGTGATACTGGAAGCTTAGTTAACCATCATTCCATATCCTCCAATTCTCTTCAGCCTGGATGATCAGCATTTCAAATCCGTTCTCAATAGTAGCACTTTGTTGCTCCCCTTTTTGCAGGAATAAAGTCTTTGCAGGTTCATAAACCAGGTCATACAAATAATTATCAGCAGTTAAAAATGAATAAGGAATTGCAGGGCAGGTATCTTCATCGGGTGCCATGCCCAGTGGTGTTGAATTTATAACGATATTGTATTCATGAATAAGCTCTTCAGTAATTTGTTCATATTGGATGAAACCGGTTCCCTGCTTTGCAGATCTTGAAACAATTAAAAACCCGATGCCCAATTTTTTGAGTACAAACTGAACTGCTTTAGAAGCGCCTCCTGTTCCCAACACCAGCGCTTTTTGGTGAACAGGCTTCAGTTTTTTTACAAATGATCTTTCAAAACCAATGATATCGGTATTATAAGCAGTTAATTCACCATCCCATATCCTGATACAGTTTGTTGCGCCGATCTGTTTTACTTCTTCTGATAAAAGATCAACATATTTCAACACCTGTTCTTTGTAAGGAATGGTTACAGCTAATCCTTTGAGGTCAGGATTATTTTTTAATAATTCCGGCAGTTCTTCTATTTGTGTTAAAGGAAATGAATGAAAAACAGCATCAGCAATTTCTTCTCTTTCTATTTTTTCGATAAAGTATTGTTTGGAAAAAGAGTGCGTTAACGGATATCCAATAAGGCCGTATGCTTTCATTAAACCGTTTCTTTATTCAGGTATAAATGAAAAGTATCACCACGTAAACCGATACGCATTGCTTCCAGCGGAATTACTTCGTTTGGTGCAATGTTTCCCAGGTTTACGTTACAACCGATCAGTTCCAAAAAGTAAAGTTGCTGTGCCTTTTGTGGCGCTTCCCAAATAATTTTTTCCTCAGGTATCTGCGTAAGAATTTCCTGCACCAGGCCTTCTCTTACTTCACCGGTACCCCTGTAAATACCAACGTTACCAGCTTCCCGGGCTTCGGCAATTACATAAGTAGAGCCAGATTCCAGTTCTGCCCTCATCAGTTCGATCCATTTATAAGGAGGCATGATATGTGCTGCATCTTTACTGCCCACTTCACTCAGCACTACACCAACTTTAGCCAGCTTTTCTATGTAACCACATTTTTCAGCATGTGGGATTTCAATAGAACCATCACTCACTTCCATATAGCTAACGCCAAATTCTTTACAAACATTGATGTAATCTTCAAACTGGTTCCGTATCAAAAATGCTTCGAACAAAGTGCCACCAAAATATATAGGCATATCATAAGAACGATACACTTCCAGTTTTTCCTTAAGGTTTGGTGTAACGAACGAAGTACCAAAACCAAGTTTCACTACATCAACATGTGGATGCGTAGCGCTCATAAAATTCCTGGCTTCTTCCACGCTCAATCCTTTGTCCATTACCATGGTAATTCCATGATCACGTGGTTTCAGGTTACGCTGGGGTATTTGGGAAAGGTTAAAGTTCATCATGTATAATTTAGGAGTGCAAATATAACCGATGCACTTTAATAAAAATATTGTTGAGTTTTTGAAAAAAGGAAATTAATTAGATCGAGTTACGCTTCTTATACCGGGCGATCAGATCAACAACCTGTTGTATCTGCAGTATCGAAGGATTAATTTCGATGAATTTCTTTACCAGTTTTGGATTGCGGGACATCCCCGTTTCTAAATGTAATAATGCTTCCTTTGATTTGCCCATAGCATATAAAACGGCGCTTTTGTAAAAAAGAAAAATAGGTTTACCATCGGTTTGTTCAAAAGCAAAGCCGGCATATTCAAGCGCTTCTTCCAACATTTCAGCTTTATACAGGCACTTCAGCAATTCTATCCAGCCATTAATGTTTTTAGGCCTTACCCGTACCACGTTTCCAAAATAAGTGATGGCGTCATCCAGTTTATCCAGTTCCATATAACATTGCCCCATGGCCAGGTTATACTCTGGTTGCATGCGGTGGATACGCATAGCTATTTCAAGATTTTTAATGGCGCTGTCCCAAATACCTTCATTCATGTAGGTACAGGCAATTTTATAGTTTAATTGGGTATCCTCGTTATTTAAATGGCTTGCTTTCCTGTAATTGAACCTGGCCTGGGCATAATTGCCCATTTTGTCGTAGCAATGCCCGATAGCTTCGTAAATAACATCTTCGGGCCTGGCCAGTTCCAGTACCCTTTCTAAAACTTCAACTGCATCTTTGTACCTGCGCAGGCGTATGTAGGCATCACCCATATTTCGCAATGCAAAGTCAAATTTCTCGTCAATGGCAATTGCATACTCATAGGCATCAATGGCTTTCTCGTACAATTTTAAACCCTGGTATGCTGCCGCCAGGTTAAACCATGCCAGTTCGTTAAATGGAAATTCATCAATTATCTTTTGATGCAAACGTATCCCCTCTTCATTTCTGCCGGTAAAATCGGTCCAGAAACATATTTTATATAGTGCCTCTTCATTATTGGGATCCTGTTCCAGTATCATTTTAAGGCAATCGAAAACCTTTTCAAAATTCTCATAATCGTCATATACGTCTGACAGTTCAAATAACAGGTCAAGCCTTTCTTCTCCCTCAAAATCATGAATTGCAGCTTCAAGGATATCAGCTGCTTTTTGCTGCATATCCAGGGCCAGGTAGGCATCAGTTTTTAAAATAAAAAGATTGGTATCCCTGCTATCCAGCAACTCGGCCTGTTCAAGTATAAATAACGCTTCCTTGTAATGCCTCAGGGCAATTAAAATATCGGCTTTTTTTAAAAGTAGCATGGCCGAATAAGGATATTGTTCAATTCCATACTCAGCGGCCTCTAATGCCAGGTTTAATTGCTCTTTTTCATCAAAATAATCAATAATACGTTCAAAGGAATCTTCTTCAATAAACGAGTTGGATTTACCTGCTTTGAGGTTATCAAATTGCTGTAGTAATGCTTTTATTTCCTCTCTGTCCTGGCGGTAAGGATGTTTACTCATTGGCTGTAGGTTGTTGTAAATTAGGAAGTTTTGAAGAAAAAATCAACTTTTTACAACAATATTTAAATATTACTGTTAAAAGAATGTAAAAAGAATTGATGAATGGTATGGAAATACCAGATATTTTTCAATATATTTGTTTAACAAATTAAAACCCAATGTTAAAAAAGGCCAAGATGATACTGATAATCCTTATGCTTAGCGGCATAGGTTTCAGTGCTATGGCTGATAAAGGCATAGGGAAAAAGAACAAATCTAAAGTTGCTCTTAATATAAACGCAGGGAATTCATTAAGAAATTCAGTTGCGCTTAACCTTAAAACCGGTTTAAAATACACCGGAAGTTTACTGGTAAATCAACAAGTAAACGGCACTTCTTACCTAAAGAATACATTACTTACCTATCAAAAAGGTAATACTGTTTATATTATTCCGCACAAACAGGTTTTTGCTGTTCCTGATATGAAACAGGGATACACCGGAGTTAAACTGATCATCAAAACTCATTAATATAAAGCTTGAAAAAATTCAAGCTTTTTTATTGCCCGCAATTTTTTTCTTTATCAATTTCCCTTTTTCAGATTTTGATTCTCTTCATAGGTCATCGTTCTGTAACCGGATGTAGGAAAATCAAAAAGTGAAACCTGCACCGGATCATAATTTATTTTAGCAAGTGTGTATTTGAATTTCATCTTTCCTGATTCGATCTCGTATTGAATGGCAAGACCCGGAAGATTACTAAACGTAAGATCATAATCTTTATTGGTTGGTGCCAGTTCAGGTGTATAGTACACCTCAAATGTTTTGCCATCAGCCATCTTCGCAATTGCTTTTTTAGTATTATACCCTCCTATCGTTTTTGACTCACCTGTAAGTTCAAATTTAATATTATTGTACATTTTATTCTTTGCGATCCAGTTATCTTTTGTAAGCGTGATCATTAGTTTTTGTCCGCTAAACTCTTTTAAAATAACTGCGTTATTCGTTTTAGAATTATAGATAGTGGTTTCCTTGCCCAATGCACTGGACATATCTGTACGGTTATTATTTCCTTTCAGGTAAACTGTAGTTGTAGCACCTGTCAATGCATCGCCTGGTTTAGAAGCATTATTGCCCGTTTGAATCACCATATCATAAACGATGGTAGCTTCAGCAATATTCCTCTGTGCGTTTGCAGAGGCAGAGCATATAATAAGACCCGCCATTAACATAAACCTCTTTCTTTTTTTCATTGTATTATTATTTCTATAAAGATACTATTTCGCTAAGTATCCTGATAGATTAAGCACTATGTAATAAAACCCATGCCAGAATTAAATTACCGAAATAAAAAAAACCTGCAAAGCCTGTAGTGCCTTGCAGGTTGTGAAAACTTTAACTTATTGATCAGTTTTTGCCTGATTTTTTCTTCATCTCCTGGAGTTTTTTGTTGCTTTCCTGCATGGCCATCATGCGTTCCTGGAACTTACTTTGTTTTACCGGTTTCTTCCGGTTCTCTTCAATCTGGGCCAGTATCTTTTCGTGGTTGATGATATATTTCTGTATGATGATCTGGAGTATCAGGGTTATCGTATTTGATACCGTATAATACCAGGTTAAAGCCGCAGGCAAATTATTAAATACGCCTAACAACAATATTGGAAAAATATAGGGCATATATTTCATCACAGGATTGCTGTTGTCCTGCATGTTACTCATGCTGTAAATAGAAATAATCAAGCTGGTAACTGTTGCCGTAATGGTGAATAAACTAACATGGTCTCCATAAAAAGGAATAGAGAATGGCAGTGTAGCAATAGAGTCATATGCTGCCAGATCTTTTGCCCATAAAAAGCTTTGCCCCCTTAATGAAATATTGGATTGAAAGAAATAATACAATGACATGAATATGGGGATCTGCAGCAAAGCCGGTAAACAACCGCCAAGCGGGCTTACCCCTGCCGATTTCCAGAGCTTCATCTGATCCATACTGAAAGCCTGTTTATCATCACCATGCTTTTCTTTCAGCCTGTCAATTTCAGGCTTAAGCGCTTTCATTTTTGCACCACTTAAATAACTTTTATACAGGATTGGGGAAGTGATCAAACGGATCAAAAGAGTAAGCAAGAAGATCACCATACCCATACTTGCAATATGCTGTCTTAAAAAATCAAAAACCGGCAATAAGAAATGGCGGTTGATGTATTTCACAAAAGCAAATACACCACTTCCGTAAGGCACAATGCTTTTCATTTGGTTATCGTACTTGCTTAATTCATTATAATCACTGGGGCCAAAATACAGTTGCATAGGTACGTTGATATTTGAACCTCCTGTAAGCTGAATATTACAAGTAGCTGTAGTTTGTGCAATTACATGCAAAGAATCTGCAGGAACCACCCATTTTACAAAAGAATTTTGAAATTTATCTTTAGCTGATAAAGCCGATACAAAAAACTGTTGTTTTACTGCAAGCCATCCCAGGTCTTTTTCAAACTTCTTATCATCGCCTGAACCCACATATTCAAAATCGTAATCGCCGTTTTTTACATAGCAAATATGTGTTTGTTGCCTTTCATAAGCAATATCTTTTTCTACCTGTGGTGTTTCTGTTTGCCACAACAGGTTAATGGTATTTTGAGAAACCAGCTTATCAGCACCAAGCATAGATAAATTAAAATCAACCATGTAACTGTCCGGCTTAAGGGTATATTGGTGGGTAATTTCCTTGCCTGATGAATCTTTCAACACAAAAGAAATGCTCTGCGATTTATCGGTATTCACTGTTTTTTTGCTACTTACAAAAGGTATTTCTGCAGTTTCCTGAGTCTTGTTATTATCAGCATTAATTTTATATGACAATTTATTAAACTTGCCGTCAGCCAATATCAATGGTTTGCCATCAAATTTTTTAAAGCTTTTTAATTCAACAATTTTTGGTTGTCCGCCTTTGTTTGTAAATACAATTTTTAGCAGGTTATTTTCCAGTGTATCCAGGTGTTCGGTTGTATCTGTAATAAAGGTTGGAGGTAATTTTTGTTTTGCAGCCAATAAGGTGTCGTTTTTTAGCGAATCCTGTATAACCACAGCAGGGTTTACTTTTGGTTTTGCAGCGGCTATTGAATCTGCTTTCCTTTTATCTTCTGCCATACTTGCCTGCCTGCTAAGATTGTTGATAACAAACATACCAATTAATAATGCTCCTATCAATACAAAGCCAATTACCGTATTTCTATCCATTCCCATTTTTCTGGTTTTAAGTGGGCAAAGGTAATTAAAGTTTTATCGCTTTAAGGTACCATTTACAAAAAAGCCT
>Ga0193752_1001406_pt1 | contig 20072 bp, 19 predicted proteins | sample H1c1metaG_FD_144924 | JGI IMG/M metagenome (GOLD analysis project Ga0193752, IMG submission 144924) | Soil microbial communities from a riparian zone of the East river system, Colorado, United States - H1c1 | ecosystem: Environmental > Terrestrial > Soil > Riparian zone | place: USA: East River...
CACCGAACGTGATGGCGGTAGCGACACCTGCGATGTTGCCCGTGCCTACGCGGCCGGCTAATGACATCGCCAGCGCTTGAAAAGACGACACGCCGGCGGCCGACTTTTGACCGGAGAACATGAGCCGGAACATTTCTCCGAAGCCGCGCACCTGCATGAAGCGCGTGCGAATCGAAAAGTACAACCCCGTACCCAGGCACAGATAAATAAGAGCCGGACTCCAAATGAGTCCACTGAGTTGGCTGACGAATGCGCTCACGCTGGGTAGTCTCCGCGGCTGACGGGCTGCTTTGAGTTTGGTAACGCACGTGAGGGTACCGGAATCCACGTGGTGGCGTTGGGGTCGTGTCTCTTGGCTGCCTTCCGATGGCACTCGGTGAGAACTACCTGCGATAGCCACTGAATGGCGAGCGAGGTTGCCGGTGCCGGAGCGATCAGTCTCCCGCAATCGCCACACTCAATCCGTCCCGATGCAATCGCGGCGGATCTTCAAAGTCTATGAAGGGTTGACCGCCTACCAGTTCTAACAATCTATCTGCTGCTTTGCGTTCAGACAGATGCAACGCTCGATAGGCATCGCGAGCACGTTGCATCATCCACAAGCTGTACGGCCGCACGATGCGTTTGCCGCGTTGACCTGCCAACTCGAACTCATGCTTGCCGATTGCACGTGGGATGCGTTCTCCCGGATGAGCTAGCAGCCATTCGCTTAGCAAGCGTGCGGAATCGGCAAGCGCGGGCAGTTGCTCGCGCATCATGCGTTTGAGAACGGGTAGCAGCGTTTTGGGAATTTCGTCGTCTGCGATAAACTCTCCTTCCAAGGGGGCAGCTGGATAATTCATACGCTGCACCCATTCCACAACATTCGGTGCGAGGCGTCGCATCAGCTCGCCACTCTTCGGGTCGCGATACTGATGTGCGTACAGCGGTCCAAACAAACCGAAATCGCCGATTGACGGCCGCGTGCCAAACAGGAAGGGAGTCGCGGCGAAGTGGGTATCGAGTTCGCGGAGCAGGGCTTCATAGGATGTTTCGATGGCGCGATGCATAGGCGGTTCACCACCTAACAGCACGGCCGCGTTGGCAAATGGCCCCGCACGTCTCTCGCCGATCGCTTGCTGCTCATCCACGGTAGCGCTCGGCACGTTGAGCGCTCCGAATTGTCGAATGATCCAATCGCGGTTGTGATGCCAACGGTAGTGCATTGCGGGGATCACTAGCCATTCGTCACCGAACAACTCCATTAGCACGGAAGCCAAGCGCTGTACTGGAGTGACGGGGTAGACGGAGGGTTCACCGAAACGGCGTTCGAGTTCGTCGATGATGTCTGTGGTGTCTTGCAGCGTCTCGTCGTGCGGGCCAACCATCACCGGTATGACTGGAAATCCCACACGCGGCACGATGATGTCGCGATAGACGTTGGCGTCCGAAAGGACTTCCGTGAAGGGCACGTTCTTCCAGCGCAGGTACGCTCGCGCCTTGCCTGTGAAGTAACTGATTTCAGAACCATACAGAGTGTAGGCAGCGGTCATTTTTATTCGCGTCCAGCGCGTTGGTTCTTGTCTTCGCTACGAGAGTGCCAGGGTGGGTCGACCGCATTCTTCCCTGGCGCGCAGCTTCTTAATAGTTAGTTAAATGCCTGTCATTATCTAATCAAAAACAGTGGTGGATAACACTTAAGTGATAGTTCTAACAGTGATATATCTAGTCATATATCTAGTCATTTAACTAATCATCCTGTGCTATATTCGATTCATGCCGCAATCCCCGAGCGAATCTTTAGTTGGACATCTGCAAGCCGGTGTTGCCTCGGCCGCGGAGCTCGAAACCGCCCTTGAGCAATCGCAATCCACCGTCTCTCGAAATCTACGCCAGCTCGCGGTGGCGGGCACAGTTATCCGCATTGGCAGCACGCGGGGCGCGCGTTACGGGATGCTCAGGCCGATCGAGGGAATTGGCGCAAAGTGGCCGCTTCGCCGTATCGATGCAGAGGGCCACGTGCAGATGCTCGGCACGCTCTATTCGCTATCCGCCGCTCAGTTTTACTTCGAGCCAGCGTCCAACTTGTTTGCGCCGGCGGGAGTCAGTCGCGATCTTCCTTACTACTTACACGATCAGCGACCGGCAGGATTTCTCGGGCGTGCTGTGCCGAGTCGATATCCAGAACTACATCTGCCGCAACGTGTCATCGACTGGAACGACGATCACTATCTGCGCTACTTGACGCAGCATGGTTCGGATGCAGTTAGCGACCTCATTCTGGGCGACCGGGCATTCGATCAGTTCTTGCTCATGCAAACGAAGCGAACGATTGTTGGCATCGACGATCGCGAGACCCGCTATCCGCAACTTGCTACTACGGTTATGGAAGGCGGCTCGCCTGGATCGACCGCGCATGGCGAGCATCCGAAGTTCGCAGCATTGATAGGCAGCACATCTGAGCCTGTTCACGTGCTTGTAAAATTTTCACCGCCTAACAACACTGCGGTGGGTCAGCGATGGTCGGATTTGCTCGTTGCCGAGCACATCGCTCACGAAGTGCTCGGCAACGCCGGACTGCCTGCGGCACGCTCACGCATCGAGTGCTACGGCGATCGCACCTATCTTGAAGTCGTGCGTTTCGATCGTGCCGGGCTCGACGGGCGAGTGGGGGTCACGTCGCTGTTCGCGATCGATGCCGAATTTTACGGCAAGGTCGACAACTGGATCGACGCCGCTACGCGCCTTCGCGACGACGCTCGCATTGATGCTGAAACATGCGAGCTCGTGCGCTTAGTCGCGACATTTGGCGCGCTCATAGCAAACACTGACCGCCACTTTGGCAATCTTGCGTTCTACGATGCATACGACGGTCGATATACGATTGCCCCTGTGTACGACATGCTACCGATGCTTTTTGCGCCGGAGCCCGGTCAGGTGATTGCCCGGATCTTTCAGCCTCCCGATCCTACTTCGCAAACAATTCGGGCCTACGGTCGAGCGCGCGCGCTGGCAGTAGGATACTGGCGTCGCTGCGCGAATGATCCGCGAATCGGGCCCGAGTTCCGAGCGATATGCGGGGCAAACGGCGCGGCGCTTGATGCATTGCCGCGGACAGGCGCGTACAAATGACGAAGACGGGCGCGCTCCTCGGTAGGACTCGTGCGGAAGAACCTTCCTGAATCAACGTGTAGGGCGATATGAAAATCGGAATTATAGTTTTCGTCCTCGTCGTCGCGTTTGTGGTGTCGGGCATGATTGCGCTTCGCAATGATGCGAAGCGGCCACTGCCTAAGAATCTGCCGCCGCCGCTCAAGGATGAGGAGGAAGACGAGGGGAATCGATAGCGATCTAAGCGGAGTGGAGCAGCACCGCTGTCTATCGAAAATTAATTGAGATTGTCGACGGTCCGATCCCTTCCCCCCTGCGACAGGGGGGAAGGGATCAGCGTTGAAAGAGGGGATAAGCAGAGAAGGGAGAGACCAGCGCAGACGGATTTCGTCCGCGCTGAATTACGAACTTACGGCGCAGTCACTACCGGCGGCTTGGTCCCCGTGACTTCCACTTCCACTCGACGATCCGGCTGTAAGCACGCGATCAGTTGCGGCGTACGGTTGTCGCCTTTGCATTGATCCGGTTTCGTGACAGGGGTTGATTCGCCTTTGCCTACGGCCTCGATCTTCGCGGCATCGACGCCCGCGGCAATGAGATACGCCTTGACCGTTTCAGCACGTTGCACTGAAAGCTTGTCGTTGTAGGCGTCGGAGCCTATGCGGTCGGTGTGCCCTTCGACAGTCACGACTTCGAATCGTGTGCCTTTAAGCTCCTGCGCAAATGCTGCGAGCTCCGATTGACCGGTAGTTCGGAGTTCCGCCTTGTTGAAAGCGAATAGCGCATCGGCCGAGAAACTGACGCGTCGACGCGGAGGCAATGGCGGTTCCACCGGTGCGACCACGCGGGGCGGCGGTGTGGCCACCGGTGCGGGCGCCGGAGGTGGCGGCACATAAGTGGTTTCCGGCGGTGGCGGTGGAGGCGGAGCCGGCGTCTTGAATGGGATGGCAAAACTGAGCGTAATCACGTCGACGTTGCCGCGAGTGCTGAGCGCCTCATCGACTCGATAGCGTTCACCCTCGAGACGCACGATGAGTGGGCCGGAGTATTGGATTCCCGCGCCGTATTTGTGGTTGAGTTCGCTGTGGCGCGGCTCGATAGCCGACACCGTGGCCGATTGCAGGCCCTTAAATTTGTCGTGCGTCTCTGTGTAGTGTCCGCCAACCCGGCCAATTAGCGACCAACTAGTGCTGAGCGGCAGCATGCCGATTAGATCAAGGTTGACACCTTCCATTCTCGCGGCACCCCGCAGCGTACCGACCGTTGTTGGCGTCGACTCATAGTCGAACTCACCCAGATGGAAGTATCCACCTTCGATCGCCATGAAGCGGTTCAACTGATAGCCGCCGAAGACCTTGAATGCAAACTCCGTCTTGTCGGTAGTGGCAACACTGCCGTTGGGAAGAACTCGCAAAGCGACCTCATGCTCGTCGAAGTTCACCCACGATTGGCCGAAACCTAATCCGATGTAAGGAAAGCTAGTGTCTTCTGCAGAGTATGTGTCGGCTGCGAAGGAGGGCGCGGATGCAAGTCCGGTAAGACTGGCCAACGCGAGAACTTGGGCGATAACGCGCGCGCGAGTGCATTTCATTCTGTATGTCCTGATCCATTAAGTGAGAAACGTCCGAATTCCGTGACGTAACATAGGCTGGATCCAGCAGCCGCTGCGTCAGTGATTGACGCCGATTTCCGTAGGACTGTCCTGATTTAGGAACGCAGGCGGGCAACGAGCGAAAGAATGCGAGAGCCCTTCGACCCACTCAGGGTGAGCGGAGTGGAGATCGCTTCGCTCTTTCATTCAAATCAAAACTTTCCGCTCACCCTGAGTGGGTGGAAGGGCTCTTAAGCGAGAATTGACGGAGCCTAGCCTGGGTCTTGAGGGATTCCCGCGAACGAACCAATGGCGCTTCGTCGCCGTCTTCTCTGGCTACAGCCTAGCGGCTACAGCCTAGAGCCTGGCTCCAAATGTCCGTTTCCGCCCCCGAAATACGATTTACCTAACATGGTATTACCGTACAACGGCAACGTGCGTTCTCCCGGTCCCTTGGGACTGGGCCCCAATCAAGTGGGTTGGTATCTACCAGGTCCGCTCGGGTTCAAGCAGGTGAACTCGAAGCAGACGACCGCCACGAAGTCGAGCCGGTCGCTGCCCATGCCGCCGCCGTGGACCAGCAGCACCGACATTCGCGTGCGAGTGCTTGATTGGAAGCTATCCAAGCGCGTGCCCATCACCGCCGATGTGATGCAGGGCGCTCTGCCGAATTGCCCTCTCGCTGCTTTGTTGGCTGCACTCGCGCATACCTCCAATGGGCAGAAATTCCTGGATGGTCTCATCACTGAATACAATGGCGCAGCGATCATGACTAATCTATCGGCGGATCTCATTAAGCAGGTTGAGAAGGCGGATGATGCCGACTCCGAAAATATACCTCAGCCTGCGCAGCTGATCTCCAATCGCTACTTTACGGTGAAGTTGGGTAAGGGCAGCCATGACGTACACGATACGTTCTACGTGGAGTACAACGAAACCAAGGTGAGCGCCGACCTCGAACCGGTGTTCATGGGCTCACCCAACAATGTGCTGTGGCCCGCCGTCATTGAGAAAGCATGTGCTTTGCATTTCGGAAGTTACGTCGAGGCCGCTAACCACAAGAAACACACCGCGAACGATTTCTGGGCGTTGGTCGTCGGCACCAAAGAACAGCGGCTTGAGATTAAGGACTCCACTGACGTTGAACGTATTCGGGACGTCGCGCGCAATGCTGGAAAGATTCCTACGCTTGGCGCATCTCGCGAAAGCGGCGCCACAAAGGTGACAGGCTGGCACGCCTTTGCCGTGCTCGGCATGCAGGGCGAGAACGTTCAGATATACGATCCAGCGAAGGCAAAAGAGATTTCACTGACGTTGGCGGAGTTCCGCAGTAACTTTCAGATGATGTTGTATGGGAATCCGCCGTAGGCGTCCGACGGCGACAGGCTGAGATACAAAGAGCCCTTCGACTCACTCAGGGTGAACGGAGCCGGAAACAGATTTCAGACTCGGGATCCTTTATCGATTTCTTGGCCGTTCACCCTAAGTGAGTCGAAGGGCTCTTCAATTCTTCCTTTTCCGACCCCACTCTTTCCCTAACCGCACTCGAGCAAGCCAGCGATGTAGGTTGGCGCTGAGTCTTCGAAGCCCAACAGTCGTTGAAGCTGCGCTTCAATCACCCTCACCCCCGCCCTCTCCCCTCAAGGGAGAGGGAGTTCCGATGAATCCCCTCTCCCTTGAGGGGAGAGGGCGGGGGAGAGGGTGATGCGCAAAGCGCAATACGCAACTGCTTCGATAGAGCCGTGGGGCTTCGAAGACTCAACCTAACCGATGCAACTGGTTGACTGGCCAGAATAGTCAACCTACTCAACAACAGGGCGCAGCTTCGACGACATTGAAGACTTCTCTATCCTATTCCGGCTCCAACCCTTCCCGAACCGCACGCGAGCGATCCAAAAGAGCAGCGATCCTAAAACGGCAATCACCGGCACGAACAGTATTCCCGTTCCGCGTACGGCATCTGGAAAAAGTTTCGGCTGACCCAAGAACAAGGATCCCACTGCAACGAGCAGTGCTAAGCCCATGCGCCAAAGATGTCGGGTGATGCGTTGACGACCGGCAACGCCGCCGCGTGAAAGCATCCTAAAGTCCGCGATAGCGATCAGTGCCCACATGACCGCAAATCCATACGCGACTTGAAAGGGCAGGCCGTCGATTTCTCCTGTCGATGTATTTGCCGCCAAAGTGCCCGCCACCAACGCCGCTAATGCAACACTTGCGGCGACACTGAACGCGACGACTTCGAAGTATCCAACCTGGCCTTCTTTGCGGCGAACCGTCATCCAAGACGTGGACACTAAATAGAAGGTGAATACCCCCATGAACACATTGACCCATTGCGGCTTGGGCAGAAAAGGCGAGACCGCAGCGCCAATGGCGGACATGATCATCATCGAGACGAAGAACACATTGCCTACCGTCCGATGCGATCGTCCGCCTTTGCGCAGGATCAACGCGGTGGCGCCCGACGCTATGCCGAACATTCCCGCGCCAATATGTAGATATAAAACCGCAGAGGCGGCGTAGCGAACCAGTGCAGGGCTGTCTGAGCTTATTTCGAGAATCATGGTGACCGTTACTCCTTGTCGCGAACGTCTTGTTCTGCCTTTCTCGCGCCTGACAACATCCACCCCATCGAATAGTTGCCTTCGTGGCAAGCCACCTCGTAGGTTCGAATGCCAGGCTGCAATCGTTTGAGAATGCGTTCGGCAGTGAAAGGCGCGGAATACGCTTTGGGATCCACCGCCGTGTAGCTGTAGAGGATTTCATCTTGGCTGACGAGCGTGAATCGTTCGGTGAGTTCGAACTCATCGGACATCCGCATCATGTACGCGTAGGACTGTTCCGGTCGAAAGTTCGCGGTGTGCACCACCAGCGTTTTGCCTTCCCAGTGACCGATGGCATCGCCTAACCATGCGCGTATCGAACGGCTTGGGTGTTGACCATTCAGTCGGACGATCCGAGCGTCCGGATACTGCTCGACGCTGAGCAGCACATGCTCTTCATTCTGCACAATATGTAAGTTGGCGTTCCAAGGGTAGGGATACATGGTGGGCGTGCCGGGTCCGGCTAAGCAGCGTGACGCGACATCCATCGTGTCGGGTCCGTCGTAGGCATCCAATCCGCGCGCTGCGCGCTCGCCGTGAAAATCAACGAATCCTTGTCGCGAAGGAATCTGGCCGTCCGGTGGGTCGACGATCAATGACGTGCGATATTCGTTGTTGACGCGAGTTAAATCGTCCCGCCTCTCCGCAGAGATCATGTCGGCTTCCTGCCCAATTCTAGCGCCGGCTTTCGGGGCATCTCTTGTGAGATCCACGGGCGCATCCATCGCCAAATTGTTCGCGCGGGTTTTGCTCCGCACTGCCTGCGCTTCAGCTTCGGTATAAGTTCGCTTCTCCCCTAAATCCTTCGGCCGCTGAAGTGGAGTCGCGGTACCGAAGTCCCAAACCCCTTGCAGATTCGGTTGCCCGTGTTCCGTCTTCGGCGTCTTCCATTTCGTGCTGGCCGCCTGCGCGTTCACTCCGATCAAGGCGCAGAGTGCGAATGCCGAAGCGTGTCGAACGAATATCCTTTTCATCCTGCTCATAGTGTTGCTCCGATGCCAATCGTTCTTAATGGCTTGCTTGTAGCTACTGTGAACACGCCGTAGTGCGCGGACCAGTCGCTTGCGACATTCCACGCTCCGATGCGACGAGTGACGATTAGGACGGACGAATGACGGATGGCGCTGCTGGGGCAGTCGCCAGTGCGCAAGGGCAGCCCGAGTTTTGGTTTATAGTTGCGCCATGCCACCGACCCCCTCTCTAACCGCACCGCGTGGATTCGCTCGGGTGTTTGGCTGGCGACGCCTTCGATTGATGGTCGTCGTGTCGTTACTGTTCGGATTGTTCTTCAGCGCCAACCATGACACGCCATGGCTTGTATGGGCTCTGCGAGTCGCCATCGTGGGCATGGCTGTGCTGCTGGCATTCGGCGTGTTCGAGCGGCGGCCGAAGAAATTACCGAAATGGCTGGCGCGTTCGGCACTCCAGATCGTAGCGATAGCGATCTTCATTCCTCCTGCATCGGCGTTGGCTTTTGCGTTTACAAACGGTTTCGGATCGAAGGCCGATGTGAGCGAGAAGACGGGCAGGATGTTCGGAGAGTTTACGTTCGCCTGCATTCTGTTCGCGCCGTGGATTGCCGTAGGAGCGATATTCAAACAGCGGGGCGCGCTTGCGCGCGAACAGGCGCTCGCCTTCGATCTAGAAAAGAGCGAACTGGAACGCAAGGCGTTGGATGCGCGGTTGCGCTTGCTGCAGGCGCAGGTCGAGCCGCATTTCATTTTCAACACGCTCGCCAATGTGCAAGCGCTAGTCGAATCCGGCTCGCCGCAGGCATCGGCGGTGCTGGCCAGTTTGATTGCGTACTTGAAGGCGGCGGTGCCACGCGTGCATGAATCGACGACAACGCTCGATCAAGAACTGCAACTCGTGCGTGCCTATCTTGAGGTGATGCAGATGCGCATGCCGGATCGTCTGCAGTTTTCGATACGACTCGATCCAGACGCGAAGAGATTGCTATGTCCGCCCATTACTTTGCTCACGCTGGTCGAAAACTCGGTTCGTCACGGCATCGATCCCAGTGAAGAGGGCGGCCGTATCGATATCGACGTGTCGTTGCGAGGCCGTCGCTGCTACGTAAGCGTCACCGACACGGGAGTGGGATTGTGCGTGAACGCCGGCGCCGCTGAATCGGGTGTCGGATTGGGGACCGGTCTTTCGACGCTGCGCGAGCGACTACGCCTGACGTTCGGTGACGATGCGCAATTACGATTGACGGACGTCAAGCCGCACGGCGCCCGGGCCGAGGCAGAATTTCCGGCACGCGAGAAAGCCTCATGACCGTGAAGCGGCCGACAGCGCTGATTGCCGACGACGAGCCGCTGTTGCGCGGCTCGCTCGAAGGCATGTTGGCGCGCGTGTGGCCTGAGCTTGAGGTGGTCGCGAAAGCACGCAATGGCCGAGAAGCGGTGAACAAATTTGAGACCCTGCTGCCTGACATCTGTTTCCTCGACGTCCACATGCCCGGGATGACAGGGGTCGAAGCGGCGCGTCATATCGGTCGACGCGCGCATCTCGTGTTTGTCACAGCTCACGATCAATACGCCGTGCAAGCATTTTCGCAAGGCGTGCTCGACTATCTTGTGAAGCCGGTGGAAACGCCGCGTCTGGCAGAGACTGTCGTTCGGCTGAAGGAGCGGCTACAAGCTGCGCAACCGGCCCTCAACACGGATGCGTTGTTACAGCAATTCGCAGCCAATATTCAGCAGACAGCCACACCGCCACCACTTCGGTGGGTGCGCGCTGCAGTGAAGCAAGCCGTCCGCTTGATCCCGGTGGGCGATATCGATTTCTTGCGGTCCGACGAAAAGTACACCCTGGTGGCTTGGCGCGACGAAGACCAGCAGCCGCGCGAAGCAGTGATTCGCATGCCGCTAAAGGAACTCATCCCACAGCTCGACGCGGCGCAATTCGCTCAAGTGCATCGCTCTGTCGTCGTTAATCTGCAAGCGATCAAGCAAGTCACACGCGGGGTCAACGAAACTGGCGATATTCATTTGAAGGGACGCGGCGACGTGTTGCCGGTGAGTCGCAATTATCTGCATTTGTTTAAGCAGATGTAGTCAACGGGCGCTGCGGTTGCTCCGCAACGAACACCGTTCGCCCTGAGTGAGTCGAAGGGATCTCTCGCCAAGGCGCTCGGATTCTGGATCGTTTCGAGACCAACGGGAATCCCACGGGACTCACTCAACGCGAACGGAGTGAGAGCGGAAAAGGCAGAGAGAAACACTCGCCCGAATACCGTTCGCCCTCCAGATAGCCGCGCCTTCGCCGGTGACGAAAGAGAAAGCCTCCGCAGCGCATCCTCAAATCCCTCCGTTGCAATCCCTTTGCATGACGAGCATCATCTAAAAAATAAGATTCCGACCCAACGCCAACGTTGTGGCGGAGTGTTTAGACCGTATCCATTCGCAGGGGGATCTATGCAAGTTTTCCGACGAACCGCGTTGATGAGTGTCCTGATCGCGCCTTCGCTGATCGCAGGGGTGCCGCTGTTCCAATCAGCCCAAGCCCAAGTGCCAAGCGCTGCCGATCGCGGATACATGGCTATTCCCGAAACGGGCGGAGTCGCGGGCGAATCCAAAGACGTGCAGATCGCACGCGCAGTTGCGGCCGGTCCCTCGACTGTCACTGGCAACGCGCGCATCGTGGGCACTGATGCCAGCGGAAAGAGCAGCGTATTGCGCGAAGGCAGCAATGACTTTCTGTGCCAGCCGGGAAATCCGAAAGCGGTAGCAAGGCCGGCAACCTGTTCGAACGCAGCAGCGCGACAGTGGAGCGCAGACTTGGCCGCCGGCAAACCGAGTCCCACGAACACAGTTCTGGGCATTGTGTACATGCAGGCGGGCGCTACTGAATTAGATGCAGCGGGCAAAACAGTGAAGGTCGGTCCGCAGTGGATCATCACTTGGCCGTTTGAACCGAAGGCCTCGGGATTGTCGGCAACGAAGAAAGAGACGGGTGCTTATATTCGATGGGCGGGCACGCCGTATGCGCATTTGAATGTGATGGGACAAGCAGTGGGCCCAGCTTCTCCGCATCTTGCATCTGAACATGCCGGGCACATGCCTGCGATGGGCGTACACGATGGCTCCGAAAAGAGCGCACCGACAACTGAACCCGCGGCTGTGCAGATGGCGCGTGCGATCAGCGCCGGGCCCAAGCACGTCACCGACGGCGCTCGACTCATGGGTGTTGATCCACAAGGCAAAGAGCTTGTACTACGCGAAGGCGATAACGGGTTCATCTGCAAAGCAGGAAGCCTGCGAATCGTGGCGGATCCACCGACGTGCCGATCGACCACTTCGAAACCGGGGGTTTGGTACATGCTCGCCGGCGCAACCCAACGCAGCGTCACCGATCCCGCCGATGACAAGAGCCCATCACTCGCGATCGCACCCCACTGGATGATCATGACGAAGTTCGACCCGAAGACCACCGGGATACCCGAGCACTACAGTGATGTCGGTGCGTATGCGATGTGGGTGAATGCGAAGAGTGCGCATTTGCATGTGAATGGGGTGCCGTAGCTAAGGGCAGCTAAAAAATTGAATTAGTCATTGGAGTCCGGAGACATGCGGCTGCAGGCGTTGCGAGAGTCAGAGGCAAGGATTCGGCATTCTAATCTTACCTTTAAGGAATTTCTGGGCCGTTTCCGATCATGTCATGTGTGACGAGCGACCACTAAATTTCTTCGAATAGAAATTCGCGTGACTTGCCGATGGAACAGCGACAGGTCGGGCATTGGGATAAGCGTGAATAGCGCGCAACAAAGACTCTCGTGCGGCGCGGTCTATTTTTGGCCCCAGGTACACGCGACCTATCTCTGTTGGATTGAATCCATAGTCGCTGAACAGACCGGATTCTCCTGGACGCTTGTATGAAGCTATCCTCCATTCTCGTTCCGAACTCCAATCATTGGATTTTGTATGTGTGGCAACATGCAACAACCTTTCGACTGCTTGTTGTGTGTCCATAACTAATATATCGGCCCAGCCTTTAGCTGTGTAGACCTCAGGTTTTTCCAGTTGATATCGAACGGGCCTCGCCCCAAGCCACGCGCTATCTAATTCATCCACACACCTGAGTTCAATAACGACGCCCTTGTAATCGTCTGCATAGTGGCACCACATTGACGCGTGGTCAGGACATTCGGTCATGCACAGAATTCTCATCTCGGGAACCATGCTCCTCCAATGCTCGCGAAACGCCTCCATCCCATCGTTTGTGCGGCCGTGAAATTCACTTGTATCCTTCAATGCCTCGACGAGCGTTTTCTTCAGTTCTGGCGTTGAATTTTCCTTCAATAGGTCAATTAGGAGCCTAACGTTTGGAGCGAGGTAGCTGGTGTCGTTGGGAGGATTATCAATAAGATTTGAAAGACTTTGCGCGCAAGCGTCTATGAACTCCGCTTGAGCGATACCCGGTGCCAGCTCCGCGGGAACGTCGAAAGGATCATTGAAGAGTTGTGGCGAGCTCCATCGCAGCGACCGCTTCTGCAGAACGGCTAGCGCAGTGGCTGCCGATGAGTATTTAAAGAAGTTCTCTCGCTGATGCGTCCTGCTGGCCGATCTGTACATTGGCATTTCCTGATTTCATTTTAGTTTGATCACGCTGCCCACGACGACCCCGGCAAGGCGACGTCAGTTTCGTTATAGCGGATTTCAGGGTCAGTTGATTGGCAAGGAATGGAGCTGCCGGGCGTGTCGATTTTCTGACCTTTGAGTTTGCAATCCAGATGAAAATCGAAATCTCCCGACCCTCGGACCGAACACAAGATATTGCAGCGCTAGGCGCAGAGGTAAGAGCAGGAGTCGGTGCATATTCGTTGATCGCCAAACCGGCTAGCTTTCGGTTCATCTGTTCAACTGCTGGTGTATTAAATGTCAGGAGCGTTGGATGCTTGCTCCGCCCATCAATTGCCGATATGATACGTATAGTTTCTTGATCCATCGGTTTACTGGACGCGAAAATGGCTCGAACCCCTCGTTCGGACACCGAATCAACCTCCGTTCCTATGGGAAGGTGGGGGCAGGAGCGGCGCTTGGATTTCATTGAGTTTCGCGTGTACTGGGAGGGGCGTATCAATAGGAGTGAAATCACTGATCATTTCGGAGTTTCGACACAACAGGCGTCGATGGATATCGCGAAGTACATGGCAGTGGCGCCTGGGAACATTGAATACGACAAGCGAGAAAAGGTTTACAAAAAAGCCGGCGGGTTTTCTCCAGCGAGAGCTGCTTCTAACGCGAACGCCTTCCTAAGTCAGTTGCAGTCGCTCGCTCTCGGAACGTCGTCGACGACATCGGCTTCGATCGGGTGGCGGCCGCCGCACGACGTGCTTCGTGTCCCCACGCGGCAAATTCGATCAGACCATCTCGTGACAATTCTTAAGGGCATTCGTGAGCGCCTGGACATTGAAGTGTCATACCAATCAATGCGGCAGGACTCTGTGGCGCGAAAATTCATTTCACCGCATGCGATTGCGTACGATTCCGCCCGCTGGCATGTGCGCGCATGGTGCCATCAGTCAAATGAGTTTCGTGACTTCACAATCGCACGCATCCAACAAATACATGGTTTAAGGCCGACATCAATTGATCCCGCGTCGGATTTCCTGTGGCACAGCATATCGACGGTGATACTTAAGCCGAAAGCGGAGCTATCTACCTCGCAGCGTGCAGCTATCGAGACGGAATTCGTGATGACGGGTGGCGAACTGCGTGTGTCGTTACGGCGCGCGATGATTTTCTATTTCGCAAAGGAACTGCAATTGTTGCCCGGTCAGAAGTCGTCACCCCGCTCGCAGCCAATTGAGTGGGTAAATAGAAGCGAATTCACTGAACTCTTGGCATCTTTTAGAAAATAGTTGATTTAGACGAAAGGCTTAATGAGGTATGCAAGATGAGTAACGAATCTGATCACAAGCCCGACCATAAACCGGACGATCATCATGACCAACATCACGATCCGAAACCAAAGGAGTACCACTTTTTCGTTGACGGCAAGAAATATGAAACCCTTCAATCCAGCCTATCCGGCGGTGAGATTAAGGCCCAAGCCGGGGTGCCCACTCCTTATCAGCTTTTCTTGGAAGAGCATGGGAACGCACCAGATCGTGCCATTTCTGATGGCGAAACAATTGACCTCGCGAAAGGCGCCAAGCATTTTTACGCTGTTCCGCCTGCGACATTCGGTGATCTATGATCGAACAACAATTCAATCAGCTAAAGGAGATTTGTTCGTTGCACGGCACCGGGGCGCCGACGTGCACACCAATATCTAGCGGCGCGATTTTGATCTCGGTTCCGGATGTAGGAGTCGGTGCCGGATGGAATCGCGAAAAGGCGGAAGTCCTTTTTCTTGCGCCTGCGGGTTATCCAGCTGCTCAACCAGACTGCTTTTGGGTGGCGCCCGGCGGTTTTCGATTGACGAACGGAGACACTCCGCAGAACACAAATGATAGCAATCCGATTCCGAATGACGCTGTGGTCGGTCGGCAAACCACCTGGTTTTCGTGGCATTTACAAACCTGGAACCCGAATAGGGATTCGTTGGTGACTTTTTTCAAAGTCATCATGCAACGCCTGAAGCCCGCAAGATGAATCAAATTGTAGTCAGTGCCGCGGATTTATTGGCGATCCGAACGTCGTTGCTCGAGGATGGGCTCGAGCGATGCGCCGTGCTATTTACGTCCGAGGCCGCTATGCGCGATGGCTCTGTGCGCCTACTGGTGCGCGACTATCTGTTAATTGATGACGATGATTACATCTCCCGTGATGCGCTGCACGCGACGTTTAAGCCGGCGGTTGTCGCACAAGTAACGAAACGCGCGCGAAATGAGAGTTTATCCTTGATTTTTGCACACAGCCATACTGGTCCCGCAGCTCCGCATTTTTCCATGACCGATGATGAAGGAGAGCGCCATCTGGCAAAATTTCTCGGACACCGGCATCCAAGTCGAATACATGCGGCACTTGTCTTGAGTGAGGGCGGGTATCGCGCGCGGGTACTTGGAGGAAAGTCAGAAGTAATAGTGGTCGCGCTCGGCGATACCAGAAAGGTACTATTTGCGCCCGACGAATACTTAGATAGCGTGTCCGACGTCTTTGACCGTCAAATTCGTGCATTCGGCGAGGGAGGTCAGCGAGCCATTGAACAGCTTTCTATCGGTGTCGTTGGGTTAGGTGGAACCGGGTCATTGATCGCAGAACAATTGACGCATTTGGGGGTCAAGCGCTTCGTTCTGATTGACCCAGACGTGTTAGAAGCGACGAACCTGAATCGCGTCGTTAACGCGACACGAGACGACATTGGTGAATCGAAAGTCACAATCGCTAAGCGAGCGATTCTCGCATATGCACCCGCTGCAACAGTAACGGCAGTTCAGGGCGACATTATCCGCTCGACGATTGCAAAGGAGCTTTTTGAAGTCGACGTAATATTTGGGTGCACGGACTCACACGGAAGCCGAGCCATATTGCAGCAAGTGTCATACCAATATCTGATCCCGTGCATCGACATGGGCACGACAATTATTGCGAAAGATGCTGAGGTCACCGGCATATTTGGGCGTGTCCAGCTGCTTACTCCCGGCCGTGCGTGTTTTACGTGCAGCGGGCTCCTAAATTCGGAAGAAGTTCGCCGCGATATGCTGACCGCGTACGAAAGGCAGCTTGACCCTTACATTCAAGGAGTTCGAGAGCCAGCTCCAGCTGTAATTTCACTGAACAGCACTGTTGCCTCGATGGCCGTCACGATGTTCATGGCGCTCGTCACAGGGCTGCCCGTTCCAGGGCGGTACGTGAATTACAACGCCAAGACTTTCTCGGTCCGCGCAGTTGATGCGGCGTCGGATCCAGAATGCTACATATGTTCACGTCGTGGAGTTCGAGGTCGTGGTGACAGTGCCGAGCTATTTGCTCGAAAGGACTGAGCGATGTCAATTACGGAGTTTTCGCCTAGTAAGCATAGACTCAAGGTCGCATTTTTTGGTGTCGCACCCGACGACGAAGCAGATCGCGCATTTGACGAACGTCGCTACAAGGTCGTGCAGTGCACGGATGCACAGCTGCGTGATCCAAGATTTTTGCTCACGACGGACTCCGTTGTATTCTTTCAGAATCCAGATAAACCTGCATCTATCTATCATCAGCTCGAGTCACACGCAAAGGCGCTCCTCGATTACGACTGTCGTATCTATGTTAGGGTCGCCAAGAGCGAAGAACTGCAGCGCACTGCAAGGGTCATAGTCGTTAATGCCATTTATGAGCTAGGTCTTCCGGGAGCAGGCTTCACTCAAGACGAACGAAGCAGAATTCCGCATAACGTTAGAGAGCGAGAGGGAGTCGCTTTGGCGCCTTACGTATATATCTGCGATTCTGCAATCAAGTGGTCTGACCTTGCGCAAATCGTTAGCGAAAATCCCGCGGGTGAATCGCCAAATACGAAACTCGAAATCAATGTAGTCTCTCTTGACAATCAGACTGTCAAATTGGACGCCTGGGAGAGGTTGTTGATTCAACGAGCATTTTCGAACTGCTCGACAATTAATTTACGCCAGATGGCTGGGGGTCGGTCGGGATGTAGAGCATTTCGCGGTCACTTCAAGCTATCTCTTCCGCTTCTCAGAAGAAACTTCCCCCTCGCCTGCTTTGTCAAAATTGGCACTAGGAAGCAGATCGAGGCAGAGTATCTTTCCCAGTCCGGTGCGGCGATCTTTCTGCCGTTCTATCTCACGCCCAAGCTGGATCTAAAGCGGAGTGGCCTTGGTGCCGATCACGGAATTCTTGTGGCTGACTTTGTTGACGAGGCAGAAAGTTTAAGCAATTGCGCTCGCGAAGGACGTGCCATTTCAGTCATCGGCAATCTTTTCAACAAGACCCTCCGTGCATGGAGTAACGCTTCAGAAGTGCAGTCGACATTTTCTCTTTCTCAGATGTTGGAAGATCTGTTTCCACAGAAGGTGCCGGAACATCGTCAGGAAAAAATCATAGAAATCGGTGCGCAACTTGATCTTGTCGAATTGCGGGTGTTGTTCATGTCTCTTAAATCTCGCACAGTCAGAGTAGGTTGGGTTCATCGTGACCTACATGCTCTAAATGTTCTAGTTCGTGGCTCCGATGCGCTCCTTATAGATTTCGAGAAATTTCGTGATCGGCAGCCACTTGTCTATGATGCGGCAACCCTTGAAGCTGGCTTGTTGGTTGACGGTTTTGAACGGGATCCTAGAAGCATTGGTCAAGTACAATCGTCAATCGAGTCGCTCTATAACCTCTCGGTAATTATCGACTGGATTGCACCGTGCCCGCCGCATGACGAGTCCGCGTGGTTCTTTGATTGCGTCAAAAAGATTCGCATGCATGCGCGCGAAATGGAGTGCGAGTCGGGGCAGTACGCTACCGCGTTAGCACTTGCGTTGTTGAAGAAGGGCTGCAACGTCGTGGATTATGGCGAGAAGCAGGAAGAGCTGCGTGCGCTGGCTTACCTTTTTTCGGAGCGAATTCTGCGCGCTCTTTCAGCACGAGAGATAGACGCGCATGCAGCAACTTAAAGTTTTAGTTCGCGGCACCGTACAAAGTAGAGGGGAGGTCGCTGGCCTTCTCAAGGTTCCTGGCGACGTTGTTATCATCGAGCGAGGCACGCCGCGATGGTTATTGATGAAATGCCCATGCGGTTGTGGCGAAGATCTTCCGGTGAATCTTGATAAGCGAGCCGGACCAGCATGGCGACTCTATCGCAACAAAAATAGGGGAATTAGTTTGTATCCATCCGTCTGGCGCGATACAGGCTGTAAGAGCCATTTCATACTTAGTAGGGGTATCATCTATTTGTTTGCTCGATACGATGATGATTGGGATTCACACGATTCGGCTGCATCGAATGATTTATTGCAAACAAGCGTGCTTCGCGAACTCCCGACTGCCGAATTGATCAGCTACGTTGATATTGCCGATAGCCTTGGCGAGGTTCCTTGGGACGTTCTTGATGTTTGCAGGCAGCTTGTTCGAGAAGGACGAGCCCGGGAAGGCCATGACAAACAGCGTGGGCACTTCGGTGCGCTAACTAGAAAGCCCGAAACGCAACAGAGATCTTGGCGCGCCTAACGATATAGATTCACAATCTACCGAGGCAGGGTTGGGGTTCGTGCGGAGAGGAAATCGGCGCTCCCAAATTCCATTCGAGACACACCGTGCCTGCGTACATATGAAGATATTGGGCGACCGCTAAGTCCTCTCGGCATTTGTTCCGCGATGTCGAAGCTGCTATGGCGGACCCGCTCAACCAATATCTTCATAGGTTCGCGCAGGCACGAAAGACGCCCCCAGGCACGGACGACGCCCCGTGGTAGCAGTCAAATAATTCAATCCTTTGGCCTCGATCTTCAACGCACCACGCGTGGGTGCTTGATTCCGCCCTGCGCTTCAGCGATGTTTGGGCTATGTCAGAGACGTCTTGGAGAGCAATCGTTTATGCCCGAAATGCAGTTGAGCGGAGATCCGGACTTGCTGCCTATCGAAGTGCTGGCATATATGGCTTTTCCGAATGATGAGGACGCTCGCAATCAGCTTATCGCAAGTACGATTGTGACGGCTGCCGCAGAATCGCCGGATGGAGAGATTCAAGTTCCTGCGGCGATATTGAAGATGGTGGTTGAGGCGCCGGGGCTACCGGCGCAAGCAGAATCAGTTGCGCAACAGGCTAAGAAGAGTGGGTTCATTTGCGGCAATGTCTTGCTGAATTTTCTAGAATTGTCTGAGTGCACCGGGGATGTGAGCTTGGCGAAATCTCAGTTCTTGACGTCAAAGTATCTGTCGAAAGCGAAAAACCACTTCGGAGATAAGGTCGCGAATGCAGAGAAAAGCGTGCGCGCAGCTTGGAAATCTCATCGGTCAGTGGCACATCTGTGGGCTGCGCAGTGTCTCATCGTAGAAACCGAGAATTCACGCGAGATCGTTATAGAAAAACTCCACTCGGAAGGTGGATTTGAGCGGTTAGTTGCGATTGCCAGGGAAATTTACATTCGAACTAAAAGAATAACTCTGACTAGCAGGGCGAAGTTTGATATCGGGGAGGTATGGCTAGTTCCGGAAATTCCAAACCTGCCTGACGCCAATATTAGAATAAATGGCCTATCTAGCTGGATGAAGGAAGGGCTGAAGGCTTATGTGCGTCGAAAAAGATGAGGGGGTAAACGGAAATTACCCCCATTACGCGATCTTCAAGTCTTAGCTAAATTAAACCTCTGAGTGAATGTCTGTCCGTGTATTGAGGGCAGAGAATGATCTTTAGGTAGGCGACCAAATGCGTAAAAGTAGCGATAGTGCTGGGTTTTCCGTCGCAGCTAGTGAACACGGCGTGCAGGCGCATATTAGCGAGCGTGCACTCAGGATCATTGGCCGGTCCGTCAGCTGGTTGTTCCCTAGGCGAGACGCCAAAGTAAAAGTTATGCGTGCGCTCGCGGACCGGGCCGTGCGACGGATTCAGCAAGAGAATGACCTGGATATGCACGATCGAAACTTGGTTGAGTTGTTGCTCGGCAAGAAAGAAATGGGGCAACGCGCCAATCCGGCAAAATTCTCGAATCCGGAAAAGCGCCTTCGATAGTCTCATGAATACGTCTATACCTAGTTCGGAAACCGAATTTAATTTCTTACTCCAGCGCGCGGATGATCTCCACCGGACGCTGGCTTATTGCGTCGAGGCAGAAATGGGGCCAGGCTCCGGTTCCGTCTCGGATTGAGGCAATGACGAAGAATTACGGCGTGCTCATCGGCCCCACTACC
>Ga0193752_1001407_pt1 | contig 20066 bp, 15 predicted proteins | sample H1c1metaG_FD_144924 | JGI IMG/M metagenome (GOLD analysis project Ga0193752, IMG submission 144924) | Soil microbial communities from a riparian zone of the East river system, Colorado, United States - H1c1 | ecosystem: Environmental > Terrestrial > Soil > Riparian zone | place: USA: East River...
AAAGTTTCCTCAAAGACAATAGCCCCAAAGCCTATGAAAAAATAGTAGACCTCCTGCTCGCCTCACCTGCTTATGGTGAACGCTGGACAAACTACTGGCTGGATGTCGCGAGATATGGTGATACGCACGGCTACCAGGATGATCTGCCTCGCGTAATGTGGCCATGGCGCGATTGGCTGATCAAAGCCTTCAATGAGAACATGCCTTACGACAAATTTGTTACCTGGCAACTTGCCGGCGATCTTCTGCCGAACGCGACTAAAGAACAACTACTTGCTTCGGCATTTAACCGTAATCATAAAATCAGCCAGGAAGGAGGTATTGTTGATGAGGAATACCGGGTGGAATATGTTGCCGACCGCACCAATACTTTTGGTAAGGCGTTCATGAGTATATCAATGGAATGCAGCCGTTGTCATGATCACAAATATGATCCGATAACCCAGAAGGACTATTTCAGTTTATATGCCTTTTTCAATAATCTGAAAGAAAATGGCTTTGTGCTGAATTTGAAAACACCGGAACCCTTCATGCCAATTTCAAAAAGAGACCTTCAGGGAGAGTTAAAATTCCTTAATGCGAGCCGTGTAATAAAATCTGAAAAAGATACCATTCTTCAAATGGTTATGAAAGAAGTACCCGGCATTCGCAAATCATATGTTTTAAACCGGGGCGCCTATGACGCTCATGGCGAAGAAGTAACTCCAGGCGTTCCTGCTTCCATACTTGAGTTTGATAAAAAGCTTCCCCGCAACAGGCTTGGGCTGGCCAGCTGGCTCTTCGAAAAAAACAATCCGGTAACAGCAAGAGTAATAGTAAACAGGTTGTGGCAGGAAATTTTCGGTAAAGGCCTTGTCGCAACTTCAGAGGATTTTGGCAACCAGGGATCCATTCCAACTCATCCGGAATTATTGGATTGGCTGTCAGTGGATTTCAGAGAAAACAAATGGGATATAAAAAACCTTATAAAAAAGATGGTTACCTCGGCCACCTACCGGCAATCATCAAACGTAGACAGTGAAATAAAGGATAAGGATCCCGATAATTCATATCTCTCACATTCATCGAGATACAGAATGAACCCGGAGATGATACGCGATAACGCACTAGCCAGTTCAGGCTTACTGAATCATGAAATTGGCGGACCGAGTGTTAAACCGTATCAGCCTGAAGGCATCTGGGAAGATGTTTCTGTTGGAGATAAAAGCGGATATAGGGGTGAGACATCCTATATCATTGACACAGGTAATCTTGTTTATCGCCGCAGTTTATATACATACTGGCGCAGGACGGTACCTCCGCCTTCAATGATTACATTCGATAATCCTGCAAGAGAGATCTGTGAAGTGAGACGAACAAGAACCAGTACTCCGCTACAGGCACTTGTGTTATTGAATGATCCGCAATTGATGGAAGCTTCGCGGGTACTTGCCGCAAAACAACTAACTGAAAATGGAGGCAACATCAGGAAAGCTATCGGTAATGCTTTCCGGTTAATAACCTGCCGTTCGCCGCAGGAAAAGGAAATCGATCTGCTTGAACAGTTTTACCTGGCAGAGCTGGTTAAATATAAAAAAGATCCGAAAGCAGCTACCGCTGTTTTAAAAGTGGGTAGCTACCCCCAGAATAATAAATTAAATAAAGCCGATGCAGCAGCTATGATGCTGACTGTCCAGACCATTTACAATCTTGATGAAACAATATCCAGGTCGTAACAAAACCAAAATGAGATGGAAAAAGAAATTTTAGAACATAAACTGAATGTTAATCGCAGGCATTTTCTTTCTAAATTAAGCCTGGGCATTGGTGGAATGGCACTTGGATCATTGTTAATTCCGGATCTGTTCGGCAAAAATGAGGATGATGTTTTGCCTGCTGGCATTTCGCATTTTGCCCCAAGGGCCAAACGAGTGATCTACCTGTTTCAAAGTGGCGCGCCATCTCAGCTTGACCTTTTTGATTACAAACCACTGCTCAATAAAATGCAGGGAAAGGATCTCCCCGCTTCCATTCGAATGGGACAACGTCTTACGGGAATGACGGCAAGTCAAAAACAATTCCCCTTAGCTGGATCGCTGTTTAAATTCAACCAGTATGGTGAATCACGAGCATGGATAAGCGAATTGATGCCTTACACATCGAAGATCGTAGATAAGATCTGCTTTGTTAAATCAATGCATACTGAAGCGATCAATCACGATCCGGCAGTGACTTTTTTTCAAACCGGCAGCCAGCAGCCAGGCCGTCCAAGCATGGGTTCGTGGCTCAGCTACGGACTAGGGAGTGAAAATAAAAATCTGCCGGGCTTTTGTGTTTTTTTATCCCGTGGAAAGGGTAACATTCAACCCCTGGCATCAAGGTTATGGGGCAGTGGATTTTTGGATTCTATCCACCAGGGTGTTCAGTTCCGTTCTGCCAAGGATCCCGTATTGTATCTTCAGGATCCGGAGGGCCTCGACAAGGTTACCCGACGCAATATGCTTGATAAGATTGCAGAAATGAATCATATGCAATTGGATGAGTTTCAGGACCCGGAAATTGCTACACGTATAGCTCAATATGAAATGGCTTACAGGATGCAAACTTCCGTACCTGAAGTGATGGACATAAATGACGAACCTGAACATGTATTCAAATTATACGGACCTGACTCAATGAAACCCGGAACTTTCGCTGCAAACTGTATACAAGCCAGAAGGCTCTGCGAAAGAGGCGTAAGGTTTGTTCAGCTATACCATATGGGCTGGGACCAGCATGGCAGTTTACCGAGAGACATACGGAATCTCTCGAAAGATACCGATCAACCGTCAGCAGCCCTGATAATGGATCTTGAACAAAGAGGTTTGCTGGAAGATACGCTCGTTATCTGGGGTGGCGAGTTCGGTCGCACAAATTATTGCCAGGGAAAATTAACGGTTGATGATTATGGCCGTGATCACCATCCAAGATGTTTCACAATCTGGATGGCCGGTGCCGGAGTCAAGCCCGGGTTTTTATATGGAGAAACAGATGAGTTTGGTTATAATGTTGTCAAAGACCCCGTGCATGTTCACGATTTCCAGGCAACAGTTATGCATTTGCTCGGGATCGATCATGAAAAACTTTTGTTCAAACACCAGGGCCGGAGATATCGCTTAACCGATGTCAGCGGCAAAGTGGTGAATGACCTTTTCACTTAACCAACATAATTTTTTATCCGGGTACAACGGGAAACCGATGCTTCTAAGTTTTTCTGAATGCTTAAAATAAAAAACGTTTTACTGTCTGCCAGTCTTTTTATCAATATCATGCTCTTGTTCCTGTGGGCATTTGAATCACGGATCGCCGGATTTCCTGCATGGGTCAAAGTAATCGGCAGACTGCATCCTATGGTTCTTCACTTTCCGATAGCACTATTGCTATTAACAGCACTTTTTGAATTGTTAAATCACAGGTCCCACGAAAAAGATACAACGATCAGTGTATTACTGTCCATCACGGCATTCACAGCTGCACTCACAGCCCTCTGCGGTTTTTTTCTTCTTTTTAGTGGCGGTTATGAAAGCTCGAATGATCTCTACTGGCATAAAATTATTGGAATCATTACCGCATTATTTGCCGGTGTTTTGTCGTGGCTGAGGGAAGTCAGAAAAATTATTTATATACCAGTTTTAATTACGGGATGCATCATGCTGATAGTAACCGGACACCTCGGTTCAACTATAACGCACGGGAAAGATTTTATCACTGAACCAATTTTATCGCATTCACGAAAGATAAAAAACCTTGATGAGGCAATTGTATACCGTGATATCATACAATCTATCTTTGATGAAAAATGTATTGGATGCCATAATTCTAATAAACGAAAAGGTTCATTATTACTCAGCAGTTATGATGATTTGTTAAAGGGCGGAGAAAATGGAACCATTATTACGCCAGGCAATGCTGATAGTTCTGCATTATATAATTTATTGTTATTGCCAGCCGGCGATGACAGGCATATGCCCCCGGAAGGAAAGCCTCAGCCCGATAAGGAAGAAATCGCATTAGTAAGGTGGTGGATAAGTACGGGAGCAAACCCAACTCAAAAATTCATCGACGCAAGCGTACCGGATTCCATATCAAAGATCGTTCATAAAAAGTTTGACGCCGGGTCGGCCCTTGATCAGCTAAATATCGCCTTTGCCGATCAGAAAGTGCTTAAATCGCTTGACAATAATGACAGGGGAGTCAAACAGCTATCCATAGAAAAGCCATTTATCAGTGTATTTATGTCAAACCGTAAACAAATTGATAATAAAGAGTTTGAAGAATTGGTTCCTATAAAAGATCAAATCACCAGTCTCGACCTCAGTTATTCAAAACTTACATTTAATCAGATAAAAAAAATAGCTGAATTTCCACATCTCCGTGCTCTTCATCTTCAAAACAGTAACACAAATGATAGTGCGATCAATGTCGTTTCGAGCCTTAAATACCTGGAATATCTCAACATTTCAAATACGAAAGTGACATCCAACGCGCTCGCCGTTGCGGGGAAAATAAAAACGCTTAAAAAAATATTTCTGTATGAAACAGATGTACCAACAGCAAAAATTAATCAATTCAAAAAAACGCGTGCCGGTATAGTCGTAGGTTACACGCCTGATCTTTCAACAGATACCTCCTACCGGGGACGGCTAACCGATCCAGGTGTTGTTATTGATAGCAATATGTTCCTTGACTATGCTACCGTTGAAATGAGTTATCGACTCAGGGGAGTCGATATACATTATACTCTCGACGGAAAACAGCCTGACAGCAGTTCATTCGTTTACAAAGACCCCATCCGGATCCCATCTTCATCAACCTTAAAAGTCAGTGCCATGCGTAGTGGATGGCAATCAAGTAAGACGCTGAGCTATCAGCTAACTAAAGCATCTCATAAATTCACACAGGCAAAACTCGAAACACCCCCGAATAAAAGATATCCTGCAAAACTTGATTCTTCCCTGATAGACTTCAAGAGAGGTTCATCCGAGGCCGGTGATGGAAAATACATTGGATATGAGGGTAACAATATGACTGTGTTGTTGGATCTTGGAAAGAAAGAGGTGTTAAACTCGTTGACATTATCATATCTTGTTAATCATGAAGCACTAATTTTTTCTCCTCTCCAAATGGAGGTATGGACAACGACAGCCGATGGTAAACAGCTTAAACAAATCGGCACTGCTTCCAGTAATGAAAAGGGTTTTAAGAAAGAAGTTTCACAAAAGCTGTTATCAGTAAAATTCTCCAGGCAACCTGTCCGCTATTTGAAAGTGAAAGTCTTTAACCGTGGTAAAACACCCCGCTGGCATCCATCCAAAGGAGCTAAGACCTGGATTATGATGGATGAAATTCTTGCAGACTGACCAGCGCAAAAAGATGACTATCGCAAAAATGTCTATCGCCAAAATGACTATCGCAAAAATGACTAACCAAAAATGATCACCGTAAAAGTGTAATAGTACCTTTCTTAGTGTGCTGATGTCCTTCAAAATCAATTCCTGCAACCTGCCACACATAAGTATCTGCGGGCTGTTCCTTGCCATTGCTGCGGCCATCCCAGCCGGCAAATGTGTCTTTCGACGTAAATATCAACTGTCCATACCTGTTATATATCCGGAAATACTGTACTTCCTGTATCCCCACTGCCATTGGACGAAAACGATCATTTTTTCCATCTCCGTTTGGTGTAAATGCATTGGGGACATAAATCTCCGGACCATTAAAAACTTTAATATTGATAACATCGGTTGTCGGACATCCAAATACGGTTGTAGTAGTGAGCGTATAAGTCGCATCGCGCTCAGGTGTTGCTATCGGATCCGGTATGGAGTGGTCACTTAATCCAAACGAAGGCGACCAGCTGTATATATCACCACCACTACCTTTCAGGCGGTATGACTGACCCGTTGCCAGAATTGTATCCGCACCGGCATTTGCATGGGTTTCATAAACCGTAACCGTATCTGTCAATATAAAACTATTGCAGCCTTCAGTGCTGGTTGCATAAACAGTACTTTGAAAACTTCCTTCCTTCTGATAGATGTGACTGGTATTAATGCCAGCCTTCGTTTGTTTTCCATCTCCGAATTTCCAGTTCCATTCATTTATATTGACAGCAGGGTCCAGATTAATACCTGTAAAAACTACAGGCTGTCCGAGACAAACATCATTGGCCGAAAAGACAATATCAGGTCGTTTCAGTACTTCGAAATTTTTCATTACCGGCTCAGAGATACAACCCTCATTGGTTGAGACGGTCAATGAAGAATTGCCCATACCTAGGTTCTCAAAGATCAATGATCCCGGAGACTGCACACCATAAGAGAAACCACCAATATTCCATGCCCATTTATTGATAGTTCCGAAATCAACCTTTGATGCATCACTAAAATAAGTAGGTATGCTGTCACAGACGATCCCGGGATTAATTGTATAATCCGCCAGGGGTTTTGAACCGATTATTATTCTTTGCTTAAATGTGTCTGAAGAACAACCGTTGTTTGCAACTATACTCAGTTTGGCATCATAATTTCCTGGGGCTGCATATGCATGAGGTGCCGGGCTTTTAAGATTGCTTCTCGTTCCGTCACCAAAATCCCAGTCCCATTTCACGATATCACCAAACGAAGTAGAACTGTCGTAAAAGGGTATTGTAGCAGGGAAGCAGGTTTCAATATTCTGCGGAAGCCTGAAGACAGCATTAAGGGAAGTACAAAAGCGCTGAAGGTTTTTCGATCTGCCGGTAGAGCCGGTAAACCCCCAGAAGACCATTGGATCATTGTTGAACACGTCTTTTACAAGATCAATGGTCGCCTCCACCCTGTTAACTCCATCGATCATGGCCCTGATCTTTTTGGTCGTGGCATCCCAGTTAATGCGGAAGCTGTGCATTTTACAGTCTTCGATGTTTCCGCCACTGGCGAGAGCTGGCACCGGGCCTGCGAGATTGTTTATTGAATTATGATTGAGATCACCATTTTTGTGAATGGTTATATGATCCTCAGAAGGATCATTATTTTCAAAGTTTTGCCAGGTATCTATTGCAACACCGATGGAAGGACTCACATTTTCGTATCCGAGACCGCCGCCGGCAGTCCCGATACTTACACTGACCGGCTGAAGTACGAAAACAATGCCGTCTGCACCAATGGCATCCTCGCAACCCAGATAAACATCAAAGTTATAGTCGAACGAATTCCGCAGACTGATCTTGTTAATATTCCAGACAGAACCGGATTGAGTAAATGCGTCCGGGGTAAGCGTATAACAATTACAATTTTCCTGAAGTGCGCTACCATTTATATGATATGGATTTGCCGACTGAGCCGCTACCCGAACAGTCCCGGAAATCAGTAGAAAAACCAATAAAAGATACACCACTTTCTTCATGCAATGCAACAGTAATCATTACAGGATGGAAACGAAAAAGCCACCCATATCTCTGAGTTTATCAAAAGAATGAGTGGCTGAATATACTTACAGGAAGGTTATTACCAACCCTGCTTTGCAACGCCTTCTTTAATCGCTGCCAGAGCCTTAGCTTCTCCGAGTAAAGTAGTAAGTTTATTACCCTTACCATCGTTACCCTGAGCCATGTAAGTTCCCTTTGCAGTTTTAGTGATCACCGCATCCAGGATAGGCACATTTTTTTCCTTTGTTTTCACGTTGTATGCAGTGAGAGTTATTGTTGACATAAATGATTTTTTAAATGGTTAGTAATTCGTTCCAGCCTCAAATTTAGCTACCTGCGGGCTGAAAATGCTGATAAAATATAATCAATTTTCAATTTTTCATGCAATATGCTAATTAGCAATCAATTACACATTAGTCATATTCACATTAAATATCAAGTTTGGCGTATTTTGCGTGACTTTCGATGAATTCCCGCCTTGGAGCCACTTCATCGCCCATCAGCATACTGAAGACTCTGTCTGCCTCTGCAGCGCTCTCAATGGTGACGCGTTTTAGTGTTCGGGTAGCTGGGTTCATAGTAGTTTCCCAGAGCTGTTCAGAGTTCATTTCACCCAAGCCTTTATATCGCTGAATATTGACGCTTTCTTCTCTTCCACCTGCCAGTTTTTCGACCCAGCCTTTACGCTGTTCTTCTGTCCAGGCGTAGGCTTGTTCCTTGCCTTTTTTTACGAGGTATAGTGGCGGCTGTGCGATGTACACATAGCCCTGTTCTACCATCTCCTTCATGTACCTGTAAATGAATGTCAAAATGAGGGTTGCGATGTGACTTCCATCGACATCCGCATCGGTCATAATGATAAGTTTATGATATCGGAGTTTAAGAAGATTCAGTGCCTTTGGATCATCAGTTGTGCCTACAGTTACTCCAAGGGCAGTGTACATGTTCCGGATTTCCTCATTCTCGTATATCTTATGTTCCATTGCCTTTTCGACATTCAGGATTTTACCACGCAATGGCAGGATAGCCTGGAAACTTCTGTCTCTTCCCTGTTTAGCTGTGCCGCCTGCTGAATCACCCTCAACCAGGAACAATTCGCATCGGTTCGGGTCCCTATCAGAACAATCAGCCAGTTTTCCGGGAAGGCCACCACCGCTAAGAACGCTCTTACGCTGAACCATCTCCCTGGCTTTTTTTGCTGCTGCACGGGCCTGGGCCGCAAGGATCACCTTCTGAATGATGTGTTTCGCTTCTTTAGGATTCTCTTCAAGGAATGCCTGGAGTACTCTTGAAACAGTGGTATCAACTACACCCATCACCTCACTGTTACCAAGTTTGGTTTTGGTCTGCCCTTCAAACTGAGGTTCAGGAACCTTCACTGATATAACACTGCTCAACCCTTCTCTGAAATCATCTCCCTCAATTTCAACTTTGGCTTTTTCGAAAAGATTTTGCTTTTCACCATAACTTTTAAATACCCTGGTGAGCGCGCGTCTGAAGCCTGACACGTGCGTGCCGCCTTCGATGGTATTGATATTATTAACGTAAGAATAAATGTGCTCAGTGTAGCCGCTGTTATAGCTTAAAGCTACTTCAACCATTACGTTGGTAGTTTCGTCCTTACCTTCTACGAATATAACTTTTGGAAGCAGAGGTGTCCGGCCTGCGGTGGCATCAAGCATTTCAACAAACTCAACAATACCGCCCTCGCTGAAAAACTTTTTTGCATACGTTTCACCGTTTTCGTCTTTTTCACGAAGATCATTCAGGATAATGCTGATCCCTTTATTCAGATAAGACAATTCACGCAGCCTGCCTTCCAGGATGTCTTTTTTGAAAACCAATACTGTGAAAATGGTGGAATCCGGCCAGAAGTGAACTGTAGTTCCCGTTCTGTTGCTGGTACCGATTTCGCGAACCGGATATTGCGGAACCCCAATCCGGTATTCCTGTTCAAATATCTTGCCTTCGTTGTAAACAGTTACCTGCAAAAGTTCACTTAACGCATTCACACAGCTTACACCAACACCATGCAATCCACCGGAAACCTTGTAAGTGTTTTTGTCGAACTTACCACCGGCATGCAAAACCGTCATAACCACTTCGAGTGCACTTCGTTTTTCCTTCTGATGTATACCTGTGGGTATACCACGACCATCATCCACCACTGAAATGGAATCGTCTTCGTGAATATTTACAACGATATTTTTGCAATAACCTGCAAGGGCTTCGTCGATCGAATTATCAACTACTTCATATACCAGGTGATGTAGGCCTTTCTCACTAATGTCCCCAATATACATTGCGGGACGTTTTCTTACTGCTTCCAATCCTTCCAATACCTGTATACTGTCCGCACCATATCCAGAGATGGAAGGAGCGAGAATTTCATTAGTTTCTGTAATCATATTTTATAGAAAAAATCAGGTGAGATTAATTCGTGCAAAGTTAATCAAAATAAGGCTTTAAACCGCTTTTAAAAATGAATTTCTGCTGTTTTTTCGTGTTAATAATCAGCTTATTATACCTGATCTTAAATTATCAAAAGCTGTAACGGAAATGCACATGTTGTCAACAGATTTCCGGCACTTTTTTGTTCCCGGTTTTAAGGAGTCTGCCATTTGATTTTCTTCAGAATCAGGTATTGGTTTCAGTCGTAAAAATCTGCATATCCTGTGTGAAATTAATAGCCCGGATCGCGTCCATTTTGTTTGTCTTTACCTTTATTGCACGATATTTGGTATAGAAAGTCTGTTTGCATCTTAATTATGAAAAATTATTCACAGATAACGTTTGAATTTCAGGATCCGCCAGATAGTGGCGAGAATGCAGGCGTAGGAGTGCGTATTAAATCATTGAAGAAATCGGCGAAAGATGTAACCAAAGAATCAGATAATGCCGGAGATACAGTTCAGGAAGAGTTAGTATTCAATGATCAGCCACGAAACGAAGTAATAGCTGAGGCGGCAGAAATTGAGACGCCAGAAACTGATCATGTATCAGATGTGACAGAATTAACAGAAAATACTGCAAATGCCGGAAAACCCGGCAAATCTACCAGAGGCAGAAAATCGCTTAAAACGATTGATGACGGCACTGACCTGATTAATGTTCCCCCCGACGAGCAGCTGTTTCAAAAGCAATATTACGCCATAGGAGAGGTAGCTGAAATGTTTCAGGTTAACCAATCTCTTTTAAGGTTCTGGGAAACCGAATTTGATATTATCCAGCCAAGAAAAAATCGAAAAGGTGACCGGCATTTCCGGCCTGTGGATATTAAAAATCTCTTGTTGATTCATGATCTGCTGCGCCGCAGAAAACTTACCATTGAAGGTGCCAAAGACTTTCTTAAAAAGAATAAACGTTCGCCCGAACGTTTTGCAATGATACAATCCCTCCAAAAGATTAAAGGTTTTATACTTGAAGTGAAAGCGACTTTGTAGCGATTGTGCAACGGATCTCCCGATCCGTTGATGATTTGAACTGAGTACTGATGAATTTTATTAATACTCCGGATACAGGCCCGTAGCTGATTTGGATTGTGTATCATTGATCGGATTGAGCGGATCAGGAGATCCACTCCACACATCTCCGGATCAGGAGATCCGGAGCACATTACGTATTCTGAATCATGTCCTGCTCTTTGGTCGCGAGCTTGATGTCCATATCCTCCATGATCTGTATGATCGATAAATTTATCTGTTGCCGCAATGTATTGAAATCAGCAGCCGGTATTGTTGCTGTAAAAAACTCGACATGTATTACAAAGGCATTTTTATTAATATCTGACAGAAACACGGTGTAGTTTTCAATCTCAGGTTTTCTAAACTGAAACAGATTTTCAATTGCCAGCACAAATTGATTGATCTGCTCATGACTGGTAGTAGAATGAAGCTCAAGTTGCACGAATGCCCTGCGTTGAGTACGTAATGAAAGATTATCCATGATACTGTCGACCATTTGTTTGTTAGGTACAGTAACATAGGTCTTCTGATCAGTGCGGATACGCGTACTCCTCAGACCAATCTTTTCAACAGTTCCGGTAATACCCTGCACTTTAACCAGGTCGCCCATCATAAATGGCTTATCGAAAAATATGATAAATGATGCTATGAGGTTTTCCATGCTTTCGCGCAATGAAAGCGCAATAGCAGCCGTCGCAATACTTAATCCTGTAATAAGATTCCCAATCTGCAGTCCAAATGCATATTTCATAATGGCCAACGCACCGATGATTATAAATACTGCTTTGAAAAAGTCTTTAAAGAAAACAATCAGCTGATTTTCCTTTACATCGCCGGTTGCATTAGCTTTCTGATGAAGGATCATTGCAATGAAGTCGATGATCCGTAACAGCAGCCATATAAAAGAAATTACAAAGATTACTACAGCAACTACTTCAAACATGGCGTGGGTGGTGGTTTTGTAAACCTGCACGTCAAGAAGCTTAGGAAAGGTCAGCTTTTCAATCGCAATTAATCCGACAAGCAGCAACAGAAATATTTCCAGTGGAGATACAACAAGATTAACAAAAGAAGTTTTATCAACACCAACTGCGATACGCTTTACTATTTTGAACAAAAGACCGGCAATATATCTCGAAAGAAATCTCTTAAGTACAACCGCCAACAGGATTGAACCCGTAACTATAAGATAACTTCTTATTGTATTGTCAAGAATAATTGTATCAAGAAAACTCTCCATGCTTGAAAATTAATAGTCGTCAAAGTTACTTAAGAATTAACTCTTAAACGGAGACAGCAATTCAAAAATAAATTTAATGTTTTGTTGAGTCATCAGTCTGTCCATATGAGTATAATTCAATCTGGCCATCACGTAAAACATATAAAAACTGAGGTGTTATTTTTACTTTTTTTGCAGAGCTTATTCTCGAAGTAATTGGAAATTGCTGCAAATTCAATGTGCCCGGCTCATACCGGTATAAATTGGTACCGTCGCGGCCGTACATCACTTTATTTATGACCGTAAAGTCGGACCAACCTCTGAACTGGATCCTGTTTCTAAAAGCTCCGTAATAATCAAAAAGATAAACTCCTTTCGTTGAGTCATAAAGGTAAACGAGTTTGTCCTGGTCAATAATAAATTGTGGCGAAGGCATGGAATCAAAGATCATTCTGAAGTCTGATGATTGATCAACGACCTTGCCATCATCTGCTACCTTTTTGAGTTTACTTTCGAGCTCATCAAATACCCAGATATTATTATCATAAGATTGGCCAATCGTTTTTACCTGAAACATGTCCTGCTTCCTGAGATCAATTGTGGAACGTACATTGAGAAAGCGGTCCAGGATCAATATAGTTCCGAAACTTTTATAATAAAGTAAAACTTTGAGTGGATTGGTTACATCAATGGAGTATAATTTTCCATACCTGCGTACGTCATTAAAAACACCTGCAGAATCGCCTTCGCTATTAAGTTTTTTGATCTGACCATTGGCGCTGATGGTGAAGCAGTTGCCTAAATTGTCAACTGTAAAATCGGCAATATCCCCTTTATAGGTCCTTGCAAGCCTGTATAAGGTATCCTGTGCCTGCAGTGGGTTTTGCAGTACAATCAACGTTAAAAAGGCAAAAAGGTATCGCATCATTGCTTTCTGATAATCTTGTTCTCCAGCTCAGGATAACGTGTTTTCAGGCTGAGATGTTGTCCGTCGAAAACAGCATAGGTAAAATAGTTGATCCAGTCGCCGAGGTTAATATATCTGCTTTCTGCGTTGAGGGTGAAATCGATGGGTAGATGGCGGTGACCAAAGATGAGATAATCGTATCGTTTCGTTGCCAGTTGTTCCCGGCAATAAGTTATGAGCCATTCATTTTCTTCACCCATAAACTCCTGTTCATGCTGACCCGTTGTTTCGCGGCTTTTGCGGCTGAAATAATCTGCCAATCCGATGCCTGCAGCTGGGGGGAGGATGCCAAACAGCCACTGACAGAACGGGTTCCGAAAAATTTTTTTTATGAATTTATAACCAAAATCACCCGGGCCTAAGCCATCTCCATGGCCTATAAGAAACGTTTTATCATTAAATACAAATTCTTTTGGTTCAAAATATATAGGTATGTTCAGGTCAGTTGTTAAATAATCTTTCATCCACATATCATGGTTGCCCACGAAAAAATGAATGGGGATACCGGCATCGGTAAGTTCAGCAAGTTTGCCAAATAATCTCATATAACCCTTTGGCACAACTCTGCGGTATTCGTACCAGAAATCAAACATGTCCCCAACAATAAAGATGGTAGCAGCTTCGTGACGTATATCTTCCAGAAATGACACGATCTTTTTTTCTCTTTCCAGGCTGCTTTTATAATCCGGAGCTCCGAGATGAAAGTCGGAAAGAAAGAATATTTTTTTTGATGGGTCAATAATCATTTCGGATATGTAAGTATTTGTTAGGGCTTTGCTGAAGGCTGCCTGCAATATTAATCAGATCTCATCGACCAAAAATACAAATACTTCTTTTGGTCCGTGAACGCCAACAACAAGCGTCTTTTCAATATCTGCGGTGCGGCTTGGACCTGATGCAAAAGTTATCATCGATGGAATGCCGATGCCGTATTTTTCCTTCATCTTTTCTATGCCATTCCTGACATCATAAACCAGTTGATTGCTTTTCGCTATGCAGATATGTACCGGGGCATAAACGCTTACCGTTCTACCGCTTTTCTGCGCAGAACTCATAACAATACTACCGGTCCTGGCTATCAGAAATTCACAACCGGTAATGGCTGCATCGCAACCTTCAAGGTCAGAAGCATGAAAATCTGCAAACCCGGCTTCTTTCAACTGCTGGCCAAGTTCAGTTTCCTTACAAAAGATCTTAGTCCACTTATTGTTAGATAAAATTTCCCGGAGATGTGTAACGAGTTCACTGTAATTGAGACAAAATACAAAACGCCCCTGCAGATTGCCGAACTGCTCGGCAAATTCTATTTCAAGTTCCTGAACCGCAGGTTTGAAAACAGATCCGGTTCCCTCACTTTTTGGAAAAGGAAGAGGCGTTGACTGAGTCAACGCCTTTCTTATTTTTTTCAGAATATTTTCCTTCGCGGAAGATATGTTCATTGTTTGTCTTTAATCTGTTCAACTGTTATCAGAAAGTTGATTTATATCCGAACATAGGTTACCTATTCAGGCAACGGATGGACATTCGGATCATATGGCGGAACACCTTCACTGATCGCTCCGTTTGAATGATGATCAGGATTGGTATCGTCAACATCAAGGGTTTTTCTTTCCTCAAACGGACGTTTGTCAATCAGCCTTTCAACATCACTCTGGAAAAGCACTTCCTTATCAAGTAATGCTTCAGCAAGTATTACCACCTGTTCGCTTTTGTCTTCAAGTAACAGTTTTGTTTTTTCGTAAGCCTGATCAATCAGTTTTCTTACTTCTTCATCTATTAATCTTGATGTTTCTTCACTATAAGGTTTGGTAAATGAACCTTCCTGGGCAGGATCGTAAAAACTTACTTTACCAACTTTTTCATTCATACCATAAACAGTAATCATTGAATAAGCGATACGTGTGATCTGTTGCAGATCGTTCTGTGCACCGGTAGAGATTTTTTTGAAGAAGATCTCTTCGCTTGCCCTTCCACCCAATGTCATACAAATCTGTTCTATTAGCTGATCTGTATTATACAGATATTGTTCTTTTGGCGTGTACTGTGCATAGCCGAGGGCAGCAACACCTCTTGGAACTATTGTTACTTTTAATAACGGGTATGCATGTTCGAGATACCATCCGCAGATTGCATGCCCTGCCTCATGATATGCAATGATCTTTTTTTCTTCAGGAGAAATGATCTTGTTTTTCTTTTCAAGACCACCGATCACCCTGTCTACCGCATCCTGGAAGTCTTCCATTTCAACATGTTCCTTGCCTTTACGTGCGGCAATCAGAGCTGCTTCATTACAAACATTCGCAATATCTGCACCGGCGAAACCAGGAGTTTGTTCAGCAAGTTTATGTATATCAACCTTTGTAGAGATCTTAATTGGTTTCAAATGCACTTTAAATATATGCTCGCGTCCCTTCAGATCCGGTTTGTCGATAGAAATCTGGCGATCAAATCTGCCTGGTCTTAACAGGGCAGTATCTAATACATCCGGCCTGTTTGTAGCAGCCAGAACAATGATCCCGCTTTCGCCGCTGAAACCATCCATTTCAACCAGCAACTGGTTCAGTGTGCTTTCTCTTTCATCATTACTCATGATGGCATTTTTACCTCTCGCACGACCGATCGCATCTATCTCGTCGATAAAAATAATACATGGAGCTTTCTCTCTTGCCTGTTTGAACAGGTCACGCACACGGCTCGCACCAACACCGACAAACAATTCAACGAAATCAGAACCGGACATTGAAAAGAAAGGTACCTGTGCTTCACCGGCCATAGCTTTAGCAAGCAGGGTTTTACCTGTTCCCGGAGGTCCGACCAGCAAAGCTCCTTTCGGAATTTTACCGCCGAGTGCCGTATATTTTTTGGGATTTTTAAGGAAGTCAACGATTTCCATCACTTCCACTTTAGCTTCATCAAGACCGGCTACATCGGCGAAAGTGATGTTTACTTTAGCTCCTTTATCGAACAAGGTTGCTTTTGATTTGCCGATATTGAAAATACCGCCCGGACCACTGCCGCCGCCGGCACCGCCACCCATCTTTCGCATCAGCATAACCCAGATCAGAACGATCACGAGTAATGGCAATAGAAAATTGAGGAATGGACCAAACCATTCTCCTTCAAGAACAGGCTTATAAGGCACCGTTGAGATGGAAGGATTGTTCCTGAGTTCCTCAAGCAAACGCTTTTCAAACTCGTCGGTTTTTGTAACGGTAAATTCGAAATGCGGGCCTTCGGTTTTATTACCTGGCCAGCTTTTTTGAAGTTTGTCCTTATAGTAGGCTTTCTGTAAGCTGTCTTTTTTGATATAGACCCTGACAAGATTTTTATTGGTTACCAGCACCAGCTTTTCAACATCACCGGGCTCAAGCATCTTTTGAGTAAACTCGAGTTCGGAATCAAGTTGTTTTGCATCGGGAGTAAAAGATCCAAAAATCTGAAAACCTACCAGGACTGCAAATATGATAGCCCAGATCCAATAAATGCTGAATCGGGGGCCTTTTTTCGGATTATTATTATCATCTCTTGGTCTCAACCGGGGGAAATTACGGTCGTTTTGTCTTGAGTCGTCTTGTGACATCATTCTGGGTCTCCTAGGTTCTTAATTTTTGTTAGAATTTTGTTTGTTTTGAGTTAGTGATGTGCCGATCATGATTAACGAACCTTGACTATTAATCATAACCAACATAAAACGAACTATAAATGTTCTTCGCTCAATGCGTCACTCCACATTTCTTCGAGCTTATAAAATTTGCGGGTTTCGGGTTGCATAACATGCACTACAACGTTTATGTAATCTACCAGGATCCAATGTGCTGCCTGCTGACCTTCGTGGCGATACGGTGCCTCTTCGGTTACCTGTTTCACATAATGCTCAACATAGTCGCTGATTGCTTTTACCTGGGTTGTACTGTTTGCCTCACAGATGACAAAATAGTCTGCTACGGCTTCAGGAATTTTTCTTAGATCCAGAGAAATGATATTTGAACCTTTCTTCTCCTGGATGGCATGTATTATTGCTTTAAGAATTTTTGAATTTTTTGTTAACCTGGCAACACCGTTTCTTTTGCGGCGGGTAGATAACTTAGAAAGTTGTTCCAATAATCAAAACTTTTTAATGATCAATTATATGTTATATAGTGAAGGACGAATAAGTTCCATCTATATTCTATTTTCGCACAAATCAAAAATAGTAATCTTTTGTCATATCCTGCCACCTTTGATACTATCGGTCAACCTTTTATCTTGCTGACGACCGTTGATAGCACCAACAACTATGCCATGGCACAGGCTCATGCGGGATTGGCGACACATGGTACTGCATATTTTGCCCTCGAACAAACGGCAGGGAAGGGACAAAGAGGCAAAAGCTGGAATTCGGTAACAGGCCAGAACATCATCCTGAGCCTCATACTCAATCCTGCAGCAGCCCCGCTTGAAACGTCATTTATGCTTTCCGCAGCGGTTTCGCTGGGTTGTTATGATTTCTATAAAAGTTATGCCGGTGATGAAACCACCATCAAATGGCCCAATGATATCTACTGGCGTGACAGAAAGGCAGGAGGAATTCTCATTGAAAACGTACTGGGTGTACCGGACAATTCCTGGAAGTGTTCGATAGCGGGCATGGGGATGAATGTAAATCAGACAGATTTTGACGATTTCTCAAAACGAGCAGTATCGCTAAAGCAGATTACAGGCAAAGATTATCCGGTAACGGAATTGGCAAAAATACTGTGCGGACATATCGGGGACAGGATGGGAGCGTTTTATGCCAGGAAATTTGACGCAATCATTTCAGATTATAATGAAGTTTTATTTTCCCGTGACAAGAAAACTAAATTACGCAAAGGCGCGGTTGTTTTTGAAACTACCATCAAAAGAGTCGATATGTTCGGCCGGCTATTTGTGAGGGATACTATGGAAAGAAGTTTTGATTTCGGTGACGTGAGCTGGGTTTTTGAATAGATAATCATGAATTTTAAACTTGCAGAAAATTCTATACTGGCGCGGGTTGCGGCCTGGAAATTGAAATCCGGCCGGATGGCAATTACTATGGGATCCACCATTCATTTGTACAACACTACAAAGGCAGAGTTTTTAGCTGATAAACGTTGGATGCAACATGAACTAAAACACGTTGAACAATTCAAACGATACGGTTTTTTTACGTTTTTATTGAAGTATACGATTGAGAGTATCTGTAAGGGTTATTACAATAATAAATTTGAAATCGAGGCAAGGGAAAGTGAATAAATGAATGCCCTCCTGCGAAGGAGGGTGGCGAGCGAAGCGAGCGGGTGGTTGTTTTTTGGTCTTCGAAAGTTATCAGGATGCAGTTACCAAAAACAACCACCCCTGGCGTCTACGACGCCTTCCCCTCCTTCGCAGGAGGGGAGCCGAGGATTTCTTCGGCATGCCGCTTGTTTCTGGGCCGAAGAAAAATCTTACTTATTATCCCCTTCTCATCAATTACAAAGGTTGTCCTGAGAATCCCCATATATTTTCGGCCATACAACTGCTTTTCATCCCAAACACCATACTTATCTATAATCTCATGTCCGGGATCAGCAACCAGCTGAAAAGGCAGACTAAATTTTTGTTCAAATTTCTTATGCTTGCTGACATCATCCGGACTAACACCGATTATCTGAAAACCCTTGCTTAATAAAAGGCCAAAATTGTCCCGGAGATTACATGCCTGAACAGTACAGGTGGGGGTATCATCCTGCGGATAAAAATAAAGAACCACTTTTTTGCCTTTAAAATCAGACAACTTCACCGGCTGACCGTTCTGATCAATTCCACCAAATATTGGAGCTTTGTCGCCCACCTGTAATGTCACCATTCTTATCTTGTAAATTTGAAAGATTTTACCGTTGAGTTTCCGGCTTCATCTTCAGCATAAATTTTTAATTCATGGGTTCCTGGCTGGCATTTTTCATCAAATACATAAATGAAAATCCTGCCCTTGTCATTTGTAAACCTCAGCCATTTCCCGTCGAGTTCTGATTTCACGTTTTTGAACTTACCGTAATTATCATGTATGGTAAAAAGTATCCGGGATGCTTTGCTTAAGTTCGCTCCATCTTTAAAACCAATTGGCACCACTTCGGGCGGATCCGTATCAGTAACAAGTTTGTAAGAACCGAAATCACGAAAGCTTGCCGAAGCCCAGCCCTCTTTCCATTCAACTTTTGCGACATTGGTTCCCTTGCCGGCGTTCCACATCATTACGGTTCGTGATTGCTCAAGTTCATTTAAAGTGCGCAAAGGTTTTATCCGGATCAGGAAGGGTTCCTGCAAAGGAATATAAGTCGCTCCAATAGTGTGAACACCCGAAATTGCCGCGGTAGTTGTTGCCGCTGGCGGCGTATTGCTATATCGGATATTCACCTCATCATACAAACATTTTTCTCCTATATAAAACTCACAATCATCCGATTCAAATCCATCCAGCATTAAGGGATAAAATATTTTTCCATTTTTTGACGGTGCCGCCGGTACCGCATTGTTCCCGGAAGGTTTATACTGAACCTTGTACTTAAGCACGGAAGTATTATTATTCGCATCCTTTGCTTCAATGCTGATTTCGTGCAGGGTTCCATCACTAAGATCCAGAACACCGTCTCCATTAAATTGTTTATAGATCGAATTCACATAGCCGGGAAGCTCCGATAAATGCTGAAGGTATGCGCCACCACTGCTTTTGATGCGGTAATCAATATGTGCATTGAGGTAGCGGGTATCGTTATAGCTGATATTATCCATCCGGAAATCAATAACCGGCAGGCCATCCTTATAGAGAATTGCTTCATAGATCCCGTTCAGATTGGAGGACCCGCTTTGAGTATCATAAGAAGTTATCGCAAAACTTATCCGCGGTGACGACACCGTTATCGTGGCCGGTGCGGTTATGTAAGTTCCGGCGCCAGCCGCCTTCACGGGTATCAGCTTTGGAGATTGCTCATATACACTCCTGGTCCGGTC
>Ga0193752_1001408_pt1 | contig 20065 bp, 22 predicted proteins | sample H1c1metaG_FD_144924 | JGI IMG/M metagenome (GOLD analysis project Ga0193752, IMG submission 144924) | Soil microbial communities from a riparian zone of the East river system, Colorado, United States - H1c1 | ecosystem: Environmental > Terrestrial > Soil > Riparian zone | place: USA: East River...
CAACATCCAGCCAGGGCCGACGCTCACCGACATGACGGCAGGATACATCGATGGCATAACGCCGGCGATCCCGCTTAAACGCGTCGGCGGTCCCGACGAGATTGCCGGTCTCGTCGCCTACTTGGCGAGCGAGGAGTCCGGCTACATGACGGGCTCTAGTCTAACGATTGACGGTGGGATGGTTCTTTGAGCAGCCCGACGGCGCTGTCGATTAATTCCGCGTCGTCGGCGATAGCTATTGCGAAACCCAAGTCGCGAACAGGCTGAGTGACCGCTATCCTGTGGTGGGCGACTGGCTTGCGATGCGATCATCCACGCGCTTCTTCCGCGCAGGACTGTGTCCTGCGCCAGGCGGCAGGGGGCGTCGGCGTTCAAATCGTCGCCGCCAACGTTGATGTCGCGCTTCTATCTCTCCAAGATGTGTGAGGAGGGGCTGCTCGTAAGAATCGGCTACGGACGATATCGCGCGGCGCTGCCGAAAGCAGCCTGATCCCCAAGCCGCGTCGTGCTCGCCATAAGCTTGGGCCGCTTGGCGGATCTTGACCGATGTCGTTCGGCTAGCAGTTTGTGTCAGGGTTAGACAGCCGGCTCCCTCCGTAGCGCTCATCGAAAGCGGCATGGGCTTTTCGAACGGCGTCCGCATGTTCCGCAGTCCAGGCGTTGAGGGCTGTGAACGGCTTATCGAGTGTTCGGCCCAGGGGCGTCACCACGTACTCGACGCCGGGCGGTGCGCTGTCGATGAGTCGTCGGTCGACGATGCCGTTGCGCTCCAACCGGCGCAGACATTGGGTCAAGGTCTTCTGTGCAACACCGGATACCTGCCGCCGAAGCTCGTTAAAGCGCAGCGCGCCACCAGCCGCACAAATAGACCCCAGGACGAGGATGCTCCAGCGATCAGCGATCTGATCGAGCAGGAGGCGATCGAAATCACTGCCATCGGGTTTCATCAAACAGGCTCCAAGTTCCCTCAAGGATACGTAGTCGCTTTAAAGTGCATTCTTTATGCTAAGTTTCGTTCTGATACTAGAGGGTGATAGAACCTGTTAATAGAGGTCCCATGAGGTAAGATTGGCGTCGGTGTAATCGGCGCGAGCCCGCTTCGGCCCGGCTGCGCCGTCCGGGACGAGCCTAATTGTGGAGAACCGCCTGGGCTGACGTGCCCCATCAGGGTGGTCCACCGGATAAGTTAGAGTTCCGGCGAACGTGATCGCCCTGGTGGTCTGACCGAAGCGGAGCGTAGGGCAGGCACGCCTCGCACAGACCGCGATCCTCGCACGGGGAGCCGAGTTGGTCGACGCGGGCAAGCTGCGCGTCAATCTGGATCGCGTGTTCCTGCTGGAGGAGGCCGCTGAAGCGCAGCGTGTCATTCAGGCGGGAGAATTCACCAGAAGGGTTGTGATCGATATGCAAGCTAAAGGGGGCGGGGTGAGAATGGCTGATGGATCCCGATCGGATTCGGCGTCCATCACCTCTTTCATCCCGTTTTTTCCCTACTTTGAAGATAAATCGTTCCAATGGTTTGGATACTAGGGTGAAGCGCCAAGGTTCCCTCAAGGTTACTTATACATCGGTGTGACGTCTTGAGACGCGCGCCATGAGCGATAAATGAGCCAATGTGCAGATGAACGGATCGTCTGATCGTGCGGTGTGGCGCGGTTGTCGGGCGGCGATGCGAAGCCTCGTCACATCAAGGGATCGGATTACATATGACCACTCTCAACTGGTTCATTACGGGAGCCTCCAGTGGCCTCGGAGCGTCGCTCGCGAAAGCTGCTATCTCGGCGGGGCATCGTGTGGCGGGCACGGCGCGATCCAGTAGTCGCCTCCGGGACGTCGCCGCCTCGCATCCAGACACCTTCCTGCCCTTGTCGATGGATCTCGCGAGACCGAATGAGATCGAGGCCGCGATCGCCCAGGCGGAAGCGTGGCATGGCGGCATCGATGTGCTCGTGAACAATGCCGGCATCGGCTATGCGGCCGCGAAGGGAGAGGACAAGAATGTCCGCGCGGTGTTCGAGACCAACGTCTTCGGCCTCATCAGCATCATCCGAGCCGCGCTCCCCGCCATGCGCGGCCGCGGGCGTGGCACCATCATCAACATCTCCTCGACCAACGGTGTCGTCTCCATGCCTGGACTTGGCTTCTACAGCGCCTCGAAACATGCGGTAGAAGCTATCACCGACGCCCTCCGCGGCGAGGTCGCGCCGCTCGGCCTGAAGGTGCTGACCGTCGAGCCGGGCGGATTTCGGACAGGCATCGCCGGCCGTAATCTGCGGAGTCGTAGGATTGCTGCCTATGATCAGACCGCACACCAGATCATGGACTTTCTCCGCGTCGATAATCAGGACGCTTACGCGAAGCGCGATCCGGACCGGATAGCGAAGATCCTCGTAGATCTGGTCGGGACGGGCGACATGCCGTCTCGGCTCGTTCTGGGAGCCGACAGTTTTGGCGCCATCACCGGCGAGCTCGATGCTCGCAAGGCCGAATATGAGAAATGGAAGGACACCTCTTTCAGCACCTATTTCGAATGACCATTTGAACGCTGCTCGAACGGGGCGGCCACGCGCCGTTGGTGCTGCCTCTCCCAAGGCTTGTGCAGCAACGTCATTCGGCCAAGGCTGTCGCCCGATCCTGATGTGCGTCGAACGCCCTCTGTGCAACCCGGACGGCGTCGCCATGCTCGCTGGTCCGGGCGCTCATCGCACCAATTGGCTTGTCGAGCGTACGGCCGAGATCGGTCACCCGATATGCACGCCGCGAATCCGGCGATGCCGCTCGGCACTCTGGCATTCGATGCCTGCAAACAAGCGGCGGCGGAATTTCCCCCGCAGGACCTACCGTCCTGGGAAACCGTCCTTCGCACATGAAGGCGATCTTGGCAGAGCCTGCGGAGCGCTCCCCTCGCTGATGGGAGGGCGAGATATCTGTAGCAACCTATTTTCATTGTATAAAAACGTATGACTGGTTTTCGTTCTCCTGGCGATGATTCTCGGCTGCGGCTATATCGGCGCACGCTACGTTGCGCGTGTCGGCGAGATCGGGGCCACCCTGAGGACGGTCTGCTAATGGCGCTAGTCTGGTAGACGCGGGCGTACTTCTGATGAAGGGTTCCAAGTCGTGTTGAGACATGGGATCATCGCGCCGAATGTTGGAGCATAGACCGGTCCTGATGCGTTCGACTTCGCGGCGGCGTTTTCTACAAATCATCGCGGCAACAAGCGTGTCGGGCCTCGGCATGATTCGCGCCGGCGCGGCAGAGAACGCGGCCATCCAAAGCTGGGAGGGAGAAGCGCTCGGCGCCGATGTATCGATCACGCTTTCGGGACTTGATCGCTATCGTGCCGAACGATTGCTGCGATCCTGCCGGCAGGAGATTGCGAGGCTGGAGCGTATCTGGAGCCTCTATCGCCCGAATTCGTCTCTTTCCCGACTCAATGCTAACGGCGCGCTCGCCAATCCACCCGTGGAATTGACCGCGCTCCTCGACACGTGCCGGAAACTTTTTGTTCTCTCCGAGGGCCGTTTCGATCCGACGATTCAACCGCTGTGGCGGCTTTATGCGGAGACATACGGCAACGTCCGGTCACCTCGCGCGCCGGAAGCACCGGAGGTCGCCGCGCGCCACACCGTGATCGGGTTCGATGCCGTATCCTGGAGCGAACACCGCGTGCAGTTTGCCAAGTCCGGCATGGCGATGACACTGAACGGAATCGCGCAAGGCTTCATCACCGATCGCATCGCCGCTATTCTGCGCGGCGGCGGCGCGACGCACGCGCTCGTCAATGTCGGCGAGTACGCGAGCATCGGCCGTCATCCCGAGGGCCGGGCCTGGCAAGTCGGCATCCAAGACCCGCGCAATGCCGGCGATATTGTTGACATCATGGAGCTGGTGGATCAATCCGTCGCCACGTCCGGAGCTTATGGTGGACGATTCGGCGACAGCGGGGTCAACCACCTCATCGATCCGCGAACCGGACGAAGCCCAGAGCGCTATCTGAGCGTCAGCGTGCGCAACGAGAGCGCAACACTCGCCGATGGGCTGTCGACTGCGTTTTCGTTCATGAGTGAAGACGACATCACCATGGCTACGGAGCGAATCGGAGGCTCCAGCGTGGTTTTGGTTCGTGCCGATGGAACGCTCGCGCGCATCTGAACAGACTAATTCAGCCCTTGGCTTTGACCCGAAGCGCATCATTCTTGATTCCGACGGATGCAGGTGGATCAGCGTGAGGCCATCACGGCGCGGTCGAGATAAAGCGCAAAACGAGCCAGGTTACGCAGCGCGTTGACCGAGAGGGTCGCGCCCGAGATGCCGTCGATCCGGCCGCTGAGATTGCTCTGGTCATCAAGCGTCAGCCCTTTGAACTGATTGGTGAAGAAATCGTGGCGCACCTCCCAGCCGTGACTCTCGCGGTAGATCAGTACACGGATGGTGTCTAGGGCTCCCCCCGAAACGACGAAACCGACCGTGATCGGGCGATAGCGTCCGATCTCTTCCAGTATCCACACGGTGCGCACGCCGTCGCTCCAATAGCGCAAGCGCTGCGCACGATAGGAATGCCGCAGAATGCGCGCGATCTCCCGCTGCATCTCCGGCGTGATGTCCAGAATCTGGGGCGTGGGCACGTTCTGGGAGAAGGTTTCCGCAAGAAACGCATCCGGCTCCTGGAACGTCTGCGCGAATGCTGGCGGCGCAATCGGCGCGAGAAGAAGCGCGGTAAGGACTATCATCCGCGCTTTGCGCCCGACGCCCCCTCTACCGTGCTTCCCTCGCAACCGCATCAGAAACGATATCCTATGCCCGCGTTAAACCGATCGGTTTTCGCACCCGCATCGGTTTCCTGGAAGAGATAATCGAGCTTGAAGACGACATTGGGATGGGGCCAGAAATTCGTCCCGACCACATGCTCCGTCGTCGCCCGTTCCAGGCTGCTCAGACCCGCACTGTTGTCAAACCAGCTGTAGCGGTAGAAGAAGCCGAGCTCGCTCGGGGCATCGCCGAAGGTCAAGAAGTTTAGCGGGAAACGATAGGACGGCTCGAGGAAATAACCCGTCTGCTTGTCGCGGCCCACCGCTTCAGCTGACGGTCCATCGATCGACCAGGTGGCATACAGCGCACGAATGCCAAATCCGCCGTAACGCCATTCCGCGTTGGCGGTCATCAGCCACGCGGGAACATCCTCGCCGGTCAGCGGATCACCGGCCCCTTGAGTGATGTCGAACTCATAGTGACTGCTCGCCGCAAGCTCGAGACCGGGGATACCGGTATAGGTCAACTCGCCGGTGATGGCCCCCGCGCGCGCGATAGCATTGCCTGTCTTCTGCCGGCCGCTGCGCACAAGGAACGCGTTCGCGCCGGTGCGCGGCGTGTTCAAGCCGCCCGTATACATCAGATTGTAGGCGAATCCCGAGGCGCCGAAATTGCCGCTGAGCCCAATACCGCCTTCCCACCACGTGGTGGGAATGATCGCGGTCTCTACTGAATTCCGCTCGACCCCGTAGAACGTCGGCGGTTCGTGGATCTCATTGAGGAAACCGCTTGGAATAAGCATCACGCCCGCGTTCAAGCGGTGCTGATCGGAAAGATCGATCTGGACATAAGCCTGTTCGAGCTCGACCTCGCCCGGGCGTCCTTCTCCCGACCACGCGTGCTCGAGTTCGATCTCGGAAAAGAAGCGGATGTTCGAGGTGAACTCGTGACCCACGAACAGCACGAAGCGATGGAAGTCGAGCAGGTCGCGGCTGCCACCTTCGTAGTGAAGCTCGCCATAGCCGCCGATCGACGTGCGGTCCCACCATCCGCCTCCTGCGCTTGCGCTGTCGGCGGCGCTGCTGGTCGTCTGCGCCGCGGCCAGAGCTTGAGCGGCAGAGCGTTGCGCTTCCTGTGCTGCCGCGGTGGCGCGCTGAGCTTCTGCGGCCGCTGCGACACGTTGAATTTCGGCGGACGCGGCGGCACGCTGAGCTTCCGCAGCAGAAGCATTGCGCTCCGCATCGCTTTGGCTGAGACCCGAGAGGGTCGGAGGTGCAACGATGGCCTGCCGCACCTGGGGCGTCGCCGCTCCTTTCAGTGCGTCGATTTCCTGGCGCTGTTCCGCAAGTTGGCGTGCCTGCTCCTGAATGATGCGCCACATTTCAGCTTGGCTGGGCAGCGCTTCTTGAGCGATCGAGGTACTCGATAGAATACTAGCGACCAACACGCCGAGCGCAGTTCGCGTGCGAGTTCTCAGTATTGAAGTCCGAAACATGTGATTTCCTCTCGGAATTGACCTAGCTGAGGCCAAATTGCGAGTGGGTCTTAGTTGCACGCCTTGCAGGTTGCAAGGGAATTTGCGAATGATTATGAGAACCATGAGCGTATGTTGGGCCCAAATATTACGCCCAGGAAACGAACTTTGGGATGATGCGACGGGAATTCGATACGGGCATCGGACACGCGCCGCTTGGACCCGCGGCCCATTCCGGTCGCACTCCGGCGAAGGTCTCCCCGCGAGCGCCGGAACTTTCGCGCAGCCGGATTCGGATCGTCTACACCATCAGTCTCGGCCTATGGCTTTCGGGCGCCACGTGGCTGCTAGCGAACTATTTCATGGTCCAAGAGGGAGAGTTCGGCCCTCTTCCCCACCCATTGGAATTCTGGTCGATCGTCGCGCACGGCGCGTTCGGTTTCGCTTCGTTGTGGCTGCTTGGTCTCATGTGGAGTGTGCACATTCCAGCGGGCTGGCGCAGTTTTCGCCGCAGGTGGTCGGGCGGCGTGATGTTCGGCGTGACGGCCTTCCTGGTCGTGAGCGGGTACCTTCTCTACTATCTCGGCAACGCCGAGGTGATCTCGATTGTAGCCGCGCTCCATTGGACGGTCGGCCTTACCTGTCCGGCGCTGTTCCTGCTGCACCGCTTCAGCCGCGATACTGCCCGTTGAGGTTGCCGGTCCGGCATCCGAATAGACTCCGACTCTCAAGGTATTTCTCGTGACGAGAAGCATGCTCCGCGCCGGCTGCGCTGCGCTCATGATGTCTCAGGCGGACCGCCGGGACATCTTCCATTGGATGCGCCTGTCCGCCGCCGGTCATTGTGTCCGCTCGAGTCAGTCCAAAGCCGCTTCGTCGTTTTCCAGAGCGGCAAGGATCGTTGCCACATCGGGGGGCGAGACGTAGCGGCGCTCTGCACGCAGCAACAACACCTCGAGTTCCGTTTTCGCCTCGTCGACCCTACCGCTCAAGGCATAGGCGGTGGCCAAGTCTGCGGTGCTCCCCTAGGTCACGTTGGTCCGGCCCTGGAATTGCTGGATTGCGCGTTCGAACTCGCCAAGCCTCAGGAACGAATGGCCGAGAAACCTTCGTGCAACTTGCCTGCGTCCATTTTCAGCATCGCTTCGAATTGCCGCTGATATTCACAGCCAACTGACCGGCGCTCAGAGAAAAAATGAGCGCCACCCCTACGATACGCATGGGCGCCTTGTGAGCGTAATTCTCAGGCCTGTAATTCCCAGTCGACGCTTGAGTGCGGATTTGCCGATCAGAGCCACCAAACGCGCGCGTTCTCAAGGTTACTCCAAATTAGCCCTGGCGGATGGCGAAGGCAGCGTACGGGCTGACCGGGGTCGGCTAATTCTTGGCACCGTTGATGAACAATCGCCTGAAGCGTCAATCAGCCTTTAATGAACGCGAGCAGATCGGCATTGATCGTATCCGCGTTCGTCGTGGGCATTCCGTGCGGGAAGCCCTTGTAGGTCTTCAGCGTTCCATTCTTCAAAAGTTTTGCGGACAACGGTGCGGAATCGGCATAAGGCACGATCTGGTCGTCGTCGCCGTGCATAACCAGTACCGGTACCGTGATCTTCTTGAGATCCCCAGTGAAGTCCGTCTGCGAGAACGCGACGATGCCATCGTAGTGCGCCTTGGCACCGCCCATCATGCCCTGGCGCCACCAGTTCTGGATGTTTCCTTCCGACGGCTTCGCCCCCGGCCGGTTATAGCCATAAAAAGGACCCGCCGGCACATCGCGATAGAACTTCGCGCGATTGGCCGCAAGCGCCGCTTGAAGGTCGTCAAATACCTTCTTGGGAAGGCCCCCGGGATTGGCCGCCGTCTGTACCATCAGCGGCGGCACCGCGCTGATGAGCGCCGCCTTCTTCACGCGGCTTTCGCCGTGCCGTGCCAAGTAACGTACGACCTCGCCGCCCCCGGTTGAATGGCCTACGTGAATCGCGTCTTTGAGATCGAGATGCGCGGTCAAAGCCGCAAGGTCATCTGCATAATGATCCATGTCGTGGCCGTCGCTCACCTGCGCCGAGCGGCCATGGCCGCGGCGATCATGGGCGATGACGCGATAGCCGTGATTGAGGAAGAACATCACTTGCGCGTCCCAGTCATCGGCTGAGAGTGGCCATCCATGGCTAAACACGATGGGCTGACCCTTGCCCCAGTCCTTGTAAAAGATTTCGGTTCCGTCGGGCGTCTTGATTGTCGACATCGTACCAACTCCTTCGTCGGTTGGTTGGAAAGCGGGTCCACTATTGGATCGTGCGCTGGCAGCGACAGAAGTAGCGGCTAGAACCAAAGCGCCGCCGCTATACACCATGACGTCTCGTCGAGTGGGTTGCGAGCCATTGATTGGCATAGCCTCAAAATCTCCCGCGCAAAGCTCATGCGTTGGCAGCAGATGTACTATACAGATTACACCAAGGGCTTGTCCGATCGTCCACTGTTTTGGACGATCGAGTATGGGAAACGCCAGCCCTAGCCGCTTCTCGGTCGAGTAGCACGTATTTATACGTTACTCGACGACTCTCAATGAATGCGGACCTTCCCGGTCATCATGTATGCAATCGGGACGTCCCCCAATAAGAGAATCTACGCTGGAGCAGCCGGAGCTGTTGGCGTTCAGCCTTATTCGATGGTTCTTCGAGGAGTGTGTGTGTCCAAAGCTTCGTTTGTTGGTAGCGTTGCAACCACCGAAACTCCCGAGGCGTAGTGCCGAACATATAACGGAAATGACGCGTTAAAATGGTCGCGTCGTCGGCCCTTCTTTGCAATGAGGAGCCTATTCCTGTTCCGAGGGGCAGCGGAGTTAGAAGACCCAACGTTGGTTTAAGCGCGTTTAGGCCTCTCTGGTGCAAGCTTGAGTTTATCGGCCATTCGGCTGAGCTCGGGAAGCGAACGGGTCTTCATCTTTCGCATCAGACGGCTGCGATGGACCTTCACGGTCGTTTCGGCGATGCCGATATCACCGGCAATCTGTTTGGAAAGGCGACCCTGCGTGACTTGGATCATGATCTCGCGCTCGCGTGGCGTCAGCGCCTCGAAACGCTCGCGAATCGTCGCCAAGGCCTTCTCACTTTCCCGCCGGGCTCGATCGCGAGCGAGACCGACCTCGATGGCATCAAGAAGGTCCTGGTCACGGAACGGCTTCGTCAGGAACTCGATGGCACCACGCTTCATTGCTTGCACGGACATCGGGATGTCACCGTGTCCGGTGACAAAGATGATTGGCAGTTCTCTTTTGGCTGCTGCAAGCTCGCGCTGAAACTCAAGGCCATTTTTTCCCGGCATCCTCACGTCGAGCACCAGACACGCTGGACCTTTCGGCGGATGGCCGGGAACGGGCGACCATTTCCGGCCCGTGATCAGCGATCGCCGCCGCAGTCTCAGCTCCAGAGCAACTGGACGGGGTTCGCAGTTTTGTACGGGAGTGGCGCGGCCAAGGGGAATCGAACACTCTTGGAAGATTGAAAGTTTTGGGTCCTAACGCATCAGCAACGGTGCTGGGGTTCGGTGCCATGATTCAATCGGTTGCGCTTAGGCAATCCCTCGCCAAAAGCAGCGCTACCGTGGGACGATGTTTGGCCCGAATTTCGCCAAACCCCTTCAGACACGGCCGCGCACGGTGACAAGCGCGCCGGTCACGGCTCTCGCTTTTTCGGAGGCCAGGAACAACATCACCTCAGCCAGGTCGGCGGGCGCGACCCAGCGGGAAAAGTCCGCCTTCGGCATGTCGGCGCGGTTTTGCGCCGTGTCGATGGTCGAGGGCAGCACCGCGTTGACCGTGACACCGGCATCCTTGAGTTCTTCGGCAAGCGCTTCGGTCAGCCGGTGCACCGCGGCCTTCGACGCAGCATACGGACCCATGCCTGCGGCGGCCTTCTCCGCGGAGAGCGCGCCCACATTCACGATCCGACCCGCGGGGGACGCTTTGAGAGCCGGGAGCGCCGCACGCACGGCGTTGGCGGTGGTTTGCACGTTCATCCGAAACAGGAACTCCAGATCGGCTGAGTGGCTGTCCTCGATCTTGATCCAGCGGAACCCGCCCGCGATGTTCAAGAGCGCGTCGATCCGCCCGAAGCGCGACGTCACCGCTCTCACGGCGGTAATCGCAGCTGCTTCGTCGGCCAAGTCCACGCCACCGAGCAGGAGCGCGTTCGGCCCCAGCCTCTCGGCAAGGCCAGGCGGGGGTTCGGCCGTGTGTCCCAAGATGGCGACGCTAAACTCGTGCTCGAGCGCGGCGGCGGCCACCACCTGGCCTAACGCGCCGAAACCCCCTGTGATCACCGCCACGCGGCCCGAAACCTTATCCGTTTTCATCGCGAGTTCGCTTCTGATATCCGTCGCCGTGTGTTCGACGGAGGCCATTCTAGGCCGGAAACGCGAGGACGCGATCGGTGAACCGGAGCGAGTTGCAATCCGCCCTCGATATCTAGCAAAGCGGGCTTTCAGCCCGCCGTTGCTTCATCGTTCTCGCTGTCCCCGGCGACCGCAGCGCTCGCGGTAGCCCTCCTCGCCGCCATTTGCCCGCCACCACGGATCGCCGAGGTCGAGAGCACAGGGATCGACAAGAGCGCCTGTAGCAGCGCCCAGCGCGCCGCCGATCAATGCACCCGCTCCCGCGCTGCCCGAAAGTGAACCGATCGCGGCACCTGCGCTGGCACCGATGAGGCCGCCAGATGCTGCGCGGTCTCCTTCAGTTGTGCCGCAGGCGCTGAGCATCAGCACCGCAATCAACACCGAATTCGCACAAAGAGATTTCAATGACTCTCTATACAACATTTGCAACTCCGGTCTCCTTTACGATGACGCGAAAGCCGAAGCTCTTCGGTTCTAGGTCGATGGTGGTTGTGATTTGGTGCCGCTCGAGTCCTGCATGATCAGGAAGCGGGAACTCGAAACGCAGCCGTCGTCAGGGCACCACATTGCCCCGGCAAACGTGCCGAAGTCGAAAACGTCGATGGCGATTTCTCCGCCCGACACGGATGTGAGAGTGACTCGATATGACTTCATACTGACTTCGTCGAGATGCAGACCGTCGCTGAAAGTCGCCAACGCAAAGGCCGCGTCATTGCCTGGAAGCTCCTTAGCCTCGATGGCCGTGAAGTAGGATTCATCACCGATAGCAGAAGGATTTCTGGCCACCATTTGGGAGGGTATGTGCACCGTGCTGATATCTTTCAGGGAAGCCCAGATCCACCCATCGCGACTGCGCAGTTCGTGACCGAACTGCGTGCAGACGATTTGACCCCATTTGCGTAAAGGCGATGGAAGTATCATCACCGCATCGAGCGCCGATCCATTGCATTCGGTCTCGTCGCTTGCTCGAGACGAAGTGCTCATTGAACATAGCGACGCCGCCAGCACACACGCGAAGATCAACAGTTTACCCCTGTGCATCGATGACCTCCTTTTTCCAATTGCAAAGCGCCATCATGCAGTCGAGATCGCGTTTGATATTTGCGGAAACGAGCGTGATTTTCATGATCCGCTTCTGAAGCAACGTCCGGCATGCCTCGCGCGAAGCAGCGGACTGCAGTGCAAAAAGAACGATGCCGGACCGCGAACGCTCACCTATTCATCTCGGCGCGGAAAGAAGTTCGATTGGAAAAATCTTGACGCGTTCGTCACAGAAAACCGCTCCAATATTCTGCATCATGCGCTCGTTGCGTTCGTCGTCCCTGCTCCCTCCCCAAGGACGATGCCTCTGGCGGACCGGTCCGACCGGTCCGCCGCTTTTTTAAGAGCCAGCACTTTTCGTGCGCCGGGACCTGCGCAGCTGAATTGGAAAAAACCTTCCAAATAAAGCACAATCGATAAAGAAGCCGGTTTAGCCGGCGGACCAATTTGATATTCAGATCGAGGTGATCATATGAGAGACGTCGCAGTTATCGGCTATTGCCGCACTGGGATCGCCAAGGCTGGACGCGGCGCGCTCAATCAGACACATGGCATCCCGATGGCCGCACACGTCCTGCGCCACGCGGTGCAGCGCGCCGGCGTTGATGAGGCCGAAGTCGAAGATGCGTGCTTGGCTGTGGTCTGCCGGAGGGCGCGACGGGCCACAACATAGCGCGCACCGCGGCGATTGAGGCGTTCGGCACGGAGATACCAGGAGCGACCGTCAACCGCTATTGCGGCTCCGGGCTGACGGCGGCCTCCATCGTCGCCAATCGCATCGCTGCAGGCGAAGCGAGAATAGCGATCGCAGGCGGTGTCGAAAGTATCAGTCTCACGCAGTTCAAAATGAACCTCAACGGGTGGGTCTATCCACCACTGCAGCAGCGCATGCCCGACGTGTGGTGGACGATGAATCAGACCGCCGACCTTGTTGCTAAGAAGTACGACATCAGCCGCGAAGCGCAAGATGCGTATGTCGAGCAGAGCCAGAAACGGGTCGCGGCGGCGACCGCGGCGGGCAAGTTCGCTGCCGAGAGCGTGCCCCTCACGACGATGATGAAAGTGACTGACAAGACAACCAAAGAAAGCCGCGACCAGGACGTGACGCTCGATCGCGACGAAGGCCCGCGCCTGGACACGACGCTTGCTGGTCTTGCTGCGCTCAAGCCCATCGCGCCCGGCGGCACGGTAACGGCCGGCAACGCATCGCAGTTGTCGGATGGCGCGGCTGCAATCGTGATGATGGATGCAGACCTTGCCGCTCGACGCCGGCTTCCGATTCTGGGTCTTTTTCGAGGGATGCAGCTTGCTGCTGTGGCGCCTGGGGAAATGAGCATCGCGATCACACCCGCGGTGCGCAAACTCATGAAGCATCATGATCTTGCTATGACTGACGTTGATCTCTGGGAGCTGCACGAGGCCTACGCAGTCACGACGCTCTACAATCGGGGGCAATTGCAGACGCCGTGGGAAATCACGAACGTCAACGGCGGCGCGATAGCCCTTGGACATCCCTATGGGATGTCGGGCATTCGTTATCTGGGGTCGACACTTCTGGAGCTCGGGCGGCGCGGTGCTCATCGAGCGATCGTTGGCGTGTGTGCCGCGGGCGGGCAGGCGACGGCTGCCTATCTCGAGCGGACGTGATCCATGCCAGAGGCGTCGGACCTCCTTCTCATCGGCGACGGACGTCTTGCCACCCATCTCGCGCGCTACTTCGAACAGCTGGGCTTGAAGCATGCTGCGTGGTCACGACGTATGCACGCCGAAGGCCGCTCGCCGGACCTGACAGCCCTTGTTCATTCGCGCACCCGCGCACTGCTCGCGATCACCGATCGGGCGATCGAGCACTTCATCACCGCCCATCCGGAGCTCGGCGATGCCGTTCGCATCCACTTCTCGGGAGGCCTCGTGACTCCACTGGCAATCGGAGCACACCCACTCTTCAGCTTTGCGGGCACCTTGTGCGAGCGCGAGGTCTACGACCGCATCCCGTTCATGATCGACCGGGGCTCCCCGCCATTGGCATCTTTGATTCCCGGCCTCCCGAATCCCTCGTTCGTCATTGAGCCTGCGCAGCGCCCGCGCTATCACGCATTGTGTGTGCTCGCCGGAAATTTCACGACGCTGCTCTGGAGGAAATTCTTCTTCGAGCTGGATACCGAATTCGGCATAGCGCGCGAGCAGGCCTTGCCGTATCTCGACTCCATAGCCAATGGGCTGAAGGGAAGTGGCGCACCGCTCTCCGGACCCTTGAGCCGCAACGATCAAGTCACCCTCCGGCTCAATCTTGAGTCCCTAAAGGGGGATCCCTTCGCGGACGTCTACAAGGCCTTCGTGTCCGCACACGAGCGCCAGGTACAGCTCGCAGCGACCGAAGGCGGAAAGGATTGGGTGATACCCTGAACGCCCGCGACTTCCAAAAGTGAAGGGAGGCCGGTCGCAAGATCTCGATGGCCCCCTGCTACGACTAATCCAGCGCGCGCAGGCTCCAGCCGTCTTGCGATCGCGCGTCCTGCGGCTCAACCCTCGTATTTGAATGAAAGTGAAAGGCGAGTCCGGTAGGCAACGACTTTGCCGCCCTCTACCTTGACGTCGAACTTGTTGACTTCCGCAACGCGAAGATCGCGCAGCGTCTTCGCTGCGGTTTCTATCGCATTCCTTGCAGCATCCTCCCAAGAGGTTGCGCTGGTCCCGATGACTTCAGTGACCCGATAGACCCCACCTGTCTTGTCTTTCGCCATAAAGGTCTCCTTTGAAGTGAAAAGAGGAAATAAGGCAATGTGCGCTCTTTCCTCATATCATAACGCAAACCGCTTGCATTGAAATCGAGTGTTCACGGATTGCAGTCCGAATGTCCAAACGCGAAATCGATTGGACAAATCCCGCGGTCCCTGGCTCTCACCGTGCGCGGAGTAAGCCAAGCGATGGTGAAACTCACGACAAGGCCGAACAAAAGCCGCGGTCCGCAATTCTCAAAATGCAAGACATGGCGCCGGCGCTGGGCAGCGGGTCTGTCGGCAAGGGTGCATGAGCTTCCTAGCGCAGGATCACGTGCGCCGGAAGAACGAAATCAGGCGGAAACAGGTCGGACACATAGCGCGGAATCGAGCCACGAATCTTATAGCGTTAAATCATCCTCGAGCGTTCTCTTCAGAGGCGGTACGCCCCATTTGCGGCGGTAGCATTCTTGGAGAAACTCGAACAGTGTCTGATTCCGTGCGCCTGCGAGTTGTTCGATACTCATCTCCATTTCCTCATCGTTGCATCGGTTTTTACGATCTTCCTCTTTACCCGGCGGCTGACGAGAAACGTCAAGAACCATACGACCGCCAGTGTCAGCAGCACGGAGGGTGTGACGAACGCTAGGAGCCCGTACGCCATTTAGATTAATCCCTGGCGCTGGTAGTCGGTGTGTACGGGCATCACCGCGTAGCGGAGTACGTTGTCGTACTCGAAGCCGATCACAACGAACTGGTCGCTCAAGATACGGCCGACATAGAGGATGGCGACCGGAGCGGGATCTTGCGCCTTACCGTTCTCATCGACTTCACGGATGTAGTGACACATCCCGATCTCAATGAGTGGCAGGGCAACGCGTTCCACGTCGCCCATGACAGACGCCGCGGCGACTTGTTCCGCGGCCTCTCGGAGCTGAGCAAAGAAATCAACTCTACGCAGCGCTTTTCGTCCCTATCAAACTCAATACCGCCACCGATCGAGAGGGCGCTCCGCGAAAGCGGAAGCTTGGTCTTAGATGTGCGGTTCTCATTCTGTGCGGAAAGGGCTCCGATCCTGAGAGATCGGAGCCCACGCGCTGGCGTGAACGGGGGCCGTTTTGTCCGGGCCAGCAAGTCCAGATTAGCAGCGGGTGAGGGCCTGTCTGGTCAAAATTGACCGCCCGTCACAGTCGAGGCGCGCGAGCGTGTTTTAACCCGCCACGATATCCCGCGCCGGGACCCAAACGCGGAAGGATCCGCTTGTGGTCACTTTCGGTAGGGCTACGTACACAAACTGATCATCGCGCCGCAGCGGGTAGCCGACAGCGAGCGAATTTCCTTCGACCGTGCTGTCGTCGACAACCAGCCACTGCGGACCATTGACCGTGTTCAACTCGACCACAATGTCATGAGGACTAATGCCTAAGCCGACCTGCTGCACTCTGACGCGCATGGCTGTCTCCGAGTTTGCCGCGATACGGGGATCAGCTCGACAACGATGGGAATGATCGGCCGCCAGAGGCGACTCGCCCGATATGCCCTCGGATGCTGTCATGCCCCAGCGAAACCTTATGGTCAAAAGAGATCACACCGAGGACCACGTCGTGGAAAATTCCACGATGTCCAAAGCGGACGAGATCACGCGCGGTCAACTGCTCAGTGGCCTTTTCAGGTTATGGAATGTGATGATTTGCGCTTGATACAAGACTGGGTGCTGCATTGGCGGGGGCTCGCTACGTTTGAGATCGTGCCCGTTGTGACGGTCGATTTTGAGGGCGCTCACAGAACTCAGCGTGCCCGCTTAAGTCGGTCAGCCACCTTATTTGAAGACGCAAGGGAGAGCATCACCACTCCTTGGTAACGATGAGCGAGAAGGTCCGTCCCTGCAGGCTGCTTAGCAGATCGCAGGTGCAAGGATTGCCGCCGCCGGCGCTCACCCGGTAGCCATACGCGGCCCTTTTATCCATGACATTCTGCACGACGAACTGGACGCCGATGTTGCGCAGGTACTCGTTCGCCGGCCCGTCCATAGTGTTATACCCGAGCGACAGATCGAACGTGTAGTAGGACGGAATGATGTTGGTGTAGTTCTGAATGGCACACGGGAAGGTGCCGCCGGCTCCCGCCTCATCAAGTCCACCGTTTGAGGCGCAGAAATTCCCGTTGACGTTCGGCGGCGCCTGCTGGGCGTGGAAGAAGTGCGACTGGAAGTTCATGAAGCCGGTCATTGACCACGGACCATTCGACCAACCGAGGCGTGCCCGATAACGGAAGCGCGGCAGCGACTCCACACCTTGGGATTCGTTCACGGCGCCCGCAAGCAGCGTGGTGTGGAACATGTCCTGCGGCTCGGTGAAGCCGGGCAGCAGGTTTTCCCAGCGATGCAGATAGTAGGTGCCGGTGACGCCGGCATTGAACACGCCGATATCGCCCCAATCCCAATCGTAGCTCGCGGAAAAGTCGATGCCGTCGAGTTTGATATAGCCCCTGTTGAACGTGCCGCCATCGTTGATCCAGTAGATCAGCGTCCGAGCTTGCGGATCGACGATGTTGCGCGGATTGGCGAGGATACCGGAGACCGCCGACTGGAACGGCTGGCAGGTCGTCGGCAACAGGTTGCTCGTGCAGCCCGCTGCACCCGGAAGGCCGGAATCGAGCCAGTCGGTTGGCACCAGATACGCGAAGCTGCCGAGGTTTGGATCGTTGAACGTGTTGGTCGTTGGGTTGGAGAAACCCTGCAACACGTTGGTGATCTTGACGAGGTAGTAAGTGGCCTGGAGGTTCAGACCGGTGAGGAAATTGTTTGTCGGTGTATAGTCGAAGCCGATACCCCAGTTGGTGGCCAATTCCGGCGTCAAGCCGGTCCATCCGTTGAAGCCACCCGCACGGACCGGCTCGGCCCCGCCCGAACCGCCGCCTATTGAGATACCTCCTGGCTGCATCAGCGAGGCGACACAGGTCGTGGCGCTTCCCGGCATGCCGTTGCCGGCGGAGCTCTGCAGCTTCCACGCGCCCGATCCTTCCGGCGGCAGAGTTTCGCCCGGCACGCAGGTGCTTGAGACCGGAGAGGACTGCGGAGCGAACGTGCCGAGGTTCGGGCCGGCGACGAAGGTGTTGGCCAGTGGCGACAATTCGCCGAACACGGGCGCACGGAACGAAGTTCCCCAGGTGCCGCGGATAGTGAAATCCTCGATCGGCGCCCAGTTGAACGCCACCTTCGGATTGCTGGTCCCCTTCACGTCGCTGTACTGGTCATGACGCCAGGAGAACTCGAGGTCCACTCTGCGCAGGCCCGGGAGCGAATTCTGCGCGCTGAACAAAGGCACGTTGATCTGGGTGAACACGGCCCACACCTGGCGGCCCTGCGCATCCGTCTGATACGGAAGAATCAGGGTCGGTGCGCCGGTGGTGTCGACGATCGTGGTCTGCAGCTTGAAGCTGGTGAAAGTTCCGCCGACAGCGGCCTTGACGGTGCCGCCCGGAAGCCCGAACAGCGGGCCGTCGAACTGGAAGCCCTTCTCGTTGATCCAGAACCGCTCGTCGAAGTGCCTGAAGGCCTGGAAGTAGGCGATTGTGCTATCCGCGTTGCATTTATAGGCCGTCGGATCGCAGAACAGGTTGAGGTAGGGAATGTTCGCCGGCTTGGTCCACGTGCCGATCCCCGGCGTGGTGCCGACGGGACCCGACGCGGCGATGGTCCAGCCGAGAGCCGCCGACACGGCGTTTTTGTTGACCGCGCCTCTGCCCTGATTGAAGTTCGCGTCGTAGGTCTGCGAGTACCAGACCCGTCCGCTCCAGTCCGCCGGTAGCGCGAAGTTCAATCCCAATTGATAGCGCTGGGCAATTTCGTAGAACGTCGTGATGCCAGGGCTTTCGTAGGCGATATTGTAGTTCACGCGCAGATTGCTCGGTGCCCCGCCCGTCGGATAATAGGGGTTGAAGGTCGGCACGCCGATATTCTGCAGGACGTTGGTCGCAACCGGATTCAAGGTGGACGGGCTGAGATTGTGACCGCGGCGGTTGCTGTAGAAGCCCGAACCGTAGAACGAGATGTTGCTGGTGAGCCGCTGGTCGACCGTGATGTGGCCGCCGTTGCGTTCCTGACGCGGGTCGTACCATGCGATGTCGTAGGGATCGAATTGGTTGCGGAGACCGTTGGTGCCGCTATTGCCGGCGGTGTTGAAGCTCGCCCAATCGAGGGTCGAGCCGCTATACGGCAACAGCGGACCATCGCCGGTCGAGGTCGGATCCCAGTTCTGGCCGGTGCCGTTCGGGATCGAATAACAATTCACGCAGCCATGGCCGAGGGTGGCCGATGTGCCGACATTGCCGCCGCCGATTTGTACGGGGTTGCCTATCGAAAGGATCGGCGGAATGGCCGACGCCAGCGGACGCCGATCGTCAAGGCCCCACGGCGAGTGATCGATGCCGAACTTGGAGTTCCAATTCCCCTGGATCGGCGATTCGTTGTACCACTCGTAACTGATGGTGACTTGGCCGCCGTCCCAGGTGCGGCCCCACAGGGCCGAGGCGAGATAGCGGTTCTTGCCGCCCTCTGCTGTCGTCCAGCGCACCTGCGTGATGGCGCCGTCCATGTTGCGCTTCAGGATGAGATTGATCACCCCGCCCACCGCGTCCGAGCCGTAGGTCGCCGACGCACCGTCCACCAGCACATCAATGTGGTCCAATGAAAGCGCGGGAATGATCGAGGGGTCGATCGTGCACTGGCCGTTGCCTTGGCCCGGGAAGCGCATGCCGTCGATCATCATCAGCGAACGGGTGGCGTTGCCGGTGTCGAGGCCGCGCAGGTTCACTCTCGTGCCGCGCTCCATATTGGCGGCGCCCTGAGTGGCAACCGGTCCGGGGGCCACGTTCGCCGCCGGGAAGGTGCGGAACAGGTCGGCGGTGGTCAGCGCGCCGGTCGTCGCGAAATCTCGCGGCGTCAGATTCGTGACCGGCACACCGACGGCGGTCGTGCCGCGGATCAGCGAGCCTGTGATCAGCACCGTCTCGGGGACATCTTCTACCTGCGCGACAGCTTCAGCCGCTTGCGCGTCTATGGCGTGCCCCATCGAAAGGACCGACGCGGTCCCCAACAATGTGGCAAGCCTCGCTGCATGGACGCGCGTGAATGAACTCAAAGGCATTGGGTTCTCCCCCATCGATGCTGGAGATGGCAAATTCGATATCGCTGACTTCCTGGCCGGAACTATTCTGCTACGGGAGCAGGCGGCCCTCGGCTTCCGAGGACGGGCCGTTCGTGTCGGCGCTCGTGTTGTCGAATGGCCGCAATATTGCGGCTTCCCATCATCACCACGTCACTCACGCCACTCACTCCACGCAATTCCACTGACACTGCCGCGCATTTGCGCACTCGAAGCTTGTGCAAGGTCTATGCCCGACGACCGCTATCGTCCCGGCGAGACAGCCAAACAGCAGAGACGTGTGCACGCACTGAGCGCACCGCTGGTGAAGACTCGGAGAGGAGTTGAGGAACGCAGCGCCACCGGATTGGGCGGTTTAGCGCGGACATGCAATGTTACAATCTAACAGATTAGGGCGCCCGGACGGTCTTCCGAACATCGCTTCGATAATCGCAGGGTGCAGCTTGACAAGCGTCAGCGCCCTCACCGTCACCGCACGCTGAGTAGGCTCAACCTGTGAGGTCGCAATGTTTCCGCGTCT
>Ga0193752_1001409_pt1 | contig 20064 bp, 15 predicted proteins | sample H1c1metaG_FD_144924 | JGI IMG/M metagenome (GOLD analysis project Ga0193752, IMG submission 144924) | Soil microbial communities from a riparian zone of the East river system, Colorado, United States - H1c1 | ecosystem: Environmental > Terrestrial > Soil > Riparian zone | place: USA: East River...
AAAAAATCTTTCCTTTTTGAAAAGGGCAAAAGAAAAATGTTTTAGTTGTTGTAGTTAGTTCCCGTGGCTGGAAACGCCTTAGCCACAATGGCGTGCTGGCAGGTTACAACACCATTATTAACGTATACCCCCGATTTAAAAAATAGCTTTTATCGTATTTGGAAATGGTGGTGATGGCAGCGCTTACGACAAGCCGGATCAACTGGCTGAATTGTTTATACCGGATAACCGGAAAAAATCACCAGCCTCCGGCAAAAAACTATTCCAACGGGATTCTGCTGATACTTATTTATCCAAGCCAGATAACTATAAGATTCTAACAGGCGATTATATAGGAGTAAATGGCTACCACCCTTCCTGCGCTATTGTAAATAACAAGCTATGGATAAATGGCAGGCTACTGCTGGCCCACGACTCTGGTTATCACTTTACCCTATCTTTTTACTCGCCGGTTAATTATGATTTTCACGTAACTAAAACTGGCGGCTACCTTGATTTGGCCAGTCCTGAGTTTGATAAACCATTGCACATGGTAAAGGCAGACAGGGATACCACATCCCGCGACGACGTGCTGGCGAAATATACCGGAAATTATTATTGTCCTGAATTAGACTGTAGCCGCCAGATTGTATTAAAAAGCCATCGATTGTGCAGTAGTTGAGTATTTCAGGACGGTAAAAATGGAAGAGTGTCAGAAGGTGAATAAGGCGCGAACCGGTTGGATTCTATCAGGCAATGTTGTTATCATGTTCTTATTCTTTTTGTCCTTGTTGGGGTTAGTCAAAGGATCATATATATCCGGCAGCATCTTTTTTACGTTTGCATTTTACCTGACATATAGTCAATCGTTTTCCCAGGTGAAATTTGCAGCCAAAACGCCTGGTAAATACAACAACAAAAAGATTTCTGAAGAGGAGGCTATGCAGCTAATTGCAAAACTGGAGAGGCGGGTGGTCGAACAACAGCTGTACAAAAACCCGGAGCTTAAACTGGGTGATCTCTCCAATGCCGTAAAAATTTCAACCCACCAGCTTTCTCAACTCCTCCTATTAGCGCAAGGCGCAAGCTACTGCCGGGCATGCAGTACTTGCAATTATTGCAAACATTTCAATAGTGGTGAAACCTGTGGGGTATGCAGCGGCGGCTTTGAAAGAGAATATACACCTGAACCGCGATCATCAACACTAAACGCGGTGCGGAAAAAAGAGTTCCTTCGAAAGAAACACTGTGGCAATATTATGTAAATACGCAATGGCGATTCGTCAGCGTCAATCGTGAACCGTCAACCATCAATTCTGAATCGTCAATCAGCGCGACGCAGCCAATCACAATTCACGATTGACTATTTTTAAAAAAGAAACCCTGTTCTGAAAGTAACCGTATTGATTTCATGCGACGATGCATAGTATAAATTAATTGCCAAAGTGCTATAAGGGATATAATAGATTCCTCCACCATAGCCGGTATGTATGGTGCTAGAATGTTCGTTTCTTATCCAAACCTTGCCATCATCAAAAAAACCATAAATCCCAAACGCGCCTCTGAATACAAAACCTTTCAGATCTGTTATCTTCCACCTAATATCAGAATTCTGAAAAAAACTGCTTTTTCCTGTAAAACGTGACCGCCAGTAGCCGCGAAGATTTTCGAAGCCGCCAATTGTATTTGCCTGGTAAAATTCAAAGTCTCCCAGGTTGCTAGCTGCGCCGATCCGATGAGCCAATGTAATATTTTTGATAGGAGTATAATAGAAGGTGAAACTACCAGCAAATTGAATGAAGTGCTTTTTAGTTTCCTTAAGATTCAATACATATCTGGCACTGGTATTAACTATTATCCCTTTCGTGGGATATTTCACATCATCAGCAGTACTAAATGTATAACCAATGCCAGCTGCGCCAAAATATTTCCCGGTGAACACTGCAGAATCGACACCAGTAGTTGGCAAACTAATAAATTTATTACTGGCCGACTGGACCTTAACAGTGTTAAACGAAAGATCTCCCTTAAAATAGTGCCGTTTCCATGAGCGACTGATACCAGGATTAAATAAAATACTACTTGCTCTCACTCTGTAAAAAGCTTTTTCGTCTCTCACCAAATTTCTCTCGTTTCCGTAACCATAAAAATTAACGATAAAGCTTGGGGTCTTATAATCTCCCGTCAGTTCCAGATCCCATTTTCCAAAGGTATTTTTAAAATGACCATGATAGTGAAGATCAATAGCGCTTGTGGCAGAGGCATATTTCAGTATGAAAGTCTGCTGCCATTTGAAAGGGTTTTTATTCCAGCTCATTTTTTTGAAAGTAATACCCGCCCCGATCACGAATCCATCGTCCGGATTATATGCCGGGAAAACCAACGGCAACCACCAGTCATATTTAAAATGTTTTCTGTTATAGTTTAAGATAGCTGTGTCGCTCGTTTGCTTCAAAAGAAATGCTTTTGAAAGTATTGACGATTTTAGAGAATTTTCGATGTAGATCTTTGATCTTTTTCCGACGCCTCTAGTGGTCGTACTATCCAGAAAAAATTATTAGGTTCCCTTTCAATTATTCTCGTCAATATCCTGTTTTTCTTTCCACCTGTGAAAATAAAATAGTCTTCCTGTCGCAACCCATACAAACTAATAGTCTTGGTGTCTTTCTTGAAAAAGGTGCGCCGATAAGATATTTCACCTGCAGGAAATTTTTTGCTCACGACCCGAACGGATATTTCAGTTGACCTTTTGTCAATCTTATTAATAGTAAAGATCTCTTTCTCATCCGTACCTGCAATGATTACCTCTTTGCTTAACAATCGATAGTACCCCAAGCCAAATCTCCGCATATCATTTCTCCTTTGCCTCAATCTTTTGTTTAACCAGTCGCCGGAAAGTTTATAAATCTCATCAGGCATTATGCCCAATGACTGTTGAATGATTGAATCTGACAACAATGTTTGTAATGAAGCAATATTGACTCTCCAATCATTTTCCGATAGACCGTTCAAAAACTGGCGATCCAATGCGGTTGCTGCTAAATTTAGACCAATCAGATCCCTTACGCGATGATCAATGTTTTGGAGATTCCGAAGTGCCCAGGGCCTCGATAACAAAAATAAATTGATGCCATCGGTCTTTGAAAAAGCCTGATCCCTGTCTCTGGCAAAGGCGCGGTAAAAGGGCTTTCCGCCCTTTTGATGGTTTACCCATACCCACTGATCCTCGTGTCTGTCCCAATCATTAATCACCATATCAAGCAAACGGATTTTCAGAAATTCATTCTGATCAACCTGGCTGTGATTATCGGAACGCAATTTTTTTAGTAATTCCTCTGTATTCAAAATTTTATTGCCAAAATCGGTAAGCGTGGTGTTCTCCCAACCATCGCCAGAGGGTCGTTCTTCAAAAAGGTAAAGCTTGTTAGCAAATTCACTTCTGAATTCGCCTAATCTTTTGTTATCCGGCACGAAAACAATTATGGGATTGGAATGCAGGATACCAATACTTGCTGATAAATTCGCGATCACCATTGGCGCATACGGGTGCGCTGTAGAAATCTGATCATTAACAATTTCATGAATAAAACTTCCTTTGAATTCTTCCGGCACTAATAAGTCAAGTGTTTTGTCTATTGATCGGATCACATACTCTTTACCATTGCCACCCATTAGTCGAATTGATTTCGTTTGATGTCCTCCACCAATCTTTATCGGTGTCACCCCTCCGGCAGTCGTATCCATGTCAAATACTCGAAAATTGACCGGCGTTGTCCATTCCTTACGCCAATGTTCACCCCACCATATTTTTTTCCAGCGTGATGCGCCATACTGTTTGCCAGCTGGTAAACTAATCTCGCTCTTCAAATTCATTTTTGAATTTAAAACTTCAATATTACCCGACTGTGCAAAACATGCAGGTGCCGTTGTCAGCATTATAAACGATAATAGTTTCATCTTTTACTTTTTTACGAAGAGGATTGGATCTATTGAAAATAGAACAACCGTCATCCATTAAATTCTGATTGTTCGCTTAAAAATATTCGCTAAGGGGGGCATCATCAAGCAAAAAGCTGTCAGCTAGACAAAGTGGATTTTGAGTTCGGCATTTCCAGGCATGAAAAAGATTGGGACCTGTAGAGATCTCGGTTGCCTGTTCACATCCCGAAGTCAATGTTCGTGCGCAACTGGGGACTGAGTACGCGCATGAATGGCATTGTACTTTATCTAAATACACATACATACTAAACAAGCGAAATATTCAGGAAGGAGAAGGTAGCTAAACATGTGAAAGTGTTGAAAAGGAACGACTGGACACTAATTAATGGCATCTTTTTGAATCCCCAGTTTTTTCATTTTCGAGATCAGTGTTGTCGGTGGAATTTTTAATAATTCGGCCGCTCCATTAATTCCAAAAATTTTACCATTGCATTTTTTTAATATAGCGGTGATATATTCCCGTTCGTTTTCGTGTATTGTTTTTGTTAATGATTCAGCTTTTGATGTTACGGGCTCATTTCTCGTGGTTGCTGGCAATGAGATGCTATCAATCAATGTTCCTTTCGCTAGTAATACACCCCGCTCAATAAGATTTTCTAGTTGGCGGATATTTCCCGGCCAGTCATATGCCATCATCGCTTTTAATACTTTGTCGCTAACTCCGGATATTTTTTTACCTGATTTACGATTGTAGTGTTGTATGAAATGTTCAGCGAGCATTGGTATATCTTCTACCCGATCCCTCAATGAGGGTAACTCAATTGGGAAAACATTTAGTCGATAATATAAATCAAGCCGGAAACGTCCGTCTGCCACCTCCTTTTCAAGGTTACGATTTGTGGCAGCGATTATACGCACATCTACTCTGGTCACATCTTGAGCACCTATTCGTTCTATATATTTTTCCTGTAATACTCTTAGCAATTTGACCTGCAGCTCAATGGTCATCTCTCCAATTTCATCCAAAAATATCGTTCCTTGGTGAGCACGCTCAAATTTTCCTACACGTTTCTCTATGGCTCCCGTGAAAGCTCCTTTTTCATGGCCAAACAATTCAGACTCGATCAATGTTGATGGTAGTGCAGCACAATTTACTTTTACAAATGGCTTGTCCTTTCTTGGCGAAAGACGGTGAATGCAATCCGCAATCCGTTCTTTACCTGTTCCACTTTCGCCGAGTATCAACACCGATGCATCTGATGGCGCCACCTGCGAAACCATATCAAGTGTATTAAGCAAAATAGCGCTTTTACCGATAATCTCTTTAAATTGCTGATTTTGATCCATGTCTTTCGATGTCGCCGAATGTTGTGAACCTATCAGCTTTGCATTTGTTTCCCTAAACATGGATTCAATAAAACCCGTTAGGTTTTTTTGTAAATGCATTAGCAACGCCGAATAATCATCCGTATAGGAATCTTTATGTCTCGAGTAAAATGAAAAAGTGAAGATTCTATCGTCCGAAATTACCAAACGTAGCGAGGTGCAGGATTTCATTTTAAAAGTATCCGACAATAATTGATAGAGCGAGCCATTCATTGCAACGGTTTCAAGCTCTTTTATTTTCAAGCCTATAATAGTAAGTAATTCGGGTACTCCGATTCTTTGGTATTCGTCGAATCCGATTCTCAGAAAGCTTAACGACTGCCCAGATGTTTGAATGATTGAATTAAATCCTGCCGTCAAATAATCAAATGGAATCTGTGGCTGTAGGGTCTTGCAAATTTGCCTTAATTTTTCATCCCAACGCTCAGAGCTATTGACGATGTGCAACAGTTTATCATTTAAAATATTTTCTTTCCGAGAACTGGCTTCAATGCTGTGTTCATGTCGATACTGCGCAATTTCCAACATTACAAGCAGATCTTTTTCCCTGAAGGGCTTAACAAGAAACCCGTATGGTTGCGTAGCCTTTGCTGCATTCAATACTGTTTCGTTGGAATTAGCGGATAGATAAACGAAAGCAATATCAGAGGCCGATAATTTTTTGGCCAGGTCAATTCCCGTCAATTTTCCGTCTAAAAAAATATCGAGAAGAACCAGCTTCGGTTTTTCCTTTTTAATCATCTCTTCAGCTATTGGCACCGAACGGGCAATGCCGCAAACTTCGTAGCCTGCCTTTTTAAGCATAAGCTGAAGGTCATTCGCCTCAACAAATTGGTCTTCTACGATCAATACCTTTTTATTCATTTTTTGTCTTTAAAAGGTTGAGACTGCAGTTGCAGTGGTCGTATCGTTATGTCTCAGTTAAATGTGGCCTTCATTCTCGCCTGTTCGCCTGTCAATATTCTGACCGAAAGATGTTATAAAATCAAACAAAATCGGCAACAACAATAATCTTTTTCTCATATGCAATAATTTTTTGTCTTGGTTTGAATATCCCATTAAAAGGCCGAAATTAAAACAGTTATTTGCCTCAAAAAAATTCAGCTGACGTTGAGTATAGATTAAGCCTTGGTTACAAATCACAAATCTGCACAACTAGTCGTTATTAATTTGAAGTAAATCTTCATTTCCCGGTAAGACACCTAATCGAATTTACTGTTATATTTCGTACAAATTCATTCGGTCTACGATATTTCGTAGTCATTAATTAATGCTGATATGAGCAACATGCTGATTGTAAGGCGTTTTCAAATGTGGCACTTTGTCTGTCTTATTGTTGTGTCAAACGATCAATATGTCAACAACATCAGCGAAATCAGTTGTTTTTATCACAGGAGCATTTTTCGGTCAGAATTGTTGGGATGAATGGATAATGCATTTTGAAAGGCAGGGTTATGCGTGTATTGCGCCTTCATGGCCTTCTAAATTCGGAGCACCGGAACAGTTGCGCAATCAACATCCTGATGCAAACATTGCATCAAACAGGCTTGAGAGTCTTATTCATTATTTTGCTACTATTATTTACGCGCTTCCTTATCCCCCTGTAATAATCGGCCATTCACTGGGAGGCCTGGTCCTTCAGTTATTATTACAACGCGGTCTGGGCTCGGCTGGAATTGCTATACATTCTTTCCCGGTTCTCAATTCAATTCCACTTAAATTTTCAGCTATTAAAATGTGCTGGGAATGCATGGATATATTTTCTTCGACCCACAAATCTTATATGATTTCCTTTAAAAAATGGAAAAACGAATTCGCTAATGGAATGACCTGCGAAAGACAGAAGGATAGTTTTTACAAGTATGCTACACCGGAGTCTAAATTAATCATCAGGGACACATTAAAATGCGTTGGAGAGATAAATTTTACTAAGCCTCATGCCCCTCTTCTTTTTACTTCTGGCGGATATGACCAGTTTATTCCCGCAGAAATGAATTACAAGAATTATTTGGACTATAAAAAGGGGCCATCAACTACTGAATACATGCATTTCAGATATCACAATCATTTAGTTTTTGAAAATTTTGTATGTAGGGAACAGGCAGATTTTATCATCAGGTGGCTCCAGGCGCTAACTTAAGATTTGCTATAAGGAATTGCTTTAAAATGAATACCAAATCAATAAATAACACAAAATGAAAACTCCACCCAACATTATTAAGGCTAATTCCGTGATAAATGGCTTGTCAGTTTTTAACGAGGAATTTCCTCCTGCGCTTATTGAAAACAGCGAACTAAAAGATTTCTTTCAAAGGTTTAGGATCGCAAGCCTAGATGAGTTTTTTACGAAACTCACAAATCCTCCCGGCAAAAAAAGCTTTCTCGTTTTCAAAAATAATAAGTACATAAATGTGCTTACCGAGAACATCGCTATATTTTGTATTAAATATGATTCATCTGTCATCATGTGCTTTGATGGAAAAGAATATTTTATCAAACATTCATTAGAGCATATACAGAAACTCGTGTGCGACAAACAATTTTTCAGGTTGAACAGGCAATGCCTTATTAATTTTAACGCTGTTAAAGAAGTGGAACATTACTTCGCGCGAAAATTATTGGTTAATCCTCTTATTCCTGTAGAGGACAAGCTACTTGTCAGAAAAGAAAAAGTAGCCGCATTCCTTCATTGGCTTGATAACCGTTAGTTATTATGGGATTTTCAAAAATTGTCACTTCTATATTAAAAGGTTCTGCCGAGAGTTTTTTCTTTTTTGACAAACAACTACAGCAACCAAGAAACACAAACGAATACGCAATCTTTCCACGAGCTATTATCTACAACTTCCTCATGCTGTCGCTGCTATGTCTTTGTCGACTCAATCCAGTCTAATTTGTTCATTTACTATTTTCTTTTTTCTCGTATTTGCCCAAATTTAAAGCGCAAAAGAGTTATCAATTCACATTTTCTTTCTTGTAAATCAATTTATCCTTTTCCTAAAATTCCAACATTTACCTCATTGACTTCCTGTGAATAAATAAATAGGGGGTTTTTATTACCATTATTCCAAAGGATGATTGCTGAATAAAAATAACTCAGGTTTAAAAAAGACTAACTGGCAGACGACTTAGACTAAACGCCTGAATACTGGTTGGAAAAAGGATGGTTTCAGGAATACATTTACATCGACAATTTAAATTATTCAATTCTTAAAAAAATTTAACATGCAAAAAAGTAAGAGTATTATTGCTGGTACCATAGTAGCGGGAGCACTTGCAATGCAAGGCGTAACCGCCGATGGACAAAGCGCAACCACAGTTAGTGCATCAATTGATGTATCAATTCGCCCTTTCCAGTTTCACGCTCCGCAAGCTGATCTTGATGATCTGCATCGTCGGATCATCGAGACAAGATGGCCTGAAAAAGAGCCAGTAAATGACCAGACACAAGGGGTTCCACTGGTGACAGTAAAAGCGCTTGCCAAATATTGGGCTAATGAATATGATTGGCGCAAGATTGAAAAGAAGATCAATTCTTATCCCAATTTTATTACAAACATTGACGGTCTTGACATTCATTTCATCCATGTTCGATCTAAGCATAAAAATGCGATACCAATCATTATCACACATGGTTGGCCTGGCTCCGTCATTGAGCAGCTGAAGATAATTGGTCCCCTCACAGATCCTACTGCATATGGCGGAAAAGTTGAAGATGCATTTGACGTCGTAATACCTTCAATGCCTGGCTACGGATTCTCCGGAAAACCAACAACCACCGGCTGGGGGCCATCACGTATCGCTTATGCATGGGTGGCTCTAATGAAGCGCATTGGATATGAAAAATTTTACGCACAGGGAGGCGATTGGGGTGGACTGATAACAGATGTAATGGCTGCACAATCACCTGAAAATGTACTTGGCATGGCCACAAATTTTCCCTGCACAGTCCCGTCTGAAATTAACAATGCGGCTTTTACCGGAGCGCCTGCGCCCGACAATTTTACTGCTGAGGAGAAAAAGGCGTACGATCAATTGGCGTTTTCATATAAACACGTTTCTTACGCGTTTATTATGGGATCTCGACCACAGAGTTTGCTGGCAACCGCGGACTCACCTGTCGGCCTAGCGACTTTATTTCTTGACCACGACCAGCCAAGTTTGGCATTGATAGCTCGCAGCTTTGCTGGAAAGTCTGAAGGACTTACCCGGGATGATGTTCTCGACAATATTACGCTTACCTGGTTGACAAATACGGCGATTTCAGGATACCGTCTCTATTGGGAGAATAAGCTTGCTTTTGTAGCTCCGCTAGGAGTCAAAGTGCCAGTTGTCGTAAGTGTCTTTCCTGACGAACTGTATTCTGCACCAAGAAGCTGGGCTGAGAAAGCGTATCCTAACATGATCTATTATAAAAAACATACTAAGGGTGGTCACTTTGCTGCATGGGAACAACCTGAACTTCTCGTTAATGATATAAGGGAAGGATTCAAGTCACTTCGCAAATGAGACGAAAGTCGGGCGGCGTACATGTCGTACGCCGTCTTTTCATCCCGCAATCAAAATGACCTTCATGCAAAACCCTAATCCATAACAACACCGGCAAATAATTTTCTAAATGAAAGAGACCGGTTTAGGATTCATTTTTGATTTCAATTGAACAACCCATCACGATAATTTTTCAAAATATTAAAAACTGAAAAAATGAGAAACGACCATTTTATAATGCTTGTCGGATCAGTTGGACTGATTGGATTTTTGTTTGCTCATGTTGCTCCATCACACCAACCTGGTATAAAACGTGCAAATCTTCAGCAACACGATCTAAGTAGTTCCGGACGTGAAGCGGTTCAAGTTCGTATCGATTTCACTTCGGGAACGAGTTTCGGGAAACACTCACATCCCGGCGAAGAAATCATCTATGTTCTTGAAGGGGTGCTGGAGTATAGAGTTGGTAGCAAGGCACCAGTAACTCTCGAGTCAGGAGGCGTCCTATTTATTCCGGCGGGAACGATACATTCTGCAAAAAATATCGGAAGCGGAAACGCAGCGGAGCTCGCCACTTATATTGTAGAAAAGGGGAAGCCGCTAGTATCGATGGAAACCGAGCATTCTATTAAAAGACCTCAATAGTTGGTCATTTCCCCTCTCAACCCGGTTTTCAGTCAATTGAAAGACATTCAACTTAAAAAAAATAGAAAATGAAAACAATCATACCATCTCCGAAAATATTGTACAAGGCAAAAACTCACACCATCGGCGGCCGTTCGCATGGAGCGTGCCGCAGTTCTGATTCTCACTTGCACGTATTATTGTCGACTCCAGGTAAGTTGGGATCAGGAACAAACCCTGAACAATTATTTGCCGCCGGATGGTCAGCTTGCTTTGGTGATGCACTAATAATTGGTACTCTAAAAAGGAATATAACCCTTCCAGATGAAATTACCATTGATGCAGAAGTTGATCTCTGTATTGATAGTGGCGCTTATTACCTGCAAGGGCAGCTTAATATTATTATCCCTGGTTTGAATAAGGAAATTGCACTGGAGCTGATTAACGAGGCTCGCCGGATCTGCCCTTATACAAAAGCAATTGCTAGCAATATGCAAGTAGCATTCAATTTACTATAACGATTTTAATCGAGGCCTCATCATGATGATTATTCAAATAATTGAAAATTATCAGGTAGTTTTTTACAACTCAATAAAAATAGATTGCATTTTTAAATTTCACTCTCATCCGGATATTTCAGAACTATGAATGACGGCCACACGATCAATCTAGTCCACCCAGCACGTTTGCTATTGCCTTCCGCAGTATAACACTTTATGTTTGCCTTCACATGTGAATATCTTCAACTGTCACAAAAATTAAAAAATGAAACTGAACTAGTTCTATCAATGTGAAATAATTAATTACTTAAAAACTCTTTTTATGAACAGCTATTTAAACAGTACTGATGCAATAAACGCGCTGCACGGAAAAGGATTTGCAAATGATTTTCAGGTATCCGGAAATGATTTGTTATGGGTGCAGGGACATTCATTCGTCAGGGTAGGAGAGTTTGCTATACTCGAGTATTACATGATACAGTCCCCCAAAAATCACATGACACGGCTAGTTGTTTTTGGCATTGTGGCTACTCATCATAATATTAAAGGAATCTTGCTTAGACATTATAAAAGCTATACAGATATTACGCCTCCAATTTTATTAAAAAAAATCAAGGAAATGAATATTCATGCTTGTAATCCAAATTAATAGGCGTAGGATTTGTTGAGTGGGTTTTGGTAAGAACGGCATACAAAAGGGTGCGCCGTCTATTTAGCCAGAAGGCTTCACTCAAGAAAATGGTTATTTAATTACTTGACTATTGTTAAAAAGAAATGTTATGCTAAAAGAGTTCAGATATTACCATCTTTTTTGCACTCAGATCGTTGGCAAATAATATTTTTAATACGGTGCCATTATTGTTTTCTATTGAAAAGCTTCCACGGAGATCTTCGCTTAATCCCGCCATCAAACTCATTCCCAGTGAGCCTGGATTTCGGGTATTGACGTTTGGTGATATTCCAATTCCGTTATCTGAGATTAGAAGCAGATAGTTCTGCCCTTCAATTTGTCTAAGCGAAATGGTTATTACACCCATTTTATCGGCAGGAAATGCATACTTTATTGAGTTGGTAATAGCCTCGTTTAAAATCAAGCCAAGAGGAACTGCGTGGCTAACATCCATGTCCAATGGCTCAATGTCAAATTCAAAACGGATTCGTTGTCCAGTATTAAAACTGTCGGCCAGGTAGGATGTCAATTCATGGATATAACGTGACATATCTATTGAGGAAAGATTGTCTGAATTGTATAATTTCTGATGAATAAGCGACATGGCGTGTACGCGATGCTGGCTGTCATGAATGGCGGTGAGTGCAGGTTCATTATCAATGTAGGCCGATTGCGAGTTGAGCAGGCTCATTACGATTTGCAGGTTGTTCTTTACGCGATGATGGATTTCTTTTAACAGCCAATCTTTTTCTGTGACTAAATGCTGCAACTGTTCATTTTTATTTTTGACTATGCTATTGTTTCTTTTCCTCATTGAGGTTTGCCTGAAAAGCAAGCCTGCGATGATCAATAACATGGAAGCACCAGCAATCATCCAGTTACGGCTGGTTTGGGCCTGTTTCAATTGTAGCAGCGACAATTTCTCTCTTCCTTCCACAATCTTTAAATTTTTATCCTTTTTTTCTGTTTCATAAACAATTTGCAGTTCTTCAACCTGTTTATTCCTGGCAATTGAAAAAACCGAATCGCCAAGGCTTTTGGTTTGTTGCAAATGCTTTATGGCAGAAAAATAATTGTCTGACGCAGAATCTGTTTTAAAGAGCCATGAATGAATATTCATCATATTTTTTAATGAGGCTATCTCTTCATAATTCTTCAGGGAGAATTCAAAATAGCTTCGAGCTTGATTATAGTTACCGCGTTCATAATAAAAGACTGCAATAGCGGCATTATCCGAGCCTTTTTCAAGTTGAGAAGTTTCAAAAGGTATTTCCTTACCCAATCGATCCATCTCCAAATAGCATTTTTCAGCCTGGTCATATTTCTTCAATGCGTTGTAGCAGTCACCCAGTACATGCTGCATTACCCGTTTATCATTAACACGCGTAGGCTTCCATTTCGCATTTTCTTCCAAAACAAATTTTAAAGCTTCCTGCTCCTTTCCTTCATTTAACATCAGTCCAGCGATATTGCGGATAACACTACATACGAGTGAAGGATAATTTTTCCAATTGCCAACCGTTATTGTCTTCTTTTGCCATTCAATTGCTTCGGCAGTTTTGCCCAGGCTTCGATAGATATAAGCAACGCGGCTATGAAAGGTGAATGCGTACACCGAATCACCTGTAATCCCCATCATTTTCTGCGTTCTCATAGCATGAAAAAGCGCCTTGTCATATACTCCTTTCTCTGTATAGAGAGCCGCAAGTAAGTCGTGAGTAAACATTATGTGAACCGGATCTACTCCTTTCTTTTCCTTTAATATGCGCAACAATTCGCTCTCTGCATCATTAAACTTTTTTTGCAACAAATGAATGTCTGCTATATTTCTGAGGATATCCATCTCTTTGTCCTTATCATGTCGTTGAGCCGCCAATTTCATAGCGTTTTCATAACAGGTTATTTTAAAACCAGCGTCCTTTGGGTCGTAGCCGATATTGAATGCCAGTTCCGTCCAAGCTTCTTCTTCATTTACAATATCTCCGGTTATCTTACAGGTGTCAATCACCGGCATAAAAGTTTTTTTAGCCTCCTCTACACCCGGATGTGTTTCACAATACAGTTTGGCACGTAAGATATTTATTGAATTTTGAAAATCAGTCCGACGAAAAACCTCATTCATTTTCGCTGCCTCTTTTAAATAAAACTCCGCGCTATCCACGTGATTAGATAAGGTTCCTCTGAAAAAGTAAAGTTTCGCGAGTTTCAACAATGTATGAACCCGGTTTGAATCCGGTTTACTTTGCGAAAGCTCCTTAAGCAGCGAAGTGGTTTCGCCAGGTGTCACCTGGCAAACGGCTGATTGAATTATAAACACAGATAATACAAAGCATAATTTGTATTTCATAACGATGTCGGGTTTAAAGCTGGCGAGGCCACCAGTTTGAAAACTACCTTTGTGCGCTTAGACCATTCCGCTAAATACAGAATGATGACAAAGACCTATCTAATATCATCCAAGTATTTTCGAATGACTAATCAATCAAAACAATGTTTACAAAAGGTACTGGTCGAAGTCATTCGCCATTAAACAGGGTAGAGAAATAAAGACTAATATAGTAAGATCCTGAATCGATTAGTTAAACTACTCCAGAACAGTTTTCATTGCAGGAATATAAAGTTAACTTTTTTTGCTTTTCCGCAAAAAACAATACTGACACCTTAGCAAGGGCCCAATATGATCTCGTTATACTTACTGTCCATGCAACTATTATTTTGTTGATTGAATAAATATTCGAATGGGAAAAATTCGTCTTGTTTAGTAGGAAAAATTTTACGAACGAATACATAAAGGTCTCTGCATATTTTCGTATAACACTAGTCCTGTACATTCGTACCATCTTTTTCTGTGATGGAAGAAATGCGGTTGTCTGGTTCATTATAGGTATATGTTTTTTTTGACGAGGTTATCGTCGGGAGGTATTGGCAACCGAATTCAACAGCCAGTCTTTAGCATAGCAGGATACCGCGTAACCATGTCATTTACTGCATGGGTGGTGGCGTTCTTTATTTCTCTTACATCTGTTATCCTTCCGAGATGATCATACCGTTTATAGCTGTAAAGCCGGTTGTTCTCAGTAACACTCGTTGTTTTTTGTTTTTGATTTTGCCCTAGAACGAGTCGTCAAGTCTGTCGTACCAGAAAGTAAATTGCCCGCCATCGGGTGGTAGCTGCGATACCACCTGTTTAAGTGTATTATAGCGATTATCGCAAGCCAAAAGTTGAAATGTTCTTCTTTTAAAAACTTAACGTAAGTTCTCCTTATATCAATCAAGATCGATATCGCCGGATTTAGGCCTATAAAGAATATTTGAATAATAAGGTCTAATAGGAATGGTGAATGAATGTATTTCACCTAATTCTAATGTAAGCCTTCGACGGAGGTTTACTTATGGCTAACTGCAGTAATGAATTAAAGGGGATTCGCTCTCTATCTTCATAACCCAGAAATTTTGCTATTCTCCCTATAGTTATTATTGATCCTATGAAGAAGATGACCAATTTCTTCAATTCTAATATTTCGTTTTTTTCATTGCCCAACCTCTTTATGAGAAAGATTTCAAACAATTTAATTCCTTCTATCATGGCGCTACATTCAAGCTTTAAGCCTATTTCGGTAAAGAGAGTCTACAACTTTACCGAGAATGTCTATTTGTAGTAATTTATTTTCTGTCATAGCTTTATGTGTTTATTTACTCAAAGGCACGCTTGCTGTTTTTAACTTTACGCAATTCTATTTATATTTAAATGAGTATAAATTCTGGTATGAAAATTAAATTGTAACCAAATTAATTCGACAATAGGCTTTTAATTGTACAATCGGAGCAAATTCATTTATCTAAAAACCGGACAGTAATTGGTACAGTCCGTTGAAATTTGATTCGGTGTGTAAATCTTTTCAATTAGCAACAAGCCCGACTTCTGCACAGAAGACATGGTCAATTACTATTTTCCAGGTCTCATCGATTTGCAGCAGGAACCTAAATAAGTATTCTGCGCGCATGCGCCATATAATAGAATGCAATGATGCCTTCATTGTGCTGCGGCTGCGATCATTTTCAATGCATAATCCGTAGAATGGCGCATGATGACTGCAGTTAGTCTGGTGTGCGAAGCAGTCCAGGGTTATTGTCTACATATGTATTGGTAGAAGGGGAGGGTAAGGATTGTTGTATGCTTGTTTAAAAAAATTATTGGACACGTTTGTTTTTTTAAAGATGATTTTGTTACCTTGGTAAAGTAAATGCGGGTACGGTACCGATTTCTCGGGAAGCTTGATCTATTTTCGGTAATTTTATAATACCGGTAAAGCAACGGCACTGATGCGATAGTGGCGATCTGTTCTCCAACGGCTTCTACTTCCGTGTAAAAGCTTCGGGTGAGGTATTTTATTATTTTGTGTTTGAAGAGGACTATTTAATATACTTGTTTTTTTGCGCTATAGATACGGGTACGTACCCGCAAAATTGATACAGTATGTGCTTCATCTGTGGCTGATGGATATCAGGATAAAACTTTATGTCCACTGCGACCGGTAGGGTGCCATATGACTGCCTACCGGGTACGTAACCGTTTTGCTTGAATTACCTTTTTACCTGTAAACTATGAAAACGTATGTACAACATCTCAGCGTTGTATCATAGACCCGCCTTACGTTTGCGGTATGGCTGCTGGCAACAGTTCCCTGCGGGGCATATGCACAGCAACCCGGGAAGGATCAGTCGCCTACCCTTCATGCATACAGCACCAACAGGTAGACGCAAGCAGCGATAGCTGTTTCATAGAGCTGAGCGGAATTGTATTCATTTACTTTTTAAAAATAAATTTATGAAAAGAAAGTACCGTCTGTTAACGTACGGCGTTGTTTTACTGGCTTACCTGATGTTTGTGCCTAAGTCCTACGCTCAGGATCCTGCTAAGCTTAATTTCGACAAAGTCGAAGATGTAATAACTGTTGTAAACGGAGAGCCGTTTGCCATTCATGTTACGGGAATCAATTATGGAAACAGTCCGGCTACAGCGTTGCCGATAGATGTAAGACATAATAATCCTGAACTTATTGACAAATTCGAAATTAATGGAACCTCGAATGGGAACGCATTTATTCAATATTCATTAAAGGAAAATGCAACAGGTTCAGCCATATTTACAGTAGAAATTGCAGCCAAAAACGCAGCAAATAGAACGACTACGTTTAACAGGAGTTTTACCGTAACTGTAAATTCTATAGTAGTGGAAACAGTCAATCTTAAAGAAAAAATCAACGGTATCCGGTTGCAATCTTATCCCAATCCGTTAAGCGATGAAGGGTTTATAGTATTTTCCACACCGCGGGATGAACATATAGATATTCAGTTATTTGATGTTAACGGAAGAAAAGTCAAACAGTTGTTCACCGGCAATACGATTGCCAATAGAGTATACCAGCTTGAACTATTAAAGGGACAGTTGAACGCCGGCATATATTTTCTTCAGCTTAATACACCAAACTCCAAAAAGAATGTAAAACTGGCGGTATCAAATAATTAATTAACAACTTAAAGGATTTTTATGCAAAATATTATTTCTACATATAACGTGATCTGTCGCATTGCCATTTTATTTATCGGACTGCTATGCACCGTTGATTCTTCTGCTACTACGTATTATTTTTCCACTTCCGGATCAGATTCAAATAATGGTTTATCGTCTGCATCGCCAAAAAAGTCAATCGCTGCAGCTGTACCATATATGACGGGCGGAAATCTGATATTATTCAAACGTGGTGACGCGTGGTATATTCCTATGGATTCCATTGACCTGACAGGACATTCGAATTTTACTTTAAATATGTACGGAACATCCGGAGCAAAACCTGTTATTGCAGGAATGGCGCTTATTCCACAAGGCAACTGGATACATAATGGAGGCGGAGTCTGGCGTTGTACCTCTCCTTGTCAGAAAGTGTTCAGGCTATTTGTAAACGGCACGTCTTGTATCAATGTTGAAACCGAAATAGGCAACAGCGGGAATGTAGCTTCCGTTAATACCAATGGTGAGTATTGGCTTGATCTTTCCACAAACACATTGTATGTATATTCGGGTTCCACTACCGTTCCTCCGCAAAATGTCGAAATAATACCTGGAAATCATGGAACTAACGAGCAATATGGGTTTCCTATTATCAAAATGGAAAACACCAGTGCAGCAGTAATAAGAAATATAGAATTCAGGGGCGGGCATAAATACTATATGATAAGAATAAACGCTCCATCCAGTAGCATTTTTTTTGATACCTGTATAATCAGCCGGGGATCATGGTCTGGTTTTGATGTGGGTAATCATAAAACTAACATGGATTATGTAAATGTTATTTACATTACAAATTGCATAATAGATAAAGGATGGACACTCTTAGAAAACAATACAACTGCTCTGCTTGGCGGGGATGGAATATCATTAATTCATGGAGTTGAAGGCGCACACATAAGAAGCAATACCATACTTAACTGGGGGCACTCCGGTATCGATCTGGTAGCTTATAACCATGCTACCAATATGTGGGGCGTACACAATTCGATTGTTTACCGGAATGAGGTCTATGCCGGAAACTCGGGTTACATGCATGGAATAGAAGTGCTGGGTGTTGCAGGAAAAAATACCAACAATATTATTAAGCGTAATTATTTTCACGACTATACCAGTACTTGCCACCTGGGAGGTAACGGCAATTATTTCTTCAGCAACATTTTTGCAAATGTTAAATTATGCACAGTTGATGTGATGACTAAAAAGCAACCCTGGGGCGGAGATTCGTATGCATACACAAACAGCATAACTAATATTTACCTGGAATATACAAACAACTGGATCGTAAATAACACATTTTATAACACGGGCGGATATGGGCTTGCAGTAGGTTCATATAATCCAGGAGATAATAATGTTACAGGAAATAAAATTCAAAATAATATCTGGCTAAACTGGAATCAGCACACTCCTCAACCTCCTGGTTACGGCGATGTTGGCTTATTGATAGATGCATCTGTAAATAACGGTCTGTATTATGTAACATATAATAATTTCTGGAACGTAAAAGACTCAACAGGAAATGTAGCAAATATTGAAGGAACGAAATATACTGCCTCAGGATTAAATTCAGCGCCTGCCTGTGGAGGGAATTGTTCGCAAAATACTCAGTTGAATCCTCGTTTTGGATCTTTTTATACACTTAGTGCAGCTTCATCTGCAACATTGAAAACCGGTGGCATTAACTTAACCGGTTCTATGCCCACGCCTTTTGACGATTACTGGGGACACTCATGGCGTAGCGTCGGGCCAAGCCGTGGAGCGATTCAATATTGATCAGGGGTTATATTACTTAATGAAAAGGCTGTCTCAAAGTCTGTGACAGCCTATTTTCCTGAAAACACAGGATGGTCCTGACATTGACCCGTTGTATTTTTCGAGTCGTCGCGCCCCCAAATACGACGGGTCAATTTTGCTGGAAGCAGACCAATTCAAGCAAGGCAATATTCAAAGCAGGCACATCATCGCCTGTGCTGATCAGAATATTATCAGTACGAATTGCCTGCCCGATCAACATTTTTTCTTGAATGATACGTGTTTTCAGCTGATCGCCTTTCATGTCTGACCAATCCAACAGTCTGACATCACATCATATTTCTCTCTATTTCTTGCCCTTAGACGGTATAAGATCAGAAACAGGAGGTGCCTGATACCCGTAAGCGGTATCTATGAACACAGGGAGATCAAAGGATGGAAAAAGAAGGTTCCTTATTTTATTAAACTGAAGGATCAAAAAATGTTCTTTTTACCTGGATTATATTCTGTGGTTGAATTACCCGATATAACTACTGGAGAAATGATCAAACGCTACACGTATACACTGATCACCAGGGATGCCAATGATGTCATGAAGTAAATTCATAATGGCGGGGATAACAAGGGTCGAATGCCGTTATTCCTGCCACTGGAAATGTCAAATGAATGGCTCAAAGAGGATCTTACGCCAGAGGAGTACAAGGCGATTCTTGATTTTGAAATGCCTTCTGACGAATTACATTACCATCCAGTTTATACGATCAGAGGCCGAAATCCCAGAGTAGACAATAAGCCTAAGTATGAACCTTGGGTATGGGAGAGGCTTCCGGCGTTGGGGGAAATGAACCCAGAATGAAAAATTTCATCTATTAATATTCTAGAGATAGAGATTAACTCGCATTCCTCCTTCAGGCCAAGTTCAGAGTCGCGGCAACGATGTGGCAGCCTTTTTTGAGTTCTTATTTACGAGTGATTATAAATCAAAAGGATGGCACAATTAGGCCATTTAAACCTAGCCAACGGCATCCAAAAAGGGATAATTTAGCGGAAACGAGCCGATCTCAGGCTTGACTGCTAATATAAGAGGCGCAAGGTCGTCAATGCCTGCCAAAAGATTGCCGATGCTCTGCACGTCAACGAATGCGCCTCTTAAT
>Ga0193752_1001410_pt1 | contig 20063 bp, 8 predicted proteins | sample H1c1metaG_FD_144924 | JGI IMG/M metagenome (GOLD analysis project Ga0193752, IMG submission 144924) | Soil microbial communities from a riparian zone of the East river system, Colorado, United States - H1c1 | ecosystem: Environmental > Terrestrial > Soil > Riparian zone | place: USA: East River...
GGATTATGCCGGAGGAACAACAAAAGCCATTGATGCTGCACGTGCATACCGCGAGGAAAAAAAACTCGATCTGAAAATTGAAATTGAGGTCCGCAACTTCGATGAACTCCAACAGGTGCTCGATCATGGCGGCGTTGACCGCATCATGCTCGATAATTTTTCAACGAAAGATCTTGCACAGGCTGTGGCAATCATTGGCGGCCGTTACATTTCAGAAGCTTCCGGGGGAATTACATTGGAAACTGTTCGTGCGTATGCAGAAACAGGTGTGAATGAAATTTCGGTCGGCGCATTAACGCACAGCATCCGTAGTCTTGATCTGAGTCTAAAGGCCGTGAAGCAATGATCAGAAAAATACTTCGCAAACTCATTCGACTACCGCTCGTCAGAAACCTGGCTCACGTTTCCCGCAAAGTAACGTTACCGGGTTTTGAAGGGCATTCGCTGTTCGAAGTATTTGCATTCTTTTTTCGCGGCATTTTCAAAGGCGGAATTCAATCGCGCGCTTCGGCCATGGCGTTCAGTTTTTTCCTCGCCGTTTTTCCTTCGATCATTTTCCTGTTCACGCTTATTCCGTACGTGCCCATCGATAATTTCCAGGACCAGCTTTTCATCATCATCAAAGATCTGCTCCCGCAGAATATGTTTCTCTCGCTGCAGGATACAATTCTGGAAATCACGCACCGTCAGAACGGCGGACTTTTATCGTTCGGATTTCTCGCTGCCCTGTATTTTTCCAAAAACGGACTCGTGGCGATGATGAACGGATTCAATACATCCATTCACGTAAGAGAAACGCGCGCAGTCTGGAAACAACAACTTATTGCAGCCGCATTGGTGGTTAGTCTTTCGATCGTGATGCTTGCCGGGCTCGCCCTGATCGTGGGTTCAGAATACCTGTTGGCGCGCATGGTTCAGAAAGAGAATTTTGAAGTATTCTGGATCAAGCTCGGAAAATGGAGCATCCTCGGTGCACTGTTCCTGGTGATCATCGCCGCATTCTATCGTTTTGGCCCTGCAAGAAGACGGCACCGCATATTTATCAGTCCGGGAGTATGGCTGGCCGCACTCCTCACCATTTCCACTTCCCTGCTCTTCTCCTGGTACGTGAATAATTTCGGAAACTATAACTCGCTTTACGGTTCACTGGGAACGATCATGGTGGTTTTACTGTGGATCTATTTCAACTGCACCATGCTTTTGATCGGGTTCGAACTCGATGCGGGTATTTATTCTGCACGGGAAAAACACCGTTCACTCCTCGAACAGGAAGAAGTTGAAGAGGCGATTAAGGAGGCTGCGGATGAAGAGACGGAAAAGGCGGTTCGGGACGCGTAACGGTTTCGGGTTTGAAAAAGTTTCGGGTTGAAAAAGTTTCGGGTTAGACCTGGGTCACTGTGTTTCAATGTTAGACTGTTGACAATAGAACAGCGCTGAAAAGTTTCGGGTTGAAAAAGTTTCGGGTTCCGGGTTAGTTGGATCACTGTGTTTCAATGGCAATACCGGACCTTTGAAACACAGTAGAGACGGTTGTAACCCGAAACCCGGAACTTGAAACTTTTTTAATGTGATTTTTGAGATACGGCATCATTGAAACACAGTGAAAAGAGCCCAAACCCGAAACTTTTTCAACCCCGAAACTTTAACCCTGAAGGCGGAACCTTTTCAAACCGCGAAGGTGTATATTTGCCCTACAAGATACCATCCTATGCGTTTTCTCCTTTCCGCTTGTCTCGCGCTATGTTTCTTCACTGAAATTTCTGCGCAGTATTCCGATATTCCTTACCGCTCGAGGAACAATGCCCAGTATTGGAAAAACCGTCCGCCGTTTCTTGGTTACTGGCAGCAGGATGTTTATTACAAACTGAAAGCAAACGTGGACGATGCTACCGACATCATTGACGGAACGGAAGAACTGATCTACTGGAACAATTCTCCCGATACGCTATACTACGTTTATTTTCACCTCTACCAGAATGCGTTTCAGCCGGGGTCATACACTGAAGACCTGCATAAGGAAAATCATTTCCCGGTGAAGTTTGGTAAATACGAATCGCAGGGACTGGGTACGACCGTGGATAATATTCTTGTCGACGGGCAACCCGCGAACATGGAAATGGATAATTCCGTGATGAAGGTCTGGCTGACAAAACCGTTGCGCCCGGGTTTTGCGACGAAAATATCCATGAACTTCAAAACGTATTTCGATAACGGCGGAAGTATCCGTCGCCGGATGAAAATGTACAGCACGTTTGGCAACAAACATTACGACGGTGTGCACTGGTACCCGCGTATTGCAGTGTACGACCGGAAATTCGGTTGGGAAACTGATCAGCATCTCACGCGTGAATTCTATGGCGACTACGGCGTGTTTGACGTGGAAATTACATTGCCGAACAATTACATCATGGACGCTACAGGCGTGATGACGAATGAGCAGGAAATGCTGCCTGCTGATCTCCGGCAGAAACTCGACATCGCCAACTTTGCCAAAAAACCGTGGGAGTCGGCGCCTTCCGTAATTATACCGAAAGACGGCACAACCAAAACCTGGAAATTCCATGCCGAGAACGTACACGATTTTGCCTGGACTGCCGATCCAACGTACCGCATTGGAGAAGTTTCCTGGAACGGTATACGATGTATTGCACTGTGCGCCGAACAGCACTGTTCCGGGTGGCAGGATGCCGCTGCATTTACCGCGAAAGTAATTGAAGTGTATTCCACGGATTTCGGAATGTACGCATACCCGAAAATGATCGTTGCTGATGCGCGCGACGGCATGGAATATCCAATGCTTACACTCGATGGTGGCCGTGCACCGGATTACTACGATCTCATTGCGCACGAAGTAGGACACAACTGGTTTTTCGGAATGGTCGGAAGCAACGAAACCTATCGTGCGTTGCTTGATGAAGGCTTCACGCAGTTTCTCACGGCCTGGTCGTATGAAAAAATCAAAGGGCCGGAAAAAGTACGCCTGGAATACCGCAACGATTATGCCGAGCGTTTCCGCGAACCGGAAGAAGTGCGTATGGGCGAAGCGTACAACGGCTACATCTATCCGGCTGCCGGAGACGATGAAACGGTGATTGATAATCACTCCGATCACTTCGGCGGAGCATTGCGTCACGGTGGTGGTTACGGACAGGTGTATTCGAAAACAGCAACAATGCTGTTCAACCTGCAATACACGCTTGGTGATTCACTGTTTCTTGCCGCGATGCAGAATTATTTCAATCAATGGAAATTCTGTCACCCGTACGTAGAAGATTTCCGGAATTCGGTCATCCAGTTTACACACGTGGACCTCAACTGGTTCTTTGACGAGTGGCTCACCACTTCGCAAACGATCGATTACAAAGTAGCCTGTGTGCGCAAAGGTGATTCAACAGACACGTACGAAATTACGTTCAAACGCAAAGGAAGAATGCAGATGCCGATTGACTTTACGGTCGATGCGAAAGACGGAAAAACGTACAACTATTACATTCCGAATACCTGGTTCGAGAAAGAAACAGACGCAACTGTTTTACCGCGCTGGATTGGCTGGGACAACGTGCAAAAGAAATACACGGCTACTGTTGTAGTTCCTTCGGGAATCGAGAATGTGCGGATTGATACCACGCAACGTCTCGCGGATGTAAACCTGCTCAACAACAGCAAAAAAATGCCGGTTACACTCGGGTTCGATTCGAAGATCTACAATCCGCCCACGTGGAAAAGATACCGCATGCTGGCACGCCCCGATTTCTGGTACAACTCCTACGACGGAGTGAAAGCCGGAGTTTATCTCGGCGGAAATTACATGAACGGGTTTCACCAGTTTGATCTCTGGGCACATTTCAATACCGGTGCTTTCCAGACACAATTGCCTGAAGGAACAGAGATCAACAAGTTCGACCAGTTTTCGGTTGCATTGAATTACCGCACACCGACAAATAAATTCATCCGCAATTCGGCGCTGTCATTTTCAGGACGACATCTCGATGGATTGAACCTCGCTTCCGGAACGTTTGAAGTTTCAGACCGCAAACAGAAAAACCGTTTTTGGATTCAATACAAGATGATGTACCGTGCCGATTCATCGGACCTCACGTATCTCATTCACCGGAACGAATGGCAGCCGGGTAAATTCAACAACACGATCACCTTTGGTTACGAACATCCGTACCAGTACATGAAAGGACGTGGCGTGGGGAACATCAATCTGCAATTGCGTTCATCGGCGATCGGGAGTGATTACAGCTACGCGTATTTCGCGATGAACGTGATCAACAAAAACGATCTCGGAAAGATCAACATCAACACGCGCACGTTCTTCCAGATCGGAACAGGAACAGACTGGGCCGACGAATCGATGTTGTACGCGGCAGGTGCAAACCCGGAAGCGATGATGGAAAGCAAGTACACACGTTCTGCAGGATTATTCCCGGCTGAATGGGGTGGTTACGGCACCGACATCAATCATCTTCACGCAGGTGGCGGACTTGGCCTTCGCGGTTATGCCGGATACCAGTTGCCAAACATCGATTGGTACGGCGATGTACGCAGCACGTACAAAGGCACAACCGGTTATGCATTCAACATGGAAGTTGAATTCCAGGAACTTTTCCGTTTCATTGGCCGCAAAATGCCGGTGGTCAGCAGCGTGATTGGAATTACTACGTATGCATTCGGAGATATCGGCGCGATCAATTTCAATCGTCCCGATGAACAGCTTGCGATGGGATTGATCCGCATGGATGCCGGATTAGGATGTGCTTTAACGATCAAGCGCTTCCCTCCGCTCCAGACGTGCAAACCGTTAACGATCCGTTTTGATGTTCCGTTGTTCATCAACCGCGCACCGTATAACTCGCCGGAGAATGTGGCGTTCCGATGGGTGATTGGGATTTCGAGGGCGTTCTAGAATAGACGCAAAGGCGCAGAGCCCGCAAAGGAAGACGCAAAGAAATTATACTAAAAGAAAAAACGCGGAGCTAATCTCTGCGTTTTTTCTTTGCGCGCTCTGCGCCTTTGCGTCTATTTCACCAGGGAATCCAGCACATCCGCCAGCTCTCCCGTCAATGCTCTTCTCGAATATTTCTCAATCCCCGCAGAGTTCACCTCCAGCTTTCCTTCCTTGAATTTTCCGTAAGCTTCACTCACCTGCCCGTAAAGCAATTCTTCATCTGCATAACCGGCAATGGTGCCTGCATTGGTTTCGCGGAGAATTTCCGCGGCGTCGCCATCAACGGGCCCCACAGCAAGCACGGGACGTTTGGCCGACATGTATTCAAAAAATTTTCCGGTGAGAATTCCCTTTGCGGTGCGCGTATTGTTCAACACAAGCAACAACAACCGCGATTGCTGCTGCACTTTCATTACATCATGATGCGGCAGGTATGGAACAAGATTCAACGTATCACCGAGTCCGAAACTGCGCACCGACTCAACAACCGATCCGTCTACTTTCCCAACCAGTTTGATCTCGAGTTCATTTTTGAATACCGGGTTCGTGTCAGATAAACGCTTCAACACTTTCCACAGCACTTCCGGGTTGCGCGCATGCGACATGGTACCGATATGTGCGATGGAAAATTTCGAATCCGGTTTTACTTCACCTTTGAACACATCGCTTTCATCGTACCCGTTGGCAATCACTTTGAACTTTGATGTGTCCGCAGAAGAATTATTTTTCTTCATCATCTCCACAAATTCTTCGTTCATGGTTTTGCCTACGGACAGCACCGTGTTTGCTTCTTCCAGCACACTTTTCTCGAGGCGACGGTGTTTGCGGTCTGCCCATCCCGACAATTTCAGGTCATCGTAGAAATCGATGTTCGTCCACGGATCACGAAAGTCGGCGAGCCAGGGAATTCCTGTTTTGCGGTGCAGTCCACGCGCGATCAGGTGCATGCTGTGCGGTGGTCCGGAAGAAACGATAGCATCCACCGGATTTTTTGCAATCCACTCCGACAAAAATTGCACGGAAGGTTTGATCCAGAATTTGCGGGGATCGGGGATGAAAAAATTTCCACGCAGCCACACGGAAAACGATTGTGAAATGCTGGCTTTCTTTTTATCGGAATGAAAAGAAGGATTGATCTTTTCGGTTTTCCTGACACCGGCAAATTTCCGGTAGAGGTTGTACGGTTCCCAGATTTCGGTTTTGATCACCTCTACTCCTTCCGGAATATCGCGAAGCAATGATTCATCTTCGCCGGGATTTTCCGGATTGGAAGGAGTATACACTACAGGTTCCCAACCGAAATCGCGCAGGTACTTCACAAATTTGAGCCAGCGCTGTACACCCGCACCGCCACTGGGTGGCCAGTAGTACGTAATAATCAGGACTTTTTTCGAAGGGCGCTGATCTGTCATTCCGCCACGAAAATAGGTAAATACTTGCGGCGTTTTTGAGCTGATTCATTCCCGGAACCTTTTGATAATCGACCTTTTTTTTTGCAAATCCAAAAATTATAAGCGCTGTTTTACGCCTTCGGCGTCCCGCCACAGATTCGCAGATGACGCAGATTACGCAGATTGAAAAAATTAAAATCTAATTCTAAAAATCTGCGTTATCTGCGAATCTGTGGTAAGTGGGCCAAAGGCCCGGGCTAAGAATTTAAAGCTCCCAATTCGGATACTTTACCAACAGCAGTGATTATTTATCCGCGTAATTGGTTTAATCCGCTGCCCCATTAAACCAGGACTTTGCGGAATTTTAACATCTTAATAGGCTTGATTTCACTAAATTGCCTTCAAATTGCCTTGGCATACAGGACCCGCCGATCCGCTGAACGTTTCGGACCTTACCAAACAATTGCTTTACTATTAAAACCGATTGCGGTATTTCGAACTGATTAAAAAATCAAGATGAAAAAACTCTTACTTCTTCTGGTGTGCTCATGCGCCATTTCTTTATCAGCACAACAAGCCAATGTCTGGAGATTTGGTAACGGCGCCGGACTCGATTTCAATACCGGTTCACCCGTTGCCCTTCCTGCCGGACCGATGAACACGACTGAAGCGTGCGCAACGGCTTGCGACAACCAGGGACAATTGTTGTTTTACACGAACGGTGTTACGGTATGGAACCGCAACAACGTGGTTATGCCCAATGGCACAGGATTGACGGCAGGAACTTCAACCACGCAAACCCTCATCGTACAAAAGCCCGGCGACTGCAGCAAGTATTACATTTTTCACGCAGGCGATCACCTGATGGCGAACAACGGCTACTATTCTGTGGTAGACATGTGCCTGAACGGCGGACTTGGTGATGTAGTAGTTGGCAGCAAGAACATATTGCTGTATAACAACTTCTCGGAAAGAATGACTGCGGTAAAACACAGCAACGGTACGGATGTTTGGATCCTGACTCATGAATTAGGCTCTGCAAATTTCCGCACGTACCTGCTCACAGCTGCAGGTTTGAGCGCTCCGCTTATTCAATCCATCGGATCACAAAATCCAGCCTCTTGCCTCATTGGTTACATGAAGGCTTCGCACAACGGTCAAAAAATAGTGTCGGCTGCTCCGTTCAATTGCAGTTTCCTTGACATGTTTGATTTTAATCCGTCAACCGGTCAGCTATCATCGTTTGTAGATCTCGCTTCGATCATAGGAGCGAACTGGTATTACAGCATGGAATTCTCGCCAAACGACCAGTTGCTTTACCTCGCCGACTTGTACGTAACCAGCAGCGTGGTGCAGCTCAACCTGGCCAACTACGCAACGGTTACATTGGCATCACTGGGAGGAAATTACCAGTACGGTGCGGTGCAGTTGGCTCCCGATGGAAAAATTTACGTGGCGCGTACCGGACAAAATTACCTGGCTGTGATCAATAACCCGAACGTGTTGGGTACGGGATGCGGATACGTCAACAATGGAGTTACACTTGCAGCGGGAACCACAGCCGAATCGGGACTTCCGAATTTTGCTCCGTTTGTATTGACTCAACTTAATCCACAGTTTGTGTCGCTTGGAAGTGATACTACGCTCAACTGTGCAAGTCCGCATACACTCGCACCGCTTACAGCCTGCAACTCCACGTACCTGTGGAGCGATTTAACAACCAATGATTCTTTCGTGGTCAATACACAAGGAACATATTGGGTTGAAGTAACCAACGTGTGCGGAACCAGCCGCGACACCATCGTGGTGTCGGGCACCAGCGGTTCTCCCAATGCACAATTCGTTTATTCGGTAAACGGACAGTGCGGTCTCCCTGTTACATTCACCAATACTTCATCGGGCGCTACGAGCTACTCCTGGAGTTTTGGTGACAATACAACGTCGACATTGCAGAACCCGACACACACTTATCTCGGTACCGGAGTTTTCCAGGTTGTCCTCATTATCAGCGGGCCTTGTGGCAATGATACGACCGTGGGTACGATCACGATCAATCCAACAACCACAATTTCTCAGTTCACCTCTTCGGGAACGGCGTGTGGTTCACCGGTAACATTTACGAATACGTCTTCCAGTGCCACATCGTACTATTGGGATTTTGGTGACCTCACCAATTCAACCGCCACGAGTCCAACGCACACGTACACTTCTCCAGGTACTTACCAGGTGATGCTGATTGCAACGAGCCCTTGCGATATAGATACATCGTATGGTCTCATCACGATTGTACCAACCACGGTTACGGCAGCGTTCAGCTCCGTACCGAGTGTGTGTGTGGGCAACCCGATATTTTTCTCGAATACCAGTGTGGGCGCAACGTCATCAGCCTGGGATTTCGGTGACTTAAGTACATCCACTGCAACGTCGCCTGCGCACACGTATGCATCACCAGGAACGTATGCGGTGACGCTCATCGCTTCCGGTGGTTGCGGTGCAGACACCATCACGCAGGTGATTACCATTAACGCAGTTCCTGTGGCGGCAATCACCGGTGCAGATACAATCTGCATCGGACAAACGATCACGCTGAGTGCATCCGGTGGCGGTTCATACCAATGGAGCGGTGGAAATACTTCGACCACTGCGTCCATCTCTGTTTCACCAACGGTTACAACGGCGTATTATGTGCAAGTGAGCAACGGAGCATGCACAAGCATTCCGGATACGCATATTGTGGTTGTCAATTCTGCGGGTGCAGCTTCAATTTCCGGCGCTACTACAATCTGTGTGGGTCAGACGATCACATTAACCGCCAGCGGTGCAACCACCTACCAGTGGAGTGGCGGATCAAGCGCTACAACTCCGTCCATCGTGGTTAGTCCTGTAACTACTACAACCTATTACGTTGCCCCTTCCGGATCATGCGGAGGAACACCGGACACACACGTTGTTGTTGTCGTTCCGGTTCCTGTAGTCAATGCAGGAGGAAATACAACCATCTGTACAGGGCAAAGCACTACGATGACCGCTTCCGGCGGAGGTTCTTACCAATGGAGCGGTGGATCAACGGACACAACAGCATCCATCACTGTGTCTCCCGTAGTAACCACAACGTATTTCGTGACTGCTTCCAATGGATTCTGCACAAGTGGATTCGATACGATCACTGTAGTTGTATTGCCTTCTCCTACGGTTACCATTGCTGCGCCTTCCGCAATTTGCGCGGGCACCACCTTAACACTTACAGCAGTTGGAACCGCCACAACCTGGGTTTGGAGCGGCGGTGCGAGCGGAACCGGAACAACCATTACGGACAATCCAACCGGCTCAACCAATTATTACCTTATCGGTTACAACGCACAGGGATGTTCTGATACGGATATGGTTACTGTTGGTGTTTTCGACACACCTACATTCGCTATCCAGGGTGATGATACGCTTTGCATCGGTGAAAGCTCAACACTTCTCTGCACCGGTAACGGATCATTCACGTGGTCGCCTGCAACGGGCCTGAACAGCACTACTTCACAAACGGTGATCGCATCGCCTACAACAACCATTACTTATTCTGTACAGGTTACAGACATTAATGGTTGTACAGGATCAGATTCATTCACGCTTGTGGTTGATCCGTGTACAGGAATTGAAGAAGAAACTGCTGAGCCGGGCATCTCTGTATTCCCGAATCCTTCGACAGGAGTTTATTCGATCAATCTGAATACCACACAACCGGTTGTTGTAGAAGTATTCAATGCGCTTGGACAGGTGATCGTTTCTGAAACGGTAACGATGGCAGATGGTACACCTTACCTGCTGGATATGAGTGAAGCGGCAGAAGGAAATTACCTGTTGAAAGTGACGGGAGAAACCGGCGTTGAAACACACAAATTGCAGCTCATTCGTTAGTCCGGAATTTCCGGATAATATCCAAATCGAAATCCCCTGCTGATCCTGAACGGATCAACAGGGGATTTTTTGTTGGCAGAAGTTATTCAGCGAAGACATGTGATGAAAACCGCTGAAGCGGTTGAATAATCAATCGCTATCCATTGCCGGGGGCTTAAGCCCCCGGCAATGGATTGAGCTGGTTTGCCAAACGGTTTCAACCGTTTCCCCGCTCTGTGCTATGCCGCTTTACTTTCCTTTTGTTTGGTTCTCCAATCCATATAGATTCCGGCGCCGAGGAACAGGAATACCATGACCGAACCAAACATGGCCACTTTCTGACCGTTGTAGTAACTGTCGGGATGAAACTCAAACTGGATCGTATGTTTTCCCGCAGGAACTTTTATTCCGCGCAAAACATAATTCGCACGGAAATGTTCGCTTGGTTTTCCGTCAATGGTTGCGTTCCAGCCTTTCGGATAATAGATCTCCGGGAAGATCGCCACCTGGTCTGATTTCGCATTCGATTCGTAAACGATTTTATCTGAAGTATACGAAACCACTTTGATCGTGGCCGTAGAATCATACTTCACAGACACACCGGTCAGCTGCGCCTGGAAATCATCGTCTACCACCGCAGTCATGCTCGGATCAATAGTTTTCACTGCAACAATTTCAGAATCCGCGTTCGGAACAATTTTTACTCTTTGTACGAACCATGCATCTCCGCAGGCCGTTTTGTTCACTATTACTCCACCTTCAGGATTGTATATGATGTACTTCGCGTTCAACATATTCAACGTGCTTTGTTGCGCCAGTGTGGCATCAACAATCGAGTCGCCACCGGGACCTCCGGATAATCCAATCCGCAAGCCCGCCTGCAGTGCGTCAATTTGTTTCGACATCACCTGCTCGTACAATTCCTGCGTGCGTTTCAATTTCGCACCGTGATAACCACCGATCGATTTGTGGAAGTACGATGTAGACGCATCCTGCCAGGCATCAACAGCCAGGTTCAGTACACGGTACCCGGGATCTTTATCCTGCAGGATCATTTCATCCGCGGCACTCATGCGGTACGGTACTTCCACTTTGGTTGATTTGCTGTAACTGTCTTTGTTCATGTAACGGTCACCAACATCCCACATGTCAATCAACACGAGCAGTCCAAGCCCCGCCGCCAGGAATCCCACATGAAACGGTTTGCGGATGTAGAAATACAACAATCCGGCTGCGAGCAAGATGAACAGGAAACTGCGGCCCGCATCTGAACGGACAACCGATTCGCGTGCGATCTCCAGGTTTGCGATGTATTCATCCACGTCGTTCTGTGTTCCGCCTTGCTGCGTTAATCCCTGTTGAATGCGGTCCTGTGTGCTATCGTTCACAGTAGTCACAAACGCGCCAGGCATCATCCACACCAGCATGGCCAGTCCACCTGTAATGGCCAGCGCAATGTAAAACTGGTTGATCTTTTGTTTGATGATGGCTGCATTCATCATGATCTCGCGGATCGCCAGCATGGCCAGCAATGGCATGGTGAGATCGACCACGACAAGGATCATCGACACCGCCCGGAACTTATCGTAACCGGGAACATACGCAAAGAAAAATTCCGTAAGGCCGAGAAAATGTCTTCCCCAGGCCAGCATGATCGTAAGCACGGTTGCGCCGAGCAACCACCATTTGATATTGTCTTTCACAATGAACAGGCCCAATACAAACAGGAAGCAAATGATTGCCCCAACATAGTATGGTCCGCTGGTGAAAATAACATCACCGAAATAAGAACCTTGTTGTGCGATACTGTCCTTCCAGCGATCGTCTACTTTTTTCAACGCGCCTTTATCATACGACCCGATTGGCTCTGATGCACCGCCCATGAAATCCGGAATGAGCAAAGTCATTGTTTCGGATTTGCTGTAACTCCATTGTGTAGCGTATTCGATCGGAAGACCTTCTGTCTTGGTTTGCTCCGTATTGTCGATCGTCAGTTCAGACGGACCGCGTGTGGTGTACTTACTGTACTCGCTCGTAAGCATGAGGTTTCCAACATTCGGCAGGATGGCGAGTACAACAACCAAAGCCAGGAGGCCAACTGCTTTCGCGAGATATTTCGTTTGCTTTTCTTTCACGAGCCTGATCACTTCGCCGATTCCGAGGAACACCAGCAGGATCATGAGGTAATAGGTAATCTGCAAGTGATTGGCGTTGATCTCCAGGGCCAGTGAAATACACGTGAGCGCGGCACCGAGCCATAATCGCCCGCGGAAAGTCATTAAAACTCCCATGACGACAGGCGCCATGTATGCAATCGCGTAAATCTTTGAGTTGTGTCCGGCGGGAATGATCGTCATGAGATACGACGACATCCCAAACGCGATTGCCCCGGCTATACTGACCCATGGATTTACTTTCAGCGTAACGAGCAGAAAGTAAAATCCGATCATGCAGAGAAGGACCGCGGTGATTGGAAAAGGAATGCGTGTGAGTACAGGAAATGCACGTTGAACATTATCCAGGAAATTGGAAGGATACAATACCGAGATCTGGTAAGCCGGCATTCCACCAAACATACCGTTTGTCCAGAGCGGTTCGCGCTTATTTTTTTCACGGAAGTCAACGATCTCCTTGGCCATGCCCTTGTGGTGCTGGATATCGCCCTGGCGTATCTGTTTTCCATCGATGACAAAAGGCTTGAAATATATTGCCGTAATGATCAGAAAAATCACCAGGGCCACAGCCATGGGAATGTACTTCCGGAAGTTGTTCATGTCGTTTTTTACTTAATGGGCAAAGTTATTAAAAAGGTATTGTGGCAGGCGTTAAATAAAATAAAAGACAGATGACCTTCCGGCAGACAAACACCTGATCCTGCGGACAAACCGTTGCGTTTTCCGCGCAAGCCCATAACCGATTTTTGACCCGGCATTGAACTTTCCATCTGCAGGAGTGTATTGAGATACACGGACAGGAGAAAAGCTTCGACCGTTATCACAACCTACCCATGCCATGAAAAAAGCAGTCATAGCCCTTTGTCTCGCCGTTTCCGCGCTGACCGTTTCCGCCACCACGTTCTACGATCAACTGTGCACGTTTAATTTCAACTGGAAGAAATACGCGCTGGTTGCACCCGCAGGTGAAGCCCGCACCTTTCATTCGGACCGGGAATACATACAGGCACATCTCACGGGCGTAGAAACTATTCTGAACGCGGCATCAACTGATCATCTCACACCGGAACAGGTAGCATCACGCAGGCACATGATCACGCTGCTGCACGGTTACCGCATGGCCGGAAATTTTCCGTTGAATTATTACCGCGCTGAACGCATTCCGGTTTTCATTGATGAACACGGCACGCATTGCGCAGTAGGTTATCTCATGATGATGACCGGCCAGGAAGAAATGGCGCAACGCATATCACGCACTGATAATTACGTTTGGGTAAAAGATATTCGTGACCCTGCGTTAACGGCATGGCAACAGTCTTCCGGTCTTTCCGTTGAAGAACTTAAACTCATACAGGGCGCGTATGATTCGTATCCCATGGATGCACTCTACCGGCCCGACCGCTATGAAACTCCCCAAATGCCAATCTGCACAACGTCGTATTTCACCAATGAACATACCGGTCTTCGCATGACCAAAAAACCGGAAAATATCTGGTGCAAAGGCGAAGGAAAAAACGGTGTGCTCAACGGCAAGTGGGAGCAGCAAAGCGCACCGGGCATGCCGTGGATCATTGGTTATTACGAAAACGGAAAACGCAGCGGAGACTGGGAAGAATATTACCAGGGCACAAAAAAGATCTGTCGCACAGAACAGTGGCGCAATGACAAACTGAACGGCGTGCGTAAACGTTTTGATCAGTTGGGACGCATGATTGAAGAAATTCTTTTCTCCCAGGGAGAGGCCGTTTGCAAAATCAATTACGACCTGAATGATTCGCTAGCGTATGTACGTGTTCCGATTGATTCGAGTCGCGTTGCTACGCAAGTCATGAACTCCGAAGGAAAAGTGATTGCGTGCGGTGTTGAAAGAATTTACAATCCCGGAAATCTCCGCTGGTTCCAGAACATTGAATTGACTGCATTGAACTCGGCGCAAATCACCACGCAACAATCGGCAAACTCCGGTAACGGTGGATTAAACAAAGACGGTGGATACGGCAGCAGCAATTTGTTCCACCACATTCCACTGGTACAATACAAAAAAGAAGGAACGTGGATGTATTATCCGGATAAAGGAGCAGAATACGCGGCAACAAATTCAGGACAAACGGAATCTGTTCGGTTTCCCGGCTACAAGTATTACGGAGCAACGCTGTACTATTCGCTGTCGATGTTTACCGGTGTGAAGACCAATGCCCGGTTTGATTCCATTGAAGTGCAATACACGAGCAACCAGGTACAGAATTTCTTTGCGTACAGTCCTTCTGATTACATGCACCTGCGCGTTGATTATTACACGCCTGAAGAACCGAAGGCACCAACCAACAACTTACTCATAGATCCAACGACCAACGTGGTCATTATACCCATCAGCGCTTATATCTTTCCGTGGGATTATCACTATATGCCACCACAGGAAGCATTGCTGGTGATTAAATCCAAAGGTCAATACAACCGCGCCGGCGAACGAATCGGTGAATGGCAATATTTCACCACAGACGGTCAGGTGTGTAAAACAGAAAATTATCTGATCCCGATGCGCGAGGAAGAAAAAGAAGAAATCGCGGGCATCAAATAAAACCATAGACGCAAAGCCCTCTCTCAAAACAAAACCACCGCGGCCTGGGAAGCCACGGTGGTTTTTCTTTTTTTTGTTAGTCCGGCCTGCCGGAGGCTCCTTTTGCAAGGTTGGCGGCGAGACTTCCAAACACCTTAACCAGAATTGTACAGTAAACTTAATTGAACACTATTCCGTTTCAAACCGGTTTTCAATAAGTGGCGGGGTTTACTTTCACGCGGAGCAGTTTGGTCTATAAGTGGACGGAGTGCTCTATTTTGAAGTGTGCAGTTGGTCAGTACGCTATGCGCAGTAAAACGCGCGCGTTATTTATTGCGTATTGCTACTGTTAAAAACTGTGAATGACCGGAGAAAAAGTGCGTGGTGTGTGACGTGTACGTTACTGCGCACTGTTTTACTGCGCACTGCGTACTGATTTTACTGCGCACTATTTTATTTCCTCGTAGTCTACGTAATCTCCGTCATCATCCGACTTGCCTTTTTTCTTCGGCGGAGTTTGTTCCACGATCACGTCCCCTTCCTTTTTCTGGTGGTAGTGATGGTGATTGGTCTGGTGAAACTGCTGCGTGTTTTTGCGCGAATTGGAATTCGAAAACGCTGCATACAATTTCCAGATAACCCAAATGGCGAGTACGGTGAAAAAGAGTTCCTGCACGGTACAAATTTACGAAAAACTAATTTGCTGAAGTGCTGGTGGGTAGTGTCTCAGTTTGAGTATTTGATATTTTGAGACGGCGACACGGCGCTAAAAGAAGCACGAAACCCATTCTAAGCCCAGGCGCTCACGGCGCGTTACCGTTATCTCGCCGTGAGCGCCTGGGCTTAGAATAAGAAATGCCGTAAAAATGCGCTCCCGATTGCTATCGGGACCGTGTCAAAAACAAAGTGAGACACTACTTGCTAATGTACTGATGGAGTCGCGCTACTTGTCTGACCTCGGCGAGGGCATCAGCACATTAGTTACCTTTATCGCATGAAAGTAACCGTCACCGTCAAAGAAGTTAATCCCGAATTCGATCACGAACTGGCCGAACGCCACAACGATGGAAAAGAGTCGGAAAGCAACATTCTCTACAATTGGGAAGACGAATTTGAGATCAGCGGAGACGTTAAGGATTTCAAAATACGCAACAACGCCGCTTACGACCTGACTGTTCAACTGGGCGATGACGTGCAAACGCATCCCGTTCCCGGCATGATGATCGTGGATTGCGTGCTTGATGATGATGCAGTAACCTCCTGCGCGTTCTCACGCAACCTGGTGAAAGACACGAAAAAAGTGTTGAACAAAAACGGAGATGTTCACTTTTTTGTTTTCCTGAAAGGCGGAAAGAAAATAGTTGTTCCGATGACCGGCGTTTACATTGCCGAGAAGGATTTCCCGAAGGAATTGCCGTTGCCGGAGGAAGATGAAATTACATCAGACGAAGAAGATTGATCTGCTGATTTGCAGATGTGCAAATGTGCAGATACCCGCAAAACCATCGCACTCTTAACTTGTCACCTCGGCTGAGTTTGTCATGAGCCTGTCGAATGGCCCGGTCTGACAAGTTAACTCTATCTCGGTTCGTGTTACGACTCGCCCGGAAACGTTCTAGATAGAAAATTCGTGTATTGTCCGAAGGACTCCTTCGGAGAAACTACTTGTCAGACCGAGCGGAGCCGAGGAATGACAAATGCGAAGCCGGAGCTCATTAGCAAATCAGCAAATTATTTTATCAGCAAATTATTCCCGGGGAATCTGCTTCAGCACCGCCTTCAGCTTCACAATTTCTTCACGCGCCTTATCCACCTTCGCCTGGTAATCGGCTACAAGCGCCTGTGCACCTTTTGATTTTCCGAAGAAGCCAAGATTGGTTTCAAGCGTGTTGATCTCAGCCGTAAGGCGCTTGATCTTGTCCTGGATATTGCTGCGCTCACGGTAAATCTGGTCGCGGCCTTTGTCGGTTTGCTTCAGTTGATCATACTTGATGCGTTGCAACGTGTTCTCGTCTCCACCTCGTGCTTTCAGTTGCTCGAATAGTCCGTCCTGAACGGCTTTCCATTCTTTGTCGAGACGGTCCTTATCGGCACGTGCTGCATAAGGAAGCTCTGCCCATTTTTTCTGGTACTCCCCGATCACGTTGCGCGCTTCTGTGAGTTCTTCCGGCAGGGTTACTGCTTTCACCTCATTGATCAACGCTTCGCGTGCTTCTGAATTGGCTTTGTACGAAGCATCCTGTTCAGAGAAATGTTTGTTCCGGTTTTCGAAGAACACATCTGCTGCTCCACGGAAACGTTCCCATATTTTATCGCCTTGTTTTTTCGGAACGGGGCCTGTCTTCTTCCAATCTTCCTGCAACTGGCGGAACTTGACTGGCGTATTTTTCCAATCGGTACTGTCTTTCAGCGCTTCTGCTTTTTCGCACAAAGCCATTTTGTCGGCAATATGCTTTTTATGCATTTCGCGCTGCTGACCGTAATAGGTTTCACGGTTGCGGAAAAATTTCAATCGTGAATCACGAAACTGTTTCCACGTTTTGTCTTCATCTTCTTTCGGAACGTGCCCGATCTTTCTCCACTCTTCGAACAACGCTTCAACCGCTTTGCCGGCATCCTGCCACTCTTTGTGCGATTTGAAGCTTTTCTCTGCTTCGGCTTCCATTTTCACGCAGAGTTCTGCTTTCGCGACCAGGTTTTCTCCCTGCTTCTCTTTCGCGTCCTCCAGCATGGCCTGTTTGCGCACATGAACCCCATCGGAAGCTACTTTGAACTTCTCCCACAACTGGTCGTTCACCTCTTTCGCTGCCGGCCCGATTTCTTTCCACTGCTCATGCAGGGTTTTCAATTGGTCCAGCGACTTTCTTACCGAAGGCTCATCGGCCAATGCATTTGCTTTGGCAATGAGTTCTTCTTTGAGTTCAAAATTTTTCTTGTGATCAAGATCGCGTAACTCACGCGAAATTTTCACCACGTCGAAAAAACGGTCCAGGTGATGCTGCCAGTTGTTTCTCAGTTCGCCTGCATTCGCCGACGGGACCGCACCGATCTCTCTCCAGCGCGACTGCAAATCCTGCAATTTCTCAAAAGCTTTCTGCATGCTGTCGCTGCTCTCGGCAAGTGCCTTCAGCTCTTCCAGCAATTCCATTTTCCGCTGCAGGTTCTTTCGCGTCTCAACTTCTTTCTGACGTTTTTGTTCTGCGCGTTTCTGGTTGTATTTTTTTAATACGTCTTCGAATTTATCAGCGAGCACATCATGAGAAGGCATGAACACATCGTGCTCATCTTCCTTGCTGGCTTCCCACTCGCGACGTTTTTTCTCGAGTTCTTCTTTCGTCTGTTCGCGAAACAAGTCTTTCACTTTCTGGATCACTCCGCGGGAACCTTCGATCTCCGGTTGGTTGTAAACCTCTTCCAGCTTAGCAAACAACTCTTCACGGTTCAGTCCACTGAAATCCTCAGCAGGATGAAGTTCATCATGGTGATCAGTTTCCTCGGCCGTTACAGCCAATTGATCCTTTTCCTCTTCCGGGCTCAGGTTTTGTTCCTGGTTCAACTCGTTCGTATTCATACTGTATTTAGACTGAAAAACCTTGTCCGCAGACAAGGTCATTTACATGTTTTCTCAAAAGTAGCTAAAATCCTATTTAGGCTAACACCAATCATTTTTTTTCGTCGATTCACCGAAGAGGGCAGGTAAAAACACCCGGGTGAACGTATGGATTGCTAATTTTGAGATTCCCCAATAAAACAGTATTAAAAATCAGTATGATGAAACTTCAGAATTACGCACTGGGCAACTGGATATCAGGAGAAGGAAACGGGCAGGAACTGTACAATGCGATCAATGGCGACGTGGTAGCGACCGCTTCCAGCAAAGGTTTGGATTTTGCAAAGATGTGTGACTATGCGCGCACCGTTGGCGGGCCGCGTTTACGCAAAATGACTTTTCACGAACGGGGAAGAATGCTTCGTGCATTGGCCCTTCACCTGCTGAGCAAAAAAGATCAGTTTTACAGCGTATCGTGGGCTACAGGCGCTACGAAATCCGACAGCTGGGTGGATATCGAAGGTGGAATCGGAAACCTGTTCGCGTATGCATCATTGCGCCGACAGTTTCCCGATGAACCGTATTGTGTGGAAGGCGACGCCATTCGTTTGTCGAAGGAAAATACGTTCATCGGTCATCACATCTGCGTTCCGAAAGAAGGTGTGGCGATCCACATCAACGCATTCAACTTCCCGGTTTGGGGAATGCTGGAAAAAGTTGCGGTGAACTGGCTCGCCGGCGTTCCGGCCATTGTAAAACCGGCTACGGTTACTTCGTTTTTAACGGAAGCAGTTGTCCGCGAAATTGTGGCTTCGGGCATTCTTCCGGATGGCGCATTGCAACTGGTTTGCGGTTCTGCGAACGGAATTCTCGATCACGTCATCAACCAGGATATTATTACGTTCACCGGGTCTGCTTCAACAGGCAGAATGCTGAAATCGCACGCGCGTTTGCTCGAAGAATCGGTTCCGTTCAACATGGAAGCCGATTCACTGAACTGCTGTATTCTCGGAAGCGATGTAACACCGGCCATGCCCGAGTTCGACATTTTCATCAAAGAAGTTGTGCGCGAAATCACAACGAAAGCGGGACAGAAATGTACTGCCGTGCGCCGCATCATTGTTCCGGAAAATATGATCGAAGACGTGCACATCGCTTTAGGTAAACGCCTCGCACAAACGGTCATCGGCGATCCGAACGTGGAAGGTGTGCGTATGGGTGCACTTGCCGGACTTTCCCAGCGGAAAGAAGTGATGGAGAAAGTGGAAATCCTTTCGAAGTCGCAGAAAATGATCATCGGCGATTTCGAAAAATTTGAAGTGAAAGGCGCCGACAAAAACAAAGGCGCTTTCATGCCGCCGGTTATTTTCCTCAATGAAAATCCATTCACCAATACCGATTGCCACAACATCGAAGCGTTTGGTCCGGTGAGCACGTTAATGCCATACAAAGACACGGAACAGGCCATCCAGCTTGCACGTATGGGCAAAGGTTCGCTGGTTTCTTCGATTGTAACGGCCAGCGGAAAACTCGAAGAAACCAGCGAACCTTT
>Ga0193752_1001411_pt1 | contig 20062 bp, 20 predicted proteins | sample H1c1metaG_FD_144924 | JGI IMG/M metagenome (GOLD analysis project Ga0193752, IMG submission 144924) | Soil microbial communities from a riparian zone of the East river system, Colorado, United States - H1c1 | ecosystem: Environmental > Terrestrial > Soil > Riparian zone | place: USA: East River...
ACCATCTTCGCCACCACGTCGGCGCGCGTCTTTCCGGCGTCGGCCAGCACCCAGGGGTTGTGATACGCGGCCCGGCCCAGCATCACGCCGTCGACGTGCGCCAGCTGCTTGTCGATCTCTTCGCGGGAAACGATGCCGCCGTTGATCACGATCTGCAGCTGCGGGAAGTCCTTCTTCAGCCGGTAGACGTAGTCGTACTTGAGCGGGGGAATCTCGCGGTTCTCTTTCGGCGACAGCCCCTTGAGGACCGCGTTGCGCGCGTGGGCGATGAAAGTCGTGCAGCCCGCCTGCGATACCGTACCGACGAAGTCCCGCACGAATGAGTAGTCGTCGACCTTGTCCAACCCGATGCGGTGCTTCACCGTCACGGGGATCTTCACGGACTCCTTGATCGCGCGTACGCAATCGGCCACCAGCTGCGGCTCCGCCATCAGGCACGCGCCGAACGCGCCGCGCTGCACGCGCTCGCTCGGGCAGCCGATGTTGAGATTGATCTCGTCGTAGCCCCACTTCTCGCCGAGCTTGGCGCAGGTCGCCAGATCATCCGGCTCGCTTCCGCCGAGCTGCAACGCCACCGGATGCTCTTCCTTGCTGAAGTCGAGATGCCGCGGCACGTCGCCGTGGATCAGCGCGCCGGTGGTGATCATCTCGGTATAGAGGCGAGCGGAGCCTGAGATCTGACGAAGAAAGTACCGACAGTGGCGGTCGGTCCAATCCATCATGGGTGCGACGTAGACCACTGCTACCGTGCTCGGGTGAGGGCGAGCCAGATGCCGCCGCCGATGAGGAAGCCGCCGCTGACGCGCGAGACGAGGCGCACGCGGCGCCGGGAGAGGAAAGCGCCGGCGCGGCCGATGAGGAGAGCATAGGCGCCGTCAGTGAGGAGGGCGGCGACCATGGCGGTGACGCTGAGGATCACGATCTGGGTGACGTGGTTGCCGCGGCTCGGGTCGACGAATTGCGGAATGAAGGCGCCGAAGAAGAGGAGCGCTTTCGGGTTGGCGAGGAGCACGAGCACGCCTTGCAGGAAGAAGCCGCCGCGGGGCGCCGGCGCTGCGGCGCCGCGGGTATCCAGGACGTCCGGGGAGCGGATCAGTTTCCAGCCGAGCCAGGCGAGGTACAGGGCGCCGGCGATTCGGAGCCAGTCGAAGAGCCAGCCCATCGCTTCGATGACGGAGGTGAGGCCGACGATCAGGGTGCCCATCATCAGCGCCAGCCCGACTTGCGTCCCGGCTACGTTGAGGAGCCCCGCGCGCGTGCCGTGCGCGAGGCTGTTGGCGATGATCACCGTGACGGTCGGGCCGGGGACGATGGTCAGCAGCAGGCAGGCGACGACGTAGGCGAGATAGATGTCCAGTGCCATGATTACCTCATGTCCAGTGCGCGGCGGCGGGTGAGATCGATGCTGCAGGCGACGGCGTAGTCGTCGGGCGAGACGCCGGAGGGCGCGAAGTCGCGGCGCCGCGCGCATTCGGCGTCGCGGTACTGCTTCCATTCGTCGTTCGACTTGCGGAAGGCGGCGAGCGCGCTCTCGCCGCGCTGGTTCGCCTCCTGGAAGCGGTCGGAGTAGGCGATGGTCAGGTCCTGCTCGACCACGCGCAGCATGAGATCGAAGCAAGGGCGGGGAGCCTTCTGCATCTGCAGGTCGCGCAGGCAATGCATGACCGCCGGCGCGTTGGGGCGCGCCACCCACTGGAAGTACACCGGCCGCTTCTCGTCGGCGAGCAGGCAGATGAACGACAGCTCGGCGCTCGGCGAGCCGTTGTAGACCACGGCGCCGTTGCCGCTGAGGATGGAGGAGACGAACTGGCTGCCGAGCTTGCGCGTGTAGCGCTCGATCAGCAGGTTCTGGTCGCGCTCGAAGACGATGTTCTGTTTCTGCTCTCGTTCGGCATAGGCGAGACAGGCGTCCACCGCAGGCCCGGAGTACTGAGCCAGGACTTCACCAGACAGCAAAAGAAAGACCAGTGCGCCGTACTTCATCGGTATTGCTTCGTGGCGTCGGCGCGCGCGCGGATCAGGCCGAACAGGCTCTCGGTGTAGGGCGCCTTGACGCCGGCTTTGCGCGCGATCTCGAGCGTGCCGGCGAGCAGGCCGTCGATCTCCAGGCGCTTGCCGGCCTCCAGATCCTGCAGCATCGAGGTCTTGAACGGACCCAGCGCGCGCGCCATGTCGATGCGAGCCTCGGGATCGATGCCGGCGTCGACGCCCACGGCGCGGCCGATCGCCAGCACCTCGCGCATGATCTCCACCATGTAGGTCTTGACCTCGGGGTTCTCGATCAGGACGTTGGCGGTGCTCTGGGTCAGGGCCGAGACCGGGTTGAAGCTGACGTTGCCCAGGAGCTTTACCCAGAACTCCTTCTCGATCGAGCCGGTAACGGCGATCTCGAAGCCCGCCATGGTGAGCGCGGTGGCGATGCGCTTCACCCGCGTCGTGTTCGCGCCGCCCGGCTGGCCGAGGATCAGCTTCTTGCCCATGTTGTGGCTGATCACGCCCGGCTCGGGCGTCGACGCGGCGAAGTGCACCACGCAGCCGACGATGCGCTGCGTGGGCATGGCGCGCGACAGGATGCCGTCCGGGTCGAGCGATTCCAGGCGCTGACTGCCGCCGCCGTACTTGAGGCAGTCGAAGAACCACCACGGCACGCCGTTCATCGCGGTGACGATGGCGGTGTCCGGCCCGAGCAGCGGCCCGATGCCGGCGGCGACCTGCGTAAGGTTCTGCGCCTTCACAGCGACTATTACGTAGTCCTGCGGCCCGAGCACCGCGGGATCGTCGCTTGCAAGAATCGAGAACGTCCCCACCTTGCCGCTGGCGCGGTCGCGTATCTTGAGGCCGTCGCGGCGCAGGGCTTCCAGCTGGGCGCCGCGGGCGACGGCGGAGACTTCGTTGGCTGGGGAGCGCGCCAGCCACGCCGCCATCAGCCCACCGACGGCGCCGGCGCCATAAACGCATATTTTCACGGTGCTATTCTATTGCAGGAGGTTTCGATGTTCGCCTTTGCCAAGAAGCTGAAGTCCTTGCTGCCGCCGCAGAGCACGCTGCCCGGGCGCGCGACGATGGTCGACGTGCCGGAGAAGCACTTCATCAACGGCCATCCCCTCAAGGCGCCGTTCCCCGCGGGCATGCAGCTCGCGCAGTTCGGCATGGGCTGCTTCTGGGGCGCCGAGCGGCTGTTCTGGCAGATCCCCGGCGTGTACTCGACCGCGGTCGGCTACTCCGGCGGCCAGACCAACAATCCGACCTACGAAGAAGTTTGCAGCGGCATGACCAACCACGCCGAGACGGTGCTGGTGGTGTTCGACCCAAGCACGGTCGGCTACGAGCAGCTGCTGAAGGTGTTCTGGGAAGGCCACAACCCGACGCAGGGCATGCGCCAGGGGAACGACGCCGGCACGCAGTACCGCTCCACCATCTATACCTATGGCGAGGAGCAGCAAAAGGCCGCCCTGCAGTCGAAGGAGATGTACGAGAAGGCGCTGAAGGCCAAGGGCATCGGCGAGATCACGACCGAGATCAAGCCCGCGCCCGAGTTCTACTATGCCGAGGACTATCACCAGCAATACCTCGGCAAGAATCCGAACGGCTACTGCGGCCTCGGTGGAACGGGCGTGTCCTGCCCCGTCGGAACTCTCGCGAAGGCCTGACCCCCTGACAAGGGGGTCGCGAGCAAAGCGAGCGGGGGGTTGGTTTGCGAATCGACAAATGGCTGTGGGCGGCGCGCTTCTTCAAGACCCGTAGTTTGGCGCAGCAGGCAGTTGCCTCTTCCAAAGTTCGATTGGATGGGGACAGGGTCAAGCCGGCGCACGACTTGAAAATCGGTAACGCACTCGTAGTTCGAATCGGCGACTACGAATGGCACGTTACTGTCAAAGGCCTCTCCGACAAAAGAGGACCGGCAGTACAGGCTAGGCTCCTCTACGAAGAGACCGAAGCGAGCCGCAAGGAGCGCGAGCGGCGCATGGACATCCGGCGTTTCAGCCCGGAACCGGCCGCATCGATCAAAGGCCGGCCGACGAAGAAAGACCGGCGCGACCTCGACGACTGGACCAGCGGAGACTAGCTGCCGCGCTTCAGCATCCGGATCGCGTCCTCCACCACCTTGGTCGGGTTGCCGTCCCACAAGATGGCGCCGTAGAAAAAAGGCTCGAGCTTGGCCAGCGTCAGCGCGTGCCATTGCTCTTCGTTTAGCTGGTGCGCCTTCCCGGTCAGGCCGAGCTCGCCGATGATGACGAACGAGGCGCTCACAACAGGCTTGTCCGAGGCTTTATTCCATTTCACCGGGTCCACCTTGCCGACGCTGTTCGGCTGCTCGCCGGCTTGAACGTCGTAGATCGCCTGCGCGCCGTCGGCGGTGCGCAGGGTGCAGACGAGACGGTTTCCGCGAGGCGGCATTCCACGGTAGCCTAGCAAAATGAGGAGAGTTTTCGGGGGATCCGTGCTTGCGCTCGCGGTGTCGGGCGCATTTGCGCAGGAGGACGCTGTAGTCGTCACCGCGACGCGCGTGCCGCAGCCGAGCCTTTCGGTGCCGGCGTCGATCGACCGCGTGCAGTCGGAGGACATCCGCGCGATGCGGCCGCAGGTGAATCTGTCCGAGTCGCTGGGGCGCGTGCCGGGCATCACGGTGCAAAACCGCAACAACTACGCGCAGGACCTGCAGGTGCAATCGCGCGGCTTTGGCTCGCGCGCGACCTTCGGCATCCGCGGCCTGCGCCTGATCGCCGACGGCATCCCGGCGAGCCAGCCCGACGGGCAGGGGCAGGTGTCGCATTTCGACCTGGGCTCGGCCGAGCGCATCGAGGTGCTGCGCGGCCCGTTCGCGCCGATGTACGGCAACGCGGCCGGGGGCGTCATCAATATCGTCACGGAGTCCGGACGGCGCGAGCCGGGCATCGGCGCGGACGTTTCCGCCGGTTCCTTCGGCACCTGGCGCGCGGCGGCGCGGGCGAGCGGCTTCAGCGGCAACACCGACGGCCTCGTCGGCCTGTCGCGCTTCGAGACCGACGGCTACCGGCAGCACAGCGCGGCGCGCCGCGACCAGGCCAACGCCAAGGTGGGCATCGACATGGGCGGGGGCACCGGGCTCACTGTCGTGGCGAACCACCTGGACATGCCGGAGGCGCAGGATCCGGGAGGCCTGACCCGCGCGCAGATGCAGGCCGATCCGCGCCAGGTGGCGGCCACGGTGCTGCAATTCGACTCGCGCAAGACGGTGCGCCAGAACCAGGGCGGGGCGACCCTCACGCACAGCTTTGGCCCGAATACCATCGCAGCGACCGCCTATGTGGGCGAACGCAGCGTGCGTCAGTATCTGGGCTTCGCCGGCGGCGCGCCGCCGGCGACCACCTCCGGCGGCGTGGTCGACCTGGGCACGACCTTCACCGGCGGCTCGCTGCGCCTGAGCAACGAGGCCCAGCTTCTCGGACGAGCGCTGGTGACGACCATCGGCGGCGAGTACGAGCGCATGGATCAACTGCGAAAGGGCTTCGTCAACAACAACGGCGCCCTGGGCGAGCTGCGCCGCGACGAGGACGACGTCGCCACCACCAGCGGCCTGTTCGCGCAGGCAGACTGGCGCTTCGCCGAGCGCTGGAGCGCTCTCGTCGGCGTGCGCGCCACCCGGGTGGCGTTCACCTCGACCGATCACTTCATCGTGCCGGGCAACCCGGACGACAGCGGCTCAAAGAGCTACGACGCGACCACCCCGTCGGCCGGCGTGCTCTTCCGGCTGTCGCCGGCGACCAGCCTCTACGCGAGCTACGGCCGCGGCTTCGAGACGCCGACCTTCGCCGAGCTCGCCCACCAGAACACGGGCAGCGGCCTGAACTTCGCGTTGCAGGCGTCGAAGAGCCGCCACTACGAGGCGGGGGTGAAGTCGGTCATCGGCTCGCGCGCGCGGATCAACGCGGCGCTGTTCTCGATCGAGACCAGCGATGAGATCGTGGTCGACCAGTCGCTGAACGGCCGCACCACTTTCAAGAACGCCGGGCGCACGCGCCGCAACGGCGCCGAGCTCTACGCCGATGCGATGCTGCCGGCGGGCTTCGAGGCGACGGCGGCGTGGACGCTGCTGGAGGCCACCTTCAAGGACAGCTACGTCAGCGGCGGCCACACGGTGGCCGCCGGCAACCGCCTGCCGGCGGTGCCGGAGAGCTACTTCTACGGCGAGCTGCGCTGGCGCCACGCGCCCAGCGGCTTCGCCGCGACCCTGGAGCTGCTCTATAAATCGGACGTCGCGGTAAACGACCTCAACACCGAGTTCGCTGACGCCTACACGGTGGCGAATTTCGCTCTCGGCTTCACCCAGCAGGGGGCGAAATGGCGCCTGACTGAATACCTGCGCCTCGACAATCTCACCGACAAGAGGTACTCGGGCTCGGTGATCGTCAACGAGAACAACGGCCGCTACTACGAGCCTTCGCCGCAGCGCAACATGACCGTTGGCGTCCAGGCCAAGCTTCAGTTCTAATAGCAGCCCCAGAGGAGAACATAACCATGAGAAGTCTCGTCGCGCTGGCGGTATCCGCTGCCTTCGTCGCATCGTTCGCACAAGCGCAGGACAAACCCAAGCCGCCGCCTGCCTGGCAACAGGGCAAGGGCGCCAAGATGGCGGACTCCAAGCTCGCGCCGCACGCGGGCAAGATGACCGAGACGCCGGTGAGCGAGATCCCGGTCGACAAGATCAAGCTGCCGCGCGGCTTCAAGGCCGAGCTCTGGGCGAGCGGCATGCCCGGCGGGCGCGCGATGGCCGCCTCCGAGGACGGCAAGAAGCTCTACGTCGGCACGCGCGTCATCGGCCGCGTCTACGAGGTCACCGACGACGGCAGCAAGCGCACGGTGCGCGTGGTGGTCGACAAGCTCACCCAGCCCGCCGGCGTCGCCGTCAACAAGGGCTCGCTCTACGTCTTCGCCATCGACAAGGTGCTGCGCTTCGACAACATCGCCTCCAACCCGGGCGCGCAGCCGGTCGACATGACCAAGGCTTTCGACCTGCCGCCGGAGCAGCACCACAACTGGAAGTACGTCGCCTTCGGCCCGGATGGCAAGCTCTACGTGCCCTTCGGCGCGCCGTGCAACATCTGCGAGCCGCCGAGCAAGGAATACGCACAGATCCGCCGCTACAACGCCGACGGCTCGGGCAAGGAAGTCATCGCCACGGGCGTGCGCAACTCGGTGGGCTTTGACTGGCATCCGAAGACCGGCGAGCTGTACTTCACCGACCACGGCCGCGACTGGGCCGGCGACAACGGGCCGCAGGACGAGCTCAACAAGATCGCCAAGCCCGGCGGCAACTACGGTTTCCCGTACTGCCACGCCAACGGCATCGCCGACCCCGACATCAAGAAGGCCGACGCCTGCAAGGGCGTGACCCGGCCGGTCGCGCTGATGGGGCCGCACGCCGCCGCCATGGGCGTGAAGTTCTATACCGGCAAGATGTTCCCGTCCGAGTACCAGAACACCATGTTCATCGTGCGCAAGGGCTCGTGGAACCGCACCAAGCCGTTCGGCTTCGACGTGGTGAACGTGCGCCTCGACGGCGAGGGCAAGGCGAGCACCAAGTCGTTCATGAGCGGCTTCAACCAGGGCGGCGAGGGCTACAACTTCTGGGGCCGCCCGGCCTACCTGCACCAGATGGCCGACGGCTCGATGCTGCTCTCCGACGAGCAGACCGGCGCCATCTACCGCATCAGCTACAGCAAGCCGGCCGCCAAGAAGTAGGTGCGTTCCCGGCTCGGCAAAGGGCGGTGGGCGATTCTGCTCACCGCCTTTTTTTCATCCGTTTGCTTTTCACAAAGACAACAAACCTGTGAGGCCTGCCATGGCCCGGGCGGCAACTCGCAGACCGCCGGGATCCCGTCCATCGCCGGCCAGCCGAAGCTGTTCCTGGAGAACCAGCTGGTCCTGTTCCGCGAGGGCATCCGCAAGTCGCCGGTGATGACGCCGCTGATGGCGGGCGTCGCCGACAAAGAGGTCCAGCAGCTCGCCGACCATTTCTCGAAGCAGACGGTCAAGCCTGAGAGCGCTTCCACGGGCAAGAAGGGCGACCAGCAAGGCCAGGCCCTGGCGAAAAAACTTCGTTGCGGGATCTGCCACCTGTCGGACTTCAGCGGCCAGAAGCAGATGCCGCGGCTCGCCGGGCAGCGCGAGGACTACCTGCTGGCGGAAATGAAGGCATACCGCGACAACCAGCGTCCGGACACCACGATGACCGCCGCGCTCTACGGCGTGAAGGACGACGAGATGAAGGCGCTGGCGCACTTTCTCTCGCGCAGCACCACGCCCAAGCCCGCCGCGCGCTGAGCGTCAGAGCGCCCGGCCGTCCTTGGAGAAGTAGCCCTCGAGCTCGTGCTTGCTCAGCCAGGTGAGGTCTTTCGGCAGCTCCTGGGTGACGAGCTTGCCGACTTCCTTCCCGTACTCCTTGCGCAGCGCGCCGAGCAGGTGCGGCGGCGCGATGACGACCAGCTTGTCGTAGCGGTGCCTGGTGCGGGCTTTCTCCAGATAGTCGCCGATGCGCTTCGCGAACATCTCGGTCGCGTGCTCGGTGGCGGAGGTTTCCTCCCGGTCGCTGCCCGGTCCGCCAGCGCGGCGAAACCGTGGATGGGCATCCGTGGTGAGCTCGCGGTCTTGCATGCGGCCTTCGGGATTGTCGAGGTGGGTGACCTCGGTCAGCTTCTTCGGGCTTGCAACTTGCAGTACGCGCGCGCGGCTGGCGTCCGCCGCGATGACCCAGATGGTTTTCATACTGGTTTGACCCGCAGCGGTCGAACGAGGTTCATGACATCTGCGCCTCAGCGAAGCGCCGGCCAGTCCTGGAGCTTGATCTTCCCTGCAAGCGTGAAGCCCGCGTTGCCTGCGGGGCGTACCACGGCGATCTCGCCCTCGGCCAGATATGGCGGGCCGAAAACGGCATGGAAAGGGTTGCCGTGGCTGGAGATGACATTGTTCTGCCCCGGCGCGGGCGGCGCCGCGAGCAGCCTCTTCAGCGCGTCGTAGCGCTTCGGGTCGTCGGACTTCATCGGACCGCCGCGCGCTTCCTGCGTCTTCTCCGCCTTGCCGAAGGCGAGCATCGCGGTCTCGACGGTGCGGCAGAACGGGCTGGCGAACACCTTGTCGATCGGAATGCCGAGGCGCTTGATGTGACCGGCGATCGAGCGCGCCTCGTCGCGGCCCTTGTCGGTGAGCGGGCGCTGGTTGGCGCAGTCCTCGAACGAGGCCATGCGCGTGTCGTCCTTGCTGAAATCGGTCGACGTGTGGCGGATGTAGAGTACATAGCCGCCGTTGCGCAGCTCCCCGGCCAGCGCGGGGTCCGCCGCCAGCGCGGCAAGACCCCAGCCGAGGAACGCCAGCAGCGCGACCAGGCGGGCCATGCCCGGTCCTAGGCGGCCTGCGACTTCTTCTTCGCCGGACCGGCGCTGCTGATCAGCTCGCGCAGCACGAACGGCAGGATGCCGCCGTGCTTGTAGTAGTCGACCTCGATCGGCGTATCGATCCGCGACTTCACGGTGATCTGCCTCTCGCTGCCGTCGGGCTTCCTGATTTTCAGCTGCAGCTCCTGCTGCGGCTGGATGTCGGCGGGCAGCATGACGTCGATCGTCTCGTCGCCCTTCAGGCCGAGGGTGGCTGCCGACTCGGCGCCGAGGAACTGCAGGGGAAGCACGCCCATGCCGACCAGGTTGGAACGGTGGATGCGCTCGAAGCTGCGGCAGATCACCGCCTTCACGCCCAGGAGCTGGGTGCCTTTGGCCGCCCAGTCGCGCGACGAGCCGGTGCCGTACTCCTCGCCGCCGAACACCACCGTCGGCGTGCCGTCGGCGACGTAGCGCATGGCGGCATCGTAGATCGGCAGCTTTTCGCCCTTGTACAGGGTGAGGCCGCCCTCGGTGCCGGGCAGCATCAGGTTCTTGATCCTGACGTTGGCGAACGTGCCGCGCATCATCACGTCATGGTTGCCGCGCCGGGCGCCGTAGCTGTTGAAGTCGGCCACCGCGACATCGTGCTCCTGCAGGTAGAAGCCCGCAGGGGAGGTCGGCTTGATCGAGCCGGCGGGAGAGATGTGGTCGGTGGTCACCGAGTCGCCGAACAGGCCGAGGATCTTCGCGCCGCGCACGTCGCCCGGCGTGCCGGGGGTCATCGAGAAACCGTCGAAGAACGGCGGCTCGGCGATGTAGGTCGACTTCGGCCAGCTGTAGACCTGCCCGGTGGGCGCCGACACCTTCTTCCACATCGGGTTGGTGTTCGCCAGGTCCGAGTACAGGCGGCGGAAGGTCGGCGCGTCCATCGCCAGCTTCATCAGCGACTTGATCTCGTCGGCGTCCGGCCAGATGTGGCCGATGAACACGGGTTTGCCGTCCTTGGCGAATCCGACCGGCTCGGTCTTGAAATCCTTCAGCACCGAGCCCGCGATCGCATACGCCACGACCAGCGGCGGGGAGGCGAGGAAGTTGGCGCGGATATTCGGGTGGATCCTCGCCTCGAAGTTGCGGTTGCCCGACAGGACAGCCGCGCAGACCAGGTCGTTCTTGACGATTGCTTCCTCGATCGGCGGCGCGAGCGGGCCGGCGTTGCCGATGCAGGTCGTGCAGCCGTAGGCCGCGACGTTGAAGCCGAGCTTTTCGAGGTAGGGCAGCAGGCCCGCCTTGGTCAGGTACTCGGTCACCACGCGCGATCCCGGCGCGAGCGAGGTCTTGATGTGCGGCTTCACCGTCAGGCCGAGCTCGACCGCTTTCTTCGCGACCAGGCCCGCGGCGAGCAGCACACCGGGGTTCGAGGTGTTGGTGCACGACGTGATCGCGGCGATCAGCACGTCGCCGCTCTTGATGTCGAGGCCGTCGTAGGTCTTGAAGGACTTCGCCAGGTCTTCGGGCTTCTTGCCGAAGCCGTTGGTGGCCTTCATGTCGCCGGAGTACAGGCTGGTAAAGGTCGACTTGACCTTGTCGAGGTCGATACGGTCCTGCGGCCGCTTCGGGCCGGCGAGCGACGGATAGATCGTCGACAGGTCGAGCTCGAGGGTCTGCGAGTAGTCGATCTGGCCTTGCTTCGGGATGCCGTACATGCCCTGCGCCTTGTAGTAGGCGGCGAAGGCGTCGATCTCGGCGTCGGTGCGGCCGGTGCCGCGGAAGTACTCGATGGTCCGGTCGTCGACCGGGAAGAAGCCCATGGTGGCGCCGTACTCGGGCGCCATGTTGGAGATGGTGGCGCGGTCGGTGACGCTGAGCGACTCGGCGCCCTCGCCGAAGAACTCGACGAACTTGCCGACCACCTTCGCCTTGCGCAGCATCTCGGTGACGGTGAGGACCATGTCGGTGGCGGTGACGGTGGGGTGCAGCTTGCCCTTCAGGTTCACGCCGACCACGTCGGGGGTGAGGAAGTACACCGGCTGGCCGAGCATGCCGGCCTCGGCCTCGATGCCGCCGCAGCCCCAGCCGACCACGCCGATGCCGTTGATCATGGTGGTGTGGCTGTCGGTGCCGACCAGCGTGTCCGGATAGCACACGCCATCCTTCGACTTGTGCACGCCGCGCGCCAGGTACTCGAGGTTCACCTGGTGCACGATGCCGATGCCCGGCGGCACGACCTTGAAGGTGTCGAATGCCTGCATGCCCCACTTCATGAACTGGTAGCGCTCCTCGTTGCGCTTGAACTCCAGCTTCATGTTCAGGTCGAGCGCGTTCTTGTTGCCGTAGTGGTCGATCTGCACCGAGTGGTCGACCACCAGGTCGACCGGCACCAGCGGCTCGATCACCTTGGGATCGTTGCCCATCCTCGCCGCCACGCCGCGCATCGCGGCGAGGTCGCAGAGCAGGGGCACGCCGGTGAAATCCTGGAGCACGATGCGCGCCACGACGAACGGGATCTCGTCGGTGCGCTTGGCGGCGGGCTGCCAGGCGGCGAGCTCGCGCACGTGCGCCTCGGTGACCTTCTTGCCGTCGCAGTTCCTGAGCACCGACTCGAGCACGATGCGGATCGAGATCGGCAGCCGCTCCAGCTTCAGGTCCAATTTCTTGGATAAAACAGGCAAAGAATAGAACTTGCCATGCTTGAAGGGCTGCAGGGTGTCGAATAGGTTATGCGGCATTGACGCCTCCGTCATTGGTCCACACGGCGAGCTCGCCGCACGGACCGTCTTGATGCAGTTGTGCGAGAAGGAGAGACCTTTCCTCGAGCAGCGCGGGCAGGTGCAGGTCGCAGCGCGCGATCGGGGTGGGGTAGCTCCGGATCTCCTCCGACAGCCCGGCGATGCGCTCTTCTAGATAGCGGCTCATGCGGCGAACATGTCTACGAACTCGTTCACTGGGGTGTTCTGCAGGCGCCCGGCGTCCATGCACAGCTCGAGGATCGTCTGCTGCTGGCGCTCGGGAAAGCGGCGCGCCAGGTTGGTCTTGAACTTCTCCACCAGCACCGGCATGCCTTCCTTGCGGCGGCGCTTGTGGCCGATCGGGTACTCGCAGACCACTTCCTTCAGCTTGGCTCCGTCCTTGAAGGTTACGGTCAGCGCGTTGGCGATCGAGCGCTTCTTGGGGTCGTGGTAATCGCGGGTGAATTTCTTATCCTCGACGCAGACGATTCTGCTTCTCAGCTGATCGATGCGCTTGTCGGCCGCGACGCCGTCCTCGTAGTCCGCCGCCGTCAGGCGGCCGAAGAGGAGCGGCACAGCCACCATGTACTGGATGCAATGATCCCGATCCGCCGGGTTGCTCAAAGGACCCTTCTTGTCGATGATGCGGATCGCGGCCTCGTGGGTGCGGATCTTCACGCTCTTGATGTCGGCGGCCGTCTTGCCGAGCAGCTTCATCTCCTGGAAGATCGTCATGGCGCATTCCACCGCGGTCTGCGAGTGGAACTCGGCGGGGAAGGAGATCTTGAACAGCACGTTCTCCATCACGTAGCTGCCGAACTTGCGCTGGAACTTGAACGGCTTGCCCTTGAACAGGACGTCGTAGAAGCCCCAGCCCTTGGCGCTCAGCACCGACGGGTAGCCCATCTCTCCGGTTTTGCTTATCAAAGCCAGACGAACTGCACGGGATGTCGCATCTCCCGCAGCCCAGCTCTTGCGCGAGCCGGTGTTCGGCGCGTGGCGGTAGGTGCGTAGCGACTGGCCGTCCACCCACGCCTGCGATACCGCGTTCACCACCTGGTCGTAGGTGCAGCCCAGCATGCTGGCGACGACTGCGGTGGAGGCGACCTTGACCAGGACGACGTGGTCCAGGCCGACGCGGTTGAAGCTGTTCTCCAGCGCGAGCACGCCCTGGATCTCGTGCGCCTTGACCATCGCGGTGAGGACGTCCTTCATCAGCACCGGCTTCTGCTGGTTACGGGCGATCCAGTCCGCTGTCGCCAGGATCCCGCCCAGGTTGTCGGAAGGATGGCCCCATTCCGCCGCCAGCCAGGTGTCGTTGAAATCGAGCCAGCGGATCATGGTGCCGATGTTGAAGGCGGCCTGCACCGGGTCGAGCTGGAACTTGGTGCCCGGCACCTTGGCGCCGTTAGGCGTTACCGTCGCGGGATCGATCGGGCCGAGCAGCTTGGTGCAGGCGGGGTATTCGAGCGCCTCCAGGCCGCAGCCGAGCGTGTCCATCAGGCAGTAGCGCGCCGTTTCGTAGGCCTCGGCGCTTTTCACCTGGTATTTGGTGGCGTAGTCCGCGATGAGAGTCAGTACTTTGTCCGGCTTCGGCCGGACGTTCGAGATATGCGACGACATTCAGAGTCGATTCGAAAAATTAAAAGAAGGTAGGGAGGAGGTGAAGGGCATGCAGTTCCTCGATGAATTCCCACAGCCCGAACGCCCAGAGGAACCACATGGCGTCGAGGATCGCCTTGCGCACGTGCCGCGGCGAGACGCTGACCAGTTCCGGCTCGCGGTACAGCGACCAGTCGGGCAGCCAGCGCGGCACCTGCGCGCAGTAAAGCCGGTAGCGCTCGCCGAAGATGCGCGTCAGGTTCGCCTCTTCCTGCGCGATGACCGCGGGATAGGCGAGCGCGAATATCCCGCCCAGCGCGATGCCGAGGAGCGGCTGCTCGACAGCGAAGCCGAAGCCGACGGCGCCGAGGAAGTTGCCGAGGTAGAGCGGGTTTCTCACCACCGAATAGGGGCCCTCGGCCGAGAGCTCGCCGTTCTTCGTGCCGGCGATGAACAGGGCGCACCAGATGCGCCACAGCGTGGCGACCACCAGCAACGCATAGCCCAGCATCTCGGCGAGGTCGCCAGCCCACGGCGGGACGCCCGACAACTCGCCGGGCGCGCTGAACACGGCGATGACCAGCATCGCGCCGACTACGGCGCGCGACCAGGCGATGCGATGGGTGGCGAAGTGGCGGGCGAGCATGCCTAAGGCTTGCTCTTGATGTTGGTGTTGTCGTCGACGCCGAAGGTGTATTCGGCGCCGCCGGCGGGCTCGAAGGTGGCTTCGTTGCCGCCGGCGCGCGGCGCGTGCTGCATGGAGGGCGCGGGCGACCGATCGGCGGCCGTCTTGTCCCACCAGATGGCGCGGCCCTTGCGCTGCGACTCGACTTCCTCCGGGTGCGCCTGGAGGTAGTCCCGCATGAACTTGGTCAGGTCGGACTCGTACGTCATCGTTTCTCCAGCGGAATCCAGGGCCGGTTGTCGGGGCCGGTGTAGTTGGCGGCGGGGCGGATGATCTTGCCGTCGGCGCGCTGCTCGACGACGTGCGCCGACCAGCCGCTGGTGCGGGAGAGCACGAACAGCGGCGTGAAGTGCAGGGTCGGCACGCCCATCCGGCTGTAGGACACGGCGCTATACCAGTCGAGGTTGGCGAACATCTTCTTTTCCGCCCACATCACCGACTCGATGCGGTCGGCGATGCGGTACTGCACCATGTCTTCCTGCTCTTGCGACAGCCGCTCGGCGACCGCCTTGATCACCTTGTTGCGCGGGTCGCCGGTCGTGTATACCGGGTGGCCGAAGCCGATGACGATCTCCTTGCGCGCCATGCGCGCCCGGATGTCGGCTTCCGCTTCGTCGGCAACCCGATATCTCTTCTGGATCTCGTCCGACACTTCGTTGGCGCCGCCGTGCTTCGGCCCGCGCAGCGCGCCGATGCCGCCGGTGATGGCGCTATACATGTCGGAGCCGGTGCCGGCGATGACGCGGCAGGTGAAGGTGCTGGCGTTGTACTCGTGCTCGGCATAGAGGATGAGCGAAGTGTGCATCGCCCGTACCCAGGAGTCCCGGGGCTTCTTGCCGTGAAGCAGGTGAAGGTAGTGGCCGCCGATGGAGTCGTCGTCGGTCTCCGTGACTATTCTTTTTCCGGAATTCTGGAAATGAAACCAGTACAGCAGCATCGAGCCGAAGCACGCCATCAGCCGGTCGGCGATATGGCGCGCGCCCTCGGCGGCGTGCTTCTCGTCTTCCGGCTCGAGGGTGCCGAGCACCGAGCAGCCGGTCCGCATCACGTCCATCGGATGCGCAGTCTTGGGCAGCTGCTCAAGAGCCACGCGAAGCGGGGCGGGAAGCGTCCGGAGGGATTGGAGCTTTGCCTTGTACTTCTTCAATTCCTCCCGGGTCGGCAGCTTTTCATGCACGAGGAGGTAGGCCACTTCCTCGAATTCGGCCTGGTCGGCGAAGTCGAGGATGTCGTAGCCGCGGTAGTGCAGGTCGTTGCCGGAGCGCCCGACGGTGCACAGCGCGGTGTTGCCGGCGACGACGCCGGACAGGGCCACCGACTTCTTCGGCTTAGGAGCGGCCGCGGGTGAAGAGCTCATCCAGCTTCTTCTCGTAGGAGTGGTAATCGATGACGTCGTACAGCTCCTCGCGGGTCTGCATGTCGCCGACGACGGCTTTCTGCGTGCCGTTCTTCCTCACCTCCTCGTAGGCCTTCAGCGCCGCCTTGTTCATGGCGCGGAAGGCGGTGAGGGGATAGAGGATCATCGCCACGTTGGCCGCGCGCAGCTCGTCGACGGTGAACAGGGGCGATTTGCCGAACTCGGTGATGTTGGCGAGGACCGGCACCTTCACCGCGTCGGCGAACTTCTTGTACATCGGCAGATCCGTGATGGCTTCCGGGAAGATCATGTCCGCGCCGGCTTTGACGTACTTGACGGCGCGTTCGATGGCTGCGTCCAGGCCCTCGTTGGCAAGCGCATCGGTCCTGGCCATCACCACGAAGCCCGCATCGGTGCGCGCATCGACCGCCGACTTGATGCGGTCGGCCATCTCGTCCGCCGAAACCAGCTCCTTGCCCGGGCGGTGGCCGCAGCGCTTGGCGCCGACCTGGTCCTCGATGTGCATGGCGCCGGCGCCGGCCTTGATGAGCGAGCGGGTGGTGCGCGCCACATTGAACGCGCTGGCGCCGAAGCCGGTGTCGACGTCGACCAGCAGCGGCAGGTCGCACACGTCGGTGATGCGGCGGATGTCGATCAGCACGTCCTCCAGCCCGGAGATGCCGAGGTCGGGCATGCCGAGGGAGCCGGCGGCGACGCCGCCGCCCGAAAGGTAGATGGCGCGGTAGCCGACGCGCTTTGCCATCAGCGCGTGGTGCGCGTTGATCGCGCCGATGATCTGAAGCGGCTTTTCCTGCGCCAGTGCTTCGCGAAAACGCTTTCCTGCGCTCATGCCAACAGGTGTTTTACACCATCCCGCTCTTCGTGGAGCTCCTTGAGCGTCGCGTTCATCCGGCCGCGGGAGAACTCGCTGATCTCGATGCCTTTGACGATCTGGTACTGGCCGCCCTTGCAGGTGACCGGGTAGCCGTAGATCACGCCCTCGGCGATGCCGTAGCTGCCGTCGGAGGGGATGCCCATGCTGACCCAGTCGCCGTCGCGCGTACCGGCGACCCAGTCGCGGATATGGTCGACCGCGGCGTTCGCCGCGCTCGCCGCGGAGGACAGGCCGCGCGCCTCGATGATCGCCGCGCCGCGTTTTTGCACGGTCGGGATGAAAGTGCCTTCGAGCCAGGCCTGGTCATTGATCAGAGGCCAGATCTTCCTGCCGTCGGCTTCAGCCTGGAAAAGGTCGGGGTACTGGGTGGCGGAATGGTTGCCCCAGACTGTCATGCGTCTGACATCCGTGACCTTCTTGTTTATTTTCTGAGAAACCTGGCTGATTGCCCGGTTATGGTCGAGGCGCATCATCCCTGTGAACTGCGTGGGCTTCAGGCTCGGCGCATTCTTCATCGCGATCAGGCAGTTGGTGTTCGCCGGGTTGCCGACCACCAGCACCTTGACGTCGCGATGGGCCACCTTGTCGAGCGCCTTGCCCTGAGGCGCGAAGATCTTGCCGTTCGCCTCGAGCAGGTCCTTGCGCTCCATGCCCGGACCGCGCGGCCGCGCGCCGACGAGCAGGGCCACGTCGGCGTCCTTGAACGCCACCATCGGATCGGAGGCCGGCACCATGCCATGCAGCAGCGGAAAGGCGCAGTCGTCGAGCTCCATCATCACGCCCTTCAGGGCTTTCTGCGCTTTCTCGTCCGGAATCTCGAGAAGCTGCAGGATGACCGGCTGGTCCTTGCCGAGCATCTCGCCGCTGGCTATGCGGAAAAGCAGCGAGTAGCCGATCTGGCCGGCGGCGCCGGTGACGGCTACGCGAACGGGGGATTTCGCCATCTAATGCTCCACTTCGAGGGGATGATCTTTGATTTCATTATAATTGGCATTGCCCGGATGTAGGGACCGGGCCCGTCAAAATGTCGATCGTGGCCGCGAAAAAGGTTCGTCCAAAGTTCCTCAGCCTGCCCGCGATCCTTTTCCAGATCCGCCTGCCGCTGCCGGGATGGGTATCTATCCTGCATCGCGTTTCCGGCGCGCTGCTCGTGTTCCCGTTCGCCGCGTGGCTCCTCTATCTCCTCGACGCCAGCCTGGCCTCGGAGCAGGGCTTCGCGCACATCAAGGACTACTACTTGCAGCTGCCGCTCGTGAAAGCGGCGGTGCTGCTCTTCATCTGGGCTCTGTGCCACCATTTCTGCGCCGGTATCCGCTACCTGCTGCTGGATATTCACATCGGCGTCGATCTTCCCGCGGCGCGCTACAGCAGCGTGGCCGTGATCGCGGCGGGGCTGCTCCTCACCGCGTTTTTCGGCGCGAGGCTCTGGTGAAGCGCCTGGTCGTTGGCGCGCGCTACGGCCTGCGCGACTGGCTCGCGCAGCGCATCACCGCGATCGTCATGGCGGTCTACATCGGAGCGCTCCTTTTTGTATTTCTTTCGACAAAGCCGGTCACGTACGGCGCGTGGCGAGACCTCTTCGCCCAGGGCTGGATGCGCGTCGCCACGCTCCTCTTCGCCTTCAGCCTCGCCTGGCACGCGTGGGTCGGCGTGCGCGACATACTGATGGACTACATCCAGGCTACGGCCGTGCGCCTGTCGCTCCAGGTACTCACGCTCGTACTGCTCTTCCTCTATGTCGGCTGGACCGTGCAGATCCTATGGCGCTGACCGTCCGCAAATTTGACGCAATCGTGGTCGGCGCCGGTGGCTCCGGGATGCGGGCCTCGCTGGAGCTGGCGAGAAACAATCTCAAGGTGGCTGTGCTGACCAAGGTCTTCCCGACCCGGTCGCACACTGTCGCCGCCCAGGGCGGCATCGCTGCGCCGCTCGCCAACTCCACCGAGGACAACTGGCACTGGCACATGTACGACACCGTCAAGGGCTCCGATTACCTCGGCGACCAGGACGCGATCGAATACATGTGCCGCCGCGCCATCGAGGTGGTGGTCGAGCTTGAGCACATGGGCATGCCGTTCGACCGGCTGGAGAACGGCAAGATCTACCAGCGCCCGTTCGGCGGCCACACCCAGGCCTACGGCAGCCCGAAGATGGCCATGCGCTCCTGCGCCGCCGCCGACCGCACCGGCCACGCCATGCTGCACACGCTCTACCAGCAGAACGTGCGCGCCAATACCCAGTTCTTCGTCGAGTGGATGGCGCTCGACCTGATCCGCGATCCGCAGGACGGCGCCGTGATCGGCGTCACCGCCCTCGAGATGGAAACCGGCGAAGTCTGCATTTTCCAGGCGAAGTCGACCTTGCTGGCGACCGGCGGCGGCGGCAGGATCTATTGGGCGACCACCAACGCCTTCATCAACACCGGCGACGGCCTGGGCATGGCGGCGCGCGCCGGGCTGCCGCTCGAGGACATGGAGTTCTGGCAGTTCCACCCGACCGGGGTGGCCGGCGCCGGCGTGCTGATCACCGAAGGCGTGCGCGGGGAGGGCGGCTATCTCCTCAACAAGAACGGCGAGCGCTTCATGGAGCGCTACGCACCCAACGCCAAGGACCTGGCGAGCCGCGACGTCGTGTCGCGCGCCATGACCACCGAGATCAAGGAGGGCCGCGGCTGCGGCGAGCACGCCGACCACCTGCTGCTCAAGCTGGACCACCTCGGGCCCGATGTGATCAACCTGCGCCTGCCGGGCATCCGGGAGATCGCGGTGAAGTTCGCCAACGCCGACCCGATCCGCGACCCGATCCCGGTGGTGCCGACGGTGCACTACCAGATGGGCGGCGTGCCGGCGAACTACATGGGACAGGTGGTGGCGCCCGAGGGCAACAGCAAGGAGGCGATCGTGCCGGGACTGTACGCCGCCGGCGAGTGCGCCTGCGTCTCGGTGCACGGCGCCAATCGCCTGGGCACCAATTCCCTGCTCGACCTGGTGGTGTTCGGCAAGTCTTCGGGCGAGCAGATGAACAAGGACATCAGCTCGCTGCCCAGGCCGCACCGCAACCTGCCGAAGGGCGCGGGGGACCAGACGCTCGCCCGCCTGGCCCGGCTCGATTCCGCCACCGGCGGCGAGCGCGTCGCCGACGTGCTGAACGACCTGCGCCGCGCCATGCAGATGCATTGCGGGGTGTTCCGTTTTCCGGATGATCTGATTGCCGGGGTGGCAAAGATCCAGGCCATCGCGGCAAGGGCGGCACGGGTATTCATCCAGGACAAGTCCAAGGTCTTCAACACGGCGCGCGTCGAGGCGCTCGAGCTGGAGAACCTGGTCGAGACGGCGTTGGCGACCGTGGTGTCGGCGGAAGCGCGCAAGGAGAGCCGCGGCGCGCACACGCGCAGCGATCATCCCGAGCGCGACGACAAGAACTGGATGCGCCATACGCTGTGGT
>Ga0193752_1001412_pt1 | contig 20050 bp, 12 predicted proteins | sample H1c1metaG_FD_144924 | JGI IMG/M metagenome (GOLD analysis project Ga0193752, IMG submission 144924) | Soil microbial communities from a riparian zone of the East river system, Colorado, United States - H1c1 | ecosystem: Environmental > Terrestrial > Soil > Riparian zone | place: USA: East River...
AGCTCGATGTAGTCGCGCGTTCCGAACAGGTAACGCGCGACTACATCGAGCTCGATCGCCTCGCCCGCGAGGACCTCTGCGCGCACCGGGCCACCGGCCAGCTCGAACGTCAGTGGTTTGAAGTCTGCGACCGTGACGGTTTGGTATTCGGTCTTCCCTGCGACTTCGACCGTAAGCGAGTGCGAGCCGGGCGGGACGTGTTTCGGCAGATCGATCTCGACTGCAAACGAGCCGAAGTCGTTCAGCTGAAGTTGCGCTTGGTACAGGAGGTCGTTTTCGGCGCGGAGCTCGATCTTCACTGCGCGCTCGGACGGCACGCGTGCTTTCGCGCCATCGCGCAAGCGGCGAGCGAGCCCGTGCACGTAGACACGTTCGCCCGGCCGGTACACGCCGCGATCGGTGTGAACGAACAACCGAATCGCGCCGTCGTAGCCTTCGCGCACGCCGAGCTGCCAAGCCTGAAGCCCATCGCGGTAATACGAATCGGTACCGACGACCGCGAGATCGTCACCGGCGCGCACGGAAAAGAGCTCGCCGCCGACAGCTTCAGGGAGCTTTGCAAAACGTGCGAGGCCGCGCTCATCGGTTTGCGCGCGAGCGAGGAGTTGGCCCGACGCGCTCCACAACTCAGCGGCCGCGTTCGGAACGAGTGCCCCTGTCGAGAGTCTCGTGACCCAAGCGATGGCACTCGTATCACCGCGCTTTGCGATCACGGCGAGGTCGGTCAGGTTTGCGACGAGGCGCGCGGGGCCATCCCCTTGCTGGCCGTATTTGGTGGGCGCGGATGGGTTTCCGACGAGCTCGAATGCGTAAACGCCCGATTTACCGGCGCGCGTCGCCTCGCCACTACAGATCGCGCCGAGGTCGAGCGGGACCGTGCGCGCGGTATTGGGCTGGGCGCGCGCGTCCAAGCGTTGCGTGCGAGGTGCGATGCCGAGCGCGCGCCACGGTGCGGGCGCGCGCTCTTCTTCCGCGGCATCGTAGTGTGCTTGGTAGATCCAGTTCGTGATGCCGTCGTAGAGCGATGCGAACTGTTCGGGCGCGAGTGACGCGCAGTCGAGCTCGGCGGTCGCGAGGTTGAGCGCTCCGAGCGCGTGTTCTTTGCGGCCGAGCTCGAGTACTGCGATCGGGCCGGTTGCGGTCCAGAGGCCGGGGATGCGATCGGTCGTCGCAAACTCGAAGCGTGCGGCAGTGCCGAGTGTCTGGCCGAACACGTCGCGCAGCTCGGGATCGAGCGTCACGGTGTAACGGCGCCGCGGCGCGAGCAGGATCGAGTTTGCGCGGTCGGGGCCGAACCGGTTTTCGGGATCGCGTTCCGGATCGCAGCGCCCTTCGTACCAGCCTCGCTCGAGTCCTTCCGGAGCTGGATCGACGTGCACGTGGCGACCGAGCTCCTCGTCTTCGACGGGTGTGCTCAATTCGAGACAGAGCTCGGCGTGTTCCGGTGGAAGTGCAGAGTTTTGCGCTGGCCATGCGCGATCGAGCGCGAGCGGGCCGTGGATCTGGTAGTCGCTGTCGGCGGCATTGGCGCGAAACGGTGCGTCGCCGCCTGCCGGTAAGAGGCCGGGGCAATCGAGCTTGAAGCGAGTGAGCCGCGGGAGCTCGGTACGGGCTTCGAAGCGGATGCGGGTTGGATCCGCGGGTGTGCCGTCCGAGTCGGGCGCGGCGGCTGCCGCTGTGAGCTGCGTGGACCCGAGCTTGCTGCGCAGGATGCAGTGCTCGGCGGCTTGCTCCGGCCGCACGGGGAGGTTGAAGACGGCGATGAACGCGGGTTTGGTCGGGACGTTGATCGGAGGCAGCGCTACGTACTGCAGGCGAAGTGGGGTGGCGTCGACCGTGAACTCCCGCGGGGCCTCGAGGTTTGCAAATGCGGGGTCGAGTAACCGGATCTGGTAGCGAGTGCCGGACTTCCAGGTGGTCTCGGGCTGAACGATGAGCGTCTTCACGTCTTGCCAGTAGACGCGCAGCGGGAGCTCCGGCGTGAGCGCGACCGGTGGCTTCTCGAGCACGGGGCCGACGGCTTCGATGTTCGTCATCGCGCGGTCGAACGTGAAGCTGAGAGCGGCGTCCGGCCGTTGCAGCTCATCGCCGGGCTTCCACTGCGTGATTTTGGGTTGATCACTCGGCCGAGGCACCGCGTGCGGTCCAGCGCACGCGCAAGTGAGTACGGCTAGGATCGACAACGACGCGAAGTCTTTGGATGCGATGGTCATGTCGCCGGTTGGATTCGCAGTCTGAGCGCGTTCACCGCGCTTCGGTCGCCCGTTTGTGCCCCGCGAGCGCGCGAGCACGCTCGGCCCATGGTTCGAGCTCGGCTGGGGGGAGCTCGGCGCGCGTCGCCCCGGTGGTCGTGTCGCCTCGGACAGCCAGTTCAGTTGGACGCGGTGGCAACGTCGGTTGCCTGCCGCCGAGAGCGGCGACGAGTGCGCGGCTCGCGAGTGGTGCCGCGGCCCACATGCCGCTTGCGCCGTGGGTGGGCTCGCCATCGAATCGGCCTGCCCAAGCAGCGACGATGTACTCGCGCGTCGCGAGGATCGCGCTGAGGTCGCTCAGGCCGGATGCGGTTCCGGTCTTCGCAGCGACGGGGCTCGCCGCATCGAGCGGTAGTCCGACTCCGAAGCGGCGGTGACGCGCGGCCGAGTCGCTGAGCATGTCCATGACCTGCCAGCTCACGTGTTCCGAAAACAGTGCGCGATCGGCGGTTGGGGTCGGCCGCCATGAGCTGCCGTCGCTGCGTTCGAGTATATCGATCGCGTGTGCAGGTCGGCTGAGACCCCCGCGGACGAGAAAGCCGTAGCCGCTCGCGACATCGAGTAGGCGTACGCGTGCCGAGCCGAGTGCGAGCATGAGCCCGTAGCGAGCCGGTGCGGACGGGAGCTCACCGACGCCGGCTTTGCGCAAGCGGGCGTGGAGTGCAGGAACGCCGACGCGTTCGAGTACATGAATCGCGGCGAGGTTGTAGGAGCCGGCGAGTGCTTCCTTGTAGGAGAGGGGCCCGGCTTCGCGTCCGACCCAGTCGCGGGTGCGGAAGTCGGGCGATGTGTCGCCGACGTCGAGTGCGACGCTTGCCGGGGTTTCGCCAGCTTCGATCGCGAGTGCGTAGACGAATGGTTTGAGGAGCGAGCCGAGTTGGCGGCGACGTGCGGTGATGTTGATTTGTGAGGCGTCGTAGGCGCGTGAGCCGACCATCGCGCGAATCGCGCCCGTGTCGGTGTCGAGCACGACGAGGCCGGCTTGGTTCACGCCGCGATCGGAGAGGCTAGCGACGTGTTCGGCCACGATGCGTTCGAGCGTGGTTTGAAGGCCGAGATCGAGTGAGGTGTGCAGTGTGCCGCCTGAGCGTCGGGCGGGGTCGGGGAGGGTGGCGAGCAGGTAGTCGACGAAGTGTCCTGCAGGTGTGGTCGATGCGGCGCGCTGCGTCGCGACGGTAATCGGGCTCGAGAGGAGCGTGCGGCGGGTTTGGTCGTCGAGCTCACCGCGCTGGCTGAGCAGAGTGAGGACGTAGTTGCGTCGGTGTTGGGCGCGAGCGAGTCCGTAGCGAAGATCGTACGCGCCGGGAGCGCGTGGAAGGACGGCGAGCACGCTGCTCTCGGCGTCGCTGAGCGCAGCCACGGATTTGCCAAAGTAGGTGCGTGAGGCAGCGTCCAAGCCATACGCGCCGGCGCCGTAATAGGCGAGGTTCACGTAGGCTTCGAGGATCTCGTCTTTGGAGAGCCGACGCTCTAGAGCAAGTGCAGTCCAGGCCCTCGAAAGTTTGTTGAGCCACGCGCCGCTGGAGGAACGGGATTCGGTAGTGCGTGGCACTGGTGGTGCCCCGCTTGCCGCTATCGGCTGCACCTGTTCCAGCATTCTCGCGAGTTGCATCGTCAAAGTCGAAGCTCCCGACACGACTTTGCGCGCCCGCAGGTTCGTCCAGGTCGCGCGCGCGATGGCGCGAACATCGACACCCGAGTGCTGCTCGAAGCGGCGGTCCTCTGACGCGATCAGCATTCGCGTCAGGATCGGAGGGATGGCTGCGAGCGGCGTCCAGTTCGCGCGACCGTACGGCGCGCAATCGCCAGGCAACTCGCGCAGTGACCGTCCGTAGCGATCCACGATCGACAGCGGCGAGCAGCGCGCCCGCGCGAGCATGGCTACTGCGGCATCAGCACGAAGCGAGAGTCCAAGCCCGAGCCCGGCTGCTATCGCAATGAATCCGCCGGCAGCGCAGGCAGCGCAGGTAGCGAGAAGCCCGCGCCCGCGCCGTGTACCGCGAGCCTGTGGAGGAACGGGCACCACATTCGTTTTCGAGCATGTGGGCGGCAAACACAAGCAGGAATGGGGCTGAGGGGGCCAGCTTCGAGTTTAGAAGAACTGGTGGGTCCCCCTCCAGCTTACAACGATCGACCAAATCATGTGCCTGTACCGCGCGCCGCTGCCTGCGTTCGCGCAACGGCACGCTCTGTCGGGCGGCTGCGTCAGCATGATGCGGCCGCCTCCGCGAACTCCGTTCCGGCAACAACGACGGCGTCGCACAAGCCCTGGTCGCAGCCGACGCAGCGCCGCGTAGCTTGAATCACGAGCGACGCTCGTCTTGGTTCCGTGCAATCGTCTGCACGAGCACAGTAAGGATGTGCCCGCGATGCTTCGCACACTGTTATTGGCCACTATCTTCTTGGTCTCGGGTGCCTGCGCGCTCGCGTTCGAAACGCTGTGGTTTCATCAAGCCGCGCTGGCGCTCGGCAACACGGTGTGGGCGGCGAGCTTGGTGCTGTCTGCGTTCATGGCAGGCATGGCGATCGGCAATGCTATGGCCGCGCGCTTTGGCGATCGCCTCCGCAACGGCCTACTGGCCTACGCGAGCTTGGAAGCTTTTGTGGCGTTAGTAGGAACGGCGCTGGTTTACTGGATGCCGAGCTTCGGCGCGTGGTTCGCTCGCGTGGCCCAACCACTCGGCGATCAGCCGGCGCTGTTGAGTTTGGTGCGCTTCTCGGGCGCGTTCGTTTTGCTACTCGCACCATCGGTCGCGATGGGTTTGACGTTGCCGCTGCTCGTCCGCGTAGTCAGTGGTTGGGATGCCAACTTCGGTCGCGTCCTAGGGTTGCTCTACGGAGCGACCACGCTGGGTGCGATGCTCGGCGCGGCTGGCTGCGAAATCTGGTTGATCAATCGCTTCGGGATTCGCGGCAGCGCGCAGTTCGCGTGCGCGCTGAATCTCACCGCCGCGCTTCTAGCACTGCTCGTGGCGAGGACGCGGGGTCAGGCCGTGTCGACGCTCGCTTCAGAAAGCACCCCGCGTCGCGGCGCAGCCAAGAGCGGCACAGACACAGTGCTGCTGACAGTGGGATTTCTGGCTGGGTTGCTGCTGCTGTGCCTCGAGGTCGTTTGGCTGCGCTTCCTCATGCTGTTCCTCAACGACACGCCGCTGGCATTCGCACTGGTGCTGGCGCTCGTGTTGGCCGGTATCGCGCTCGGGAGCTTGCTGGCCTCGCTGTGGAGTAGTGTCTACCCGCGCGCCTTCGAGCATGCGTATATCGTCGCCTACACCGGCGGACTGTTAGGATTCGCCGGATACTTGCTGTTCCCAAAACTGTTGCACGGGGTCTTCCCACCGTACCAATCAGCATCGAGGATTCTGAGCCTCGGGGCGCCGATGATCATGCCGACGTCGCTCGCTTCGGGAGCGCTGTTCGCATTGCTCGGAGCCTACGTACGCGATGTCTGCAACTCGGACAGCCAAGCGACTGGACGGTTGAGCCTCGCGAATACGGTGGGCGCCGCGCTGGGTTCGTTGCTGGGTGGCTTCGTGCTCTTGCCCCATCTGGGCATGGAGCTCGCGTTGTTGAGCACGCTTGCTGCGTATGGCGTCATGGGCGCGTTACTCGCCTGGCGCAGCCCACGTCCCCGGGTTGTACGTTATGGCACGGCGGCGGCTTTCGCAGTTGCGCTCGCGTTCTTTCCATTCGGAAAGGCGCGCGATCAATTCATGCAGGCATCTGCCCAGCGCTGGGCAAAAGGCGAGGGCAAGCTCGTTGATGTCCGGGAAAGCACGTCCGCGACGATGTTGCACGTGGTTCACCATCGGCACGGTGTTCCTCTGTTCGACCAGATCGCGACCAACGCGTACTCCATGTCGGTCAACGGCTGGTTCGGCCGTCGCTACATGAAGTTGTTCGTGTACCTACCCCTCGCGGTGCATCCACACGTGCGTCGCGCACTCGTCATAGGCTACGGCATTGGAAATACTGCCCAAGCGCTGACTGACAGCAGCGAGCTCGAAACCATCGACATCGTCGACAGCTCACGCGACATGCTGGATCAGAGTCGTACGCTGCGAGTCGCGAACGGTCGTTCGCCCCTCGATGACCCTCGCGTTCGTGTGCACATCGAGGATGGTCGTTTCTTCCTGGAAGGTGGCTCCGCCTCTTACGATCTGATCACCGCCGAGCCACCACCACCGATCATGGCCGGAGTGGTTCATCTCTACACTTCCGAATACTTCGAGTTGATGCGAGCTCGACTCGCTCCCGGGGGGATCGCGACGTATTGGTTGCCGGTGATCAACATCTCCGAAACCACCACCAAATCGTTAGTCGCGAGCTTTTGTGCCGCATTCCCAGACTGTTCACTGTGGCATGGCGCGGGACGCAACCTGATGTTGATGGGTACGCGGGATGCACGAGGCCCAGTCGACGACCTCCGCTTCAGTCAGCAATGGCGAACACCCTCAGTCCAGACCGAGCTCGCGAATCTTGGTTTCGAATTGCCGCAGCAGTTAGGCGCGCTGTTTATCGGCGACGCGCCGTATCTGCGGGCTCTCACCTCGGATGTTTTGCCGGTCACCGATGATCAGCCCGGGCGGATGCAGCAGCCGCTGGGCGCACCCAGCGGCGATGGGTTGCTCACGACGTGGCGCGATGCTGTCGCCGCTCGCGAGCGCTTTCGAGAGAGCGCTTCGATCGCTGCGTTATTACCAGCCTCGATCCGTGAACAGGCATTGGTTCAGTTCGACGTGGAGTTCCTTCTCAATGAGCTGCTGGATCCCGACTCGGGTCTACAGCGGGATACGGTCCTCCTCGGCCGCGTCTTGCGCGGAACGCAACTGCGGCTACCGGTGCTGTTGCTCCTGAAGAGCGACCCGGATGTGCAGCGCGCAGCGGCTGGGTTGCCCGCAGGACAGCGCGACCAGCCTGAATGGCGCGTCCATCGTGCGATCGGTTCTTTGGCAGAGCGCGATGCCGTGAATGCGTCGATGCTGCTCGAAGGTGTCACGGCCGATCGGCTGCCGATGGACGGGCTGCGCGACTACGTTTCGGCTGTCGCCGAACAGCAACTACGCTAGTCGCGTGTGCGCCACTCACGCGCGAAGGGCGCGCCGTGGTCCGCACCTGAGGCGGACCACCCAGCGCCGTAACTTCAGTGACCGTGCGCCTTCATTGCTTCGGCGAGACCTGGCGGAATGCCACCTGCCGGCGGCTTCTTGCCGGTTGGGTAGACATCCACAGTCTTGCCGGGCGCTGCTGGCGCGTCCTTCGCGAACTTGTCAGCAGCCGCCGGTACGAGCCGCTCACCCGTGTACTCCGAGATGACGTAGATCGGCTCCTTGCCCTCACGCACAGCGTAGTAACCGGCGTCCTGCTTCGTACCGATCTTCAGCAGCACGTCCTTCGGGCCCGCATCATCACTGGTCGTCAACGTCACCGTACCATTCGGCGTTGCACCGACGCCGGCCGCATCCGCCGTGACGCCGTCCGCTGCGAAGTCGTTCGCGCGCATCGACGCCGCATTCGCGACGACGCTGCTCACCTTCGACGCATCGAAGTTCGGGATTTCCTTCTCGCCCGGTGCTTGCGCCCATGCGTTATCGGCCTTCACGAACTTCCACGTTCCGTTCTTGTTCGCAAACGTGACCGCCTGCACCTGCTCCGCAGGCACATCGACCATCGACCGATCACGCCACTCCTTCACGTCCTTGTCGAACGGGAACTTGATCGAGCCCTTCGCCGTCGCGACGTTCGTCGCACCGGCCTCGCGCACCATCGTATTGCCGCTCAAATACGCGCCGATCAGCACGTCAGTCAGGACTTTGTCGCCCTGCTTCGCGACGACGTGAACGCCCTTTGCATCCGTGACCTCGAGACGATCGTGGTTTTCCACCTTCGTCGCCGCGACCGACACTGCCTCGAGCTCCGCGAGCTTCGAAAGCGCCGTGTCGACCGCATCCTTGTCCGCATCGGACGCGACCGGCGCGGTCATCTTCCAGACATCGCCGTCCTTCTTGAACGAGACCGGCTTCTTCCCCGGCGCCGACACCGTGAGCTCGGTCACGTCTTCCTTCTTTACCTTCGGCAGCTTCACGCTCACCTCGGGCGCCTTCGCATCATCCAAATCGCGCTTGTTGAACTGCCAGACCGTGAGCGCGAGCAACGCGGCCAACACCGCGATTGAAGTCAAAAGTCGATTGCCAGACATCGCAGGTCCTCGAGGGTCAGAGTTTCAACGACGCACGCTTCGCCTTGCGGATCCGCCAGCGAATGATGCCGGCGAACGCAAAGGCGAGCGGCAAGCCCAGCGTGTTGCCCCAGCGGTAGCTGGTCTTCTTCTGGTCCCAAGCCGACATCGCATCTTTGCGTTCCTTGAACGCCTTGTCTGCCTTCGACTGGTCTTGCTGATCGATCGCTTCGCGAATCGTCGCTTCGGCTTCTTTCACGTTCATCGGCACTTCGAGCGACGGATCCTCCACGCTCTTCGCGCGGATCCCGATCAAGTCGCTGTCCTGCGCCAACCAGTCGATCGCGTTCAACGCAAACGCAACCGAACCACCCGGCACGCGACGCTGCCCCTGCTGCGGCTGCGGCATGAACTCGTCGCGCATGAAGTAGCCACTGCCGAACACCAGCACGTGCACCGGCTTCTCCGCACGCTCCGGCGCTTTGATCGCGTTCGGAGCTGCAGCATCGCCCGCTTCCGGTGTGCTCGCCGCGACCGCCGCGAACGCCGACGGCAACTTGCCTTCGAGCGCGACGCCGACCACGTACGGACCGTTGTAACCCGGCACCTGCCAGCGCTCGCGCGCCTTGAGGTCCACCGGATCACCCTCCATCAACCACGCTTGTTTGGTCGAGCTCGCGAGGATCGTGCGCTTCACGTCCTTGTCGCCCTTCAGCGTGTCTTTCAGCGTGATCGGAGTCGCGTACGGCAGCGCCGACTGATCGAGCCGGAACAACACGGGGTGCTTCGATTGCGCGGCGTCGAACGTGATGATCGGCACCGGCGGGTACGGCACCGCGATCGGAATGCCGAAGTTCGTCGGCATCCGCGCCCGGCCGCACTGCGCGTCCGCGACGATCTTGCCTTCCATGTGCAGGCCCCACTTGTCGAGCAGCTTGTTCAAACCGCTGTCGATCGCCGAGCCAGTCGGCGCAGGCTGATTCATGTCGACCTTGAACTCGCCACCGAAGATCGCGAGCGATCCACCACGCATCACGAACTGATCGATGTAGCGCAGCTCGGTCTCGTTGAACGGCAGCTCGGGCTGCACGATCAAGAGTGCCTTGAGCTCCTTCGGGAGCTCTTTGTCGACCTTGACCTCCTGCACGTCGTAGGTCGGCAGGTAGCTCTTGAGCGAGTTCACCTTCGGTGACGGCTGCGGCGGCATCCCCATCTGCATCTGCATCGGGTTCTGCTGCTCCGGCGGGTTGTGACCGGCGACCACACCGATCTTCACCTTCTCGCCGCTCATCTCTTTGATGATCTGCGTGATCTCGTACTCGAGACCATCGGTGTCATCGACCGAGCCGATCGCCTTCGTGTCGCCGAGGTAGTGAAACGCGAGGCCGCGGTAACCCTCTTGGACGCTGAAGCTATCGGACTCGAGCTTCTGGTCTTGCACGCGCTGCACGTTGTCGCGCTCGGCCGCTTGTTTCTCTTCATCCTTCTGCGGATGCACGATGCGCACCGAGATCTTGCCCTTCGAGGCATCGCGGTACTCCATCAACAAGTCGCGCACGTAACGCTCGGTCGCGTTGTGCGGCGGCGGCAGATCCGGGCTGAAATACGCCACGATCTCCATCCGGTCTTTCAACGTCGAAACCAGACGCTTCGAGCCATCCGACAGGGAGAAGAGCTCCTTTTGCGTTCCATCCACGCGCGCGTGGAAGAACAGACCGAGCACGTTCAGCAGCACCAAGATGCCGCCGGCGAGGATGAGGAACGCTACCGATTCGCTAGCTGCGCGGGATCGTTTTGATTGGGCCATGACTCAGCTCCAACGCCGGCTCTCGAGCGAACGGAATGCCAGCAGCAAGCTGAACCCGATCACCGAGAGGAAGTAGATGATGTTGCGGGTGTCGATCACGCCGCGGATCATGTCTTGGAAGTGGAAGTCGAACGACAACCACTCGACGACCGACGCGATCCCGAGCGGTAGAAACGGCAAGAAGCGGCTGACGATCCAGAGCGTGAAGCAGATCATGCCGCTCGTGAAAAACGCGATCAGCTGGTTGTCGGTCCAGCTCGACGCGAGCACGCCGATCGCCAGCATCGCGCCGCCCTGCAACAGGAGCGCGAAGTAGCCGATCAGCACCGGACCCCAATCGAGCTTGCCGAGCGTCGATACGCTCAGCGGATACGCCATCGTGCCGAGCAGCAGCACCGCGAGCAGGCTGAGCGCGGCGAGGTACTTGCCGAAGATGACCTCGGTGTCCTTCACCGGCATCGTCAGCAAGATCTCGATCGTGCCGGTGCGCTTCTCTTCCGCGAGCAAGCCCATCGTCAGCGCGGGCGCAGTCGGCAAGAGCAGGACGGACATCAGCTCGTACATCGAGCGGACTGACGCGCGGTTGATGAGAAAGAACGGATTCCAGAAGAAGAAGCCCATCAACAGCAGGAAGAGGCAGATGACGATGTATGCCGCCGGGCTGTTGAAGTAGCCGCGAAACTCGCGTTTCGCGATCGTGAGCGTGCGTTGCATGATGCTCTGCTCCTTGAAGCGCCGCGCAGCGACGCCTTTGAACTTTTAACGCGGGCAGCGCGCAGCCTACGCTGCGGCTTTCTCCGCAGCGGGGGTGGTTCCGGTCGTGAGCTCGCGGAAGACCTGCTCGAGGTTTTGGCCTTCGCGCCGCAAGCCGACGAGCGTGTAGCCCTTGTCGACTGCGAGCTTGAACAAGGCAGGACGAAGGTCGTCGCTGCCCTTCGGGAAGACTTCGAACGAAACTTCGCCTTCGTCGCTCGGCAACCGGCGCACGCGCTCGGTGCCGCCGATGGCTGCAAGCGCCGATTCCACTTGGCTCGCGAAGTTGGCGTCGCTCGACTTGAGCAGGCTGAACACACAGCGGCTCTTGCCCGCGCGATCCTGCAAACCAGCCGGGGTGTCGTCTGCGACGATGCGCCCCTTCGAAATGATCAGCACGCGATTACACGCGACCTGCACCTCGGCGAGGTTGTGCGTGGACAAGATGACGGTGCGAAGTTTGCCGATGTCTTTGATCAAGTCGCGGATTTCGACGGCTTGGTTCGGGTCGAGACCGCTCATCGGCTCGTCCAGGATCAGGATCGGCGGCTCGTGGATCAGCGCCTGCGCGAGGCCGACGCGCTGCCGGAAACCTTTGGAGAGCGCGCGAATCTCTTTGTTGATCACGTCGCCGAGGCCGGTCTCTTCGACGACCGCCTTCAAACGCTTGCGGACGTCGGCACCCTTGATGCCGCGCATCTCTGCCGCCCACTCGAGATACTCGAGGACGAGCATGTCGTGATAGAGCGCCGTGCTCTCCGGCAGGTAGCCGATCGAGCGCCGCACGCCGAGTGAATCGCTCAGGATGTCGAACCCGTGGACCTTCGCCGTGCCTTCGGTCGGCGCGGTGAAACAGGTCAGGATCTTCATCGTGGTGGATTTGCCGGCGCCATTCGGTCCCAAAAATCCGAGGACCTCGCCGCGCCTGACTTCCATGCTCACGCGATCGAGCGCGAGCACGCCGTCGTAGCGCTTTACTAAATCACGGGCTTCCAACATCACATCGGTCATCGATCCCTCGTTATGGGCTTCCGCACGGCGCTTTACTGTCGTGCGCGGGCTAGCACGGATTTCCGCACGGACCCAGGCGCGGAGGTCGGCATCCTATTCGGGTGTAAAAGTCAGTCAAGTTCGGCCAACCGGGGCGGTTAACCGCAGGCTGAGGGCTTTATTCCGCGCAGGATGTAGGTCCAGGTTTGCGGACACTCGCTCAGTTTTTGCAGGAAATGCAAATCACCGGCTCGGCCCGCGCCGCTCGGTGAGCAAAGTCGCGCGTCGGCGATGGGGTGAGGCGGAAGCTGTCGGACCCACGAATCGAGTCTTCCGAGCGCAGGGCCGGGGCAGCTGGCTTCTGCAGCCATCAGCTGCAGGGTCGAGCTTCTGGCGCTGCCGCTGATAGCTGCGACGCGTTCCGACTCCCTTCCGAGGCTTCGGACTGGGCGCATGCAGGACTCGGGCCTAGAAAACTAACGACTTTCATTACTCTCGAGCTGAGCTAAGAGTGACTTGTGAAGGTACTGCAGGTCGAATGGGCAACACTCAGCCGGAGACGACAATCCATGCTTTCTGCGCGCTTACGCTCTTGCTCTTGGATGTTGGCCCTCGGCGCAACGCTCGCTGCCTGTGGCTCGAGCGGGGAATCCACCGGGCGGCGAACACCCCCGATCGGCGCAGGCGCAGCTGGTAGCGGCTTTCCTTCACTCGGGGGGAACCCTGCGGGGGGCCTCGCTGGGTCCGGCACCGGTGTAATCGGCCTGGCTGGCGCGGGAAGCGTGCCTCCGGCGCAAATGCCGATCAACAACAAGCCCGACGAGGTCTGCGAGGTCGTGCATTTGACGGCCGACCCCCAGACGCCCGACATGATGATCGTGCTCGACCGCTCGGGAAGCATGACCGAAGGCGGCCGCTGGCAGCCGTCGGTGTCTGCAGTCCGCCGGATCACGATGGAGTTGCAAGCGCGAATTCGCTTCGGGCTCGCGATGTTTCCGGACCCCGCAATGCAGAACAACGGCGCGATGACTGTCGGTTCGGCCTTCGACTGCTTGTTACAGCCGGACCCGCAGATGTGCTTGGACATGCTGAATCTGATGACGAGCAATGGTTCGTGCGCGCCGGGTAACGTGGTCGTGCCGATCGCGGATGCAAATGCGATGGCGATCGGAACCGCGCTCGATCGGACGCAACCGAGCGGTGGAACGCCGACTTCGGGAACGCTCGAGGCGTTGTTGACGACGTATGCCAACGCCCCGGCAGGTCCCGACGCGATGGGCGTGCACGCGAAGTACGTGTTGCTCGTGACCGATGGTCAGCCGACGTGCCCGGCCGGGAACGGCCAGGATACGACGCCGGCGGATATCGATGCGAGCAACAAAGCGATCGACGCGCTGCTCGCGAAAGAGGTTCGCACGTACGTGATCGGGTACGATACGACGGGGCAGGGCAACGAGAAGCTGGCGCAAGTGCTGGATGGCTTCGCGCAGCGCGGCGGCACCGGCGATATGACGCATCGGCCGGTCGAAGACGAAGCGAGCTTGGTGATGGCGCTGCAGAAGATCACGGGCCAGATCGTCGGTTGCACCTTCACGCTCGACAAGCCACCGACGCGCGCGGACTTCGTGCGCGTGACGCTCGACGGAAAGCAAGTGAACCTCGACGCGCCGAATGGGTGGAAGCTGACGGGCGATCGAACGATCGAGCTCACCGGCGCGGCGTGTGACACGTTCCGCGGTACGGGTTCACACGTCCTCGACGCTGAAGTTCAGTGCTCGGTAGTCGGGCCGGCCTGAGGCGGCTTACTCGCGGTGAGTTCGGTGATGAGTTTTGCCAGCGGTTCCTCGCAGGTTTGCGCGAGCTTGCGGTGGCCGGCAGGCGTGGGATGAATCCCGTCCTCTAGATTTTGCTCTGGGACACCGGCCACGCCGTCCATGAAGAACGGTACGAATGCGACGTTCAGATCCTTCGCGATCGCCGGGTAGATCGCCTCGAACTGCGCGGCGTATTCCGGGCCGAAGCTGGTTGGGATGCGCATGCCGAGCAAGAGCGGCGCCGCACCTCGCCCGCGAACCTTTGCGATGATCGCGCGTAGGTTTTGATCGATGCTGGCGATCGGCTGGCCTCGCATCGAGTCGTTCGCGCCGAGCTCGACGACCACGATCGCCGGCGACTGCTTGAGCAACCAATCGACGCGGCGAAGCCCGCCCGCTGTCGTATCTCCGCTCACGCCCGCGTTGAGCAGCTGGAACGGCAGGCCCCGTGCGGCGAGACGCTCGCGCAGTACCGAGGGGTAGGCTTGCTCCGCCGGCAAGTGCAGTCCGGCAGAAATGCTGTCGCCGAGAAACGCGACCTTGGGCCCACTCGCGTTCGGAGCTGTTGCGGGCGTTTTCGACGCGGGGTGTTCGCCTGCAGCTGATGGCGGCGGCGCGTTCGAGCTCGACGTCGCCGGTGGCGAGCTACCCGGAGCTGCAGCTCCGCCGCTGCACGCCGCGGTCGCGAGAGCTGCCGCGAGCACGAAACCACCCGTACTTGCGCGGATCGCACGTATCGCCTTCAATGCGCGAGATGTGCCGAGCTTCGAACGACTTAGACCACCACCGACTGCGCAGCACACGAAGCGCCGCGCTGCATCGATTGCGTGACAGCAACGCGAGCTTGAAAAATATTCGTGACGAGGACGAGGCATGACGTTGAACGTCTCCGATGACACGCGACAATTGCGCGCACAACCGGAAGCGCGCACGACCGACTATAGCCTCGAGTGTCGCGGCGTGACGCGGCAACTGCAATCTGGCTCTACCGCGCTGCGGGTCCTCGATGGGATCGACCTTCAGATTCGCGCGGGCGAGGTCGTCGCGATCGTGGGGCCTTCGGGGAGCGGAAAGTCCACGTTGCTCGGATTGCTGGCGGGGCTCGACCGGCCGACGAGCGGAAGCGTGCGAGTGCTCGGCACGCCGCTCGAATCGCTCGATGAAGACGGGCTCGCCCGGCTGCGTCGCGATGGGATCGGGTTCGTGTTTCAGACGTTCCAGCTGCTCGGGAACCTCACCGCGCGCGAAAACATCTTGTTGCCGCTGGAGCTCGCGCGAGTGCCGAATGCCGCCGAGCGCTGCGATGGGCTGCTCGAGCGTGTGGGGCTCGCGGCGCGCGGTCACCACTACCCGTCGCAGCTTTCAGGCGGTGAGCAGCAGCGGATCGCGATCGCGAGGGCGTTCGCACCACATCCGCGGATTCTGCTCGCGGATGAGCCGACGGGAAACCTCGATCCGAAAACGGGAGACGCGGTGCTCGAGTTGTTGTTCGAGTTGCGAGCGCAACACGGAAGCACGTTGATTCTCGTGACCCACGATGCGCGAGTCGCAGCGAGGGCCGATCGAAAAATCGAGATCGTGGGCGGCAAAGTCGTAACGGGAAGCGGAACATGATCCGGCGCGTTGGGCCGTGGATGTCAGCCCGGGTTGCGACGAGGGGCCCATGAGCTTCTCGCTGTTCGTTCGCATGCTCTGGCGCGAATCTCGCGGGGCGCGATCTCGGCTGCTCTTTTTCGGTGCGTGCGTCGCGGTTGGCGTTGCAGCGGTCGTCGGCGTGGCCGCTCTCGTCGATGCAGTCGAGCTCGGGATTCGCGCTCGCTCGCGCGAGTTGCTCGGCGGCGACCTCGCGATCGAATCGCGCGCGCCGCTTCCCGAGCTCACGGAGGTGATCGAGCGCGAGCTTCGCGGCGATCAATACTCGCGCGCCGACGTTCGCATTTTATCGACGATGGTTCGCGGCGAGTCCGGCGAAAGCCGCCTTGCCGAGCTCAAGTCGATCGACATGGCTCGGCCCGGTTTTCCGCTCGCCGGCATACTCGAGCTCAATCCGGCGCAGCCACTCGCAACTCTGCTTCGCGACGACACCGTTCTCGTCGCGCCCGCGATTTTGCACGACCACGGGCTCCAGATCGGTGACCCACTCTACGTCGGAGGTCTGCGATTCAAGATCGCCGGCGTGATCGAACGCGAACCTGATCCACTGACGTTCTCGTTCGCGTTTGGACCGCGCGTCTTCATCACTCAAGCCGCACTCGAGAAAACCGCGCTCCTCGGCCGTGGGCACCGCGCTCGCTATCGCACCTTGCTCGCGCTCCCTCCGAACCTTCCCGCAGCGCGCGTGCTCGCGATCTCCAAAGCGATCGAACGCGGGATTCCCGGTGGCGGCACGTACGTTCGCGTCGAAAGTCACGCCGATGCACAACCCGCGCTTCGCGACACCCTCGAACGCGTTCAGCGCTACCTCGGCCTTCTGGCGTTGCTCTCGCTGCTGATCGCGAGCGTCGGCGTCGCGCAAATCGTCTCGACGTGGCTCGCCCAAGCCACACCTCAAACCGCGATCCTGCGTTGCCTCGGATTTCGCCCGCGCGAAGTGTTCATGTTTTACGCCGGTCACGTCGCGCTGCTCGCGCTCGCAGGAAGCGCGGTCGGTGCGCTCGCCGGCGCCGGCCTGCCTGCACTCGTCGCGCGCGCCTATCCCGAGCTCGTCCCGCGCGAGCTCCTGACGCTGGTTCCAGTCGTGGCGATCGTCCGGGGTTGCCTGCTCGGCGTCGGGGTCGCTCTCGCGTTCAGCCTGCCGGTGCTCACGGCCGTGTTTGCGGTTTCGCCGTCCCGCGTCTTGCGCGCTGAAGCCGAGCCGCTGCCGATTCCACGCAGCGTAACGATCCTCGCGGGCTTGGCGCTGCTCGCCGGAATCACGATCGCAGCGTGGGCGCAGGCGCGAGAACCGCGGCTCGCGTTCGGCTTTGCAGGCAGCGTGACGCTCATGGCTGCACTGCTGTGGGCGTCCGCGCGAGGCTTGCTCTGGGCGGTCGGGCGGCTTCCCCGCGCTCGTTTGCCTGCGCTCGTCTGGCACGGTGCCGCCGCCCTCGCGCGGCCCGGCGCAGCAGCTGCTGGCAGCGTCGTAGCGCTCGGCATGGGAAGCCTCGTCGTGCTCGGCATCACGCTCATCCAAAGTGTGCTCGCACGCGAGATCGTGACTGCACTGCCACCGGATGCCCCGAGTGTGTTCATGCTCGACGTTCAGCCCGATCAGTGGCCCGGTGTCGAGCGCGTCGTGCACGAGTCCGGCGCCGCAAACGTGCAGAACGTACCCGTCGTGATGGCGCGGCTCAGCGCGGTGGACGGGCGCTCCGTCCCCGACCTCGTCGCAGAGCGCAGCGCGAACAAGACCGAGCGTGATCGCGTGAACTGGGTGTTGACCCGCGAGCAACGCGTGACGACGCTGCGGGAGCTCCCGCCCAGCAACACGATCATCGAAGGCGCACTCTGGAACGATCCGAACGCGTTCGAGATGAGCGTGGAAACCGACTTCGCGCGCGACATGGGTGCAAAGCTCGGGAGCCGATTGACGTTCGACGTGCAGGGTGTGCCGATCGACTTCGTAGTCACGAGCATTCGCACCGTCGACTGGCGGAGCTTCTCGGTGAACTTCTTTTTGGTCGCGGAGCCGGGCGCACTCGACGACGCGCCGCAGTTCGTGCTCGCGGCTGCGCGAGTGCCGGCGAGCTCCGAGCAGCGGATGCAGGACGAGATCGCGAAGCTCTATCCCAACATCACGTTTTTGCGCGTGCGCCAGCTTCTCGAACGAGCTGCCGCGATCCTCGCTCAAGTTGCGATCGGTGTGCGTGTGCTCGGTGCGTTTGCCGCGGTCACGGGCCTGATCATCCTCGCGGGCGCGGTGGCGGCGACGCAGCTGCGTCGTGCACGAGAGGCGGCATTGCTGAAGACGCTCGGTGTGACGCGCGCACGCGTCGCAGCCATGTTCGCGATCGAATACGCCCTTGCGGGTGCCGTGGCCGGAGCGATCGCGGCAGTCGGTGCCTATTGCCTCGCGTTGTTGTTCACGCGCTACGTGTTGACGCTTGCGAGTACGCCGTCGATCGGATTGTGCTTGGCAGGCTGGGCGGTCACGATCGCGCTTTCGATCGTGGCCGGGCTCGCTGCGAGCGCCCGAGCACTTCGAGCGTCGCCACTCGAAGTGTTTCGGGAGCAGCCCTGAGCTGCAGTCACTTCACATACAGCCAGTCCACGCCCGGCTTTCGCTCGAGGTGTAGGTGGTTCGCGTGCGCTTTGTTGTAGTGCGGCGTGAGCACCACGTTGAACAACTTCCGATCGACCGCCTGGCACAACACCGAGCGCAAAGTTCGCGAGCCCCTCGACTCCTGCCGCCGAACCGGACACGGATCTTCGCCGCGCCTTCGGCCTTCCCAATCGTTCAGCACGTCCAGCACGACGCCGCTATCCAGCTCGAACTTCGCCGCGTCGATCGCCATCGCGTGGGCGTGCCCACTGATGCTCCCGCTTCCCGCGATCCGCGCGCCCGGCCGGTACATCGAGTAGTACTCGAGCTTGCGTACGTGCGCGCGCCGCAAGTCTCGCGACCAGCTGACGAGCGAGAGCGCGAGCCGGCAATCCAACACCGCATGCATGCGATCGCCGCGCTCGAGCGGCGCGAAGATGACGCCGCGCACTGGACCTTTCAGTCGAATCGGCCAGCGCACGCCGGGGGTCGGGTCAGCGACACGTTCGAACGCGATGTTCGCTTCTCGCAAGGATGCGTAACAAGCGCCCGAGCTCGAGTCGTCGTCTGGTTCGGGCGGGCTCGGATCGAGCACCGAGCTCTTTCGCGGTCCGAGTGCCCGCGTCGGGCGCGCCTGCTCCGAACGAGACTCGCTCGGAGGCTCGACGCTGCTAGCGACGGATGAATGCCGATACGCGAGCGCGCGAGGCCGCGAACGCTCTTCCATGTTGAAGAGCGGGAACGCGCAGCCCGAAAGCAGCACGACGGACAAGCAGGCACTGAGCCCTGCGGAGGCGCGCGTCACGATTAACATGGTCGCCCGCCGCGGCCGCTAGTTCAAAGTTAATGGGTGGCTGAGTCAGAAACTGCTGCAAATCGCCTCTCACCGACAGGGCGATCACAGTCAGCACCGCAGGCGTATCTCCCCGACGCGCCTGCGGGCTTGAGCTTCACTGCGATTCTAGATTCGAGAGCACGAACTGCATTCGCAGGCCGGTTACTTCCGGCAGGTCCGCCACCACTCGCCCGCCGCTCAACCGCGCGCGCTCGTACTGCCACTTCGTCCGCGTGCTGTCTTCGCTACCGAGGATCTCACCATCCGAGATCTCGTACGCGATCGAAGGATCGCCCCAACCATCCGGCAAGGACGCGAGCGGGAACGACACCTTGATCGCTGAAGCGAGATCGGGCGCAAACGAGAACGTTGGTCCGAGTGGACGCTCGCTCTCCTTGTTGAAGAACGCCGTCGTCTTCTGCGCGAGCTTCAACACGAAGTCTTGTCCCTCCGCCACCGCACCCGCGGGCACATCGACGCGTGGCCCTTCATCGAGCTCGAGCGTTCCACCGGCCGGTCCGAGCTTCGCCGACACCGAACCACTGCCACGCTTGTTCACTGGATTGCGTGGTGCGAGTGCAGTCCCCGGCTGCACTTCGTTCGCAGTGTTTGCTGCAGGAGCAGATGCCCCGCCGCATCCAACGCCGCCAACCAAAGCCACCACGAACCACATCCGTGTTGCATTCAGCATGATCTTCTCCTGTCGTCCCACCAACGGCATTCAGTCGGTACGAACGCCAACCCCACGGCGGCCGTCGTTAGCCGCAAGCGACTTCATGGTTTTGCATTTTCAGTCGTCCCGCGAGCCGCACACCTGAGAGCACCCGTGCGCTGGATTGAGCATAGGAGCCGGAGCACAAATTGGCGAGGATTAACCAAAGCGGCGCGAAGCTTGGCGCATGGGCTACGCTACCCTTCATGGCGCTCGATCGCGTTCGACAGCTACTGCTCCGCCGCCGATCCCCAGCTGGGGATGGAACGCCTGCAGCGCATAGCGGCCACGCCTCACGCCTTTCCTCACCTGCATGGCAGCGCGCGCGCGACATCGGCCGCCAAATCGTGGACGCGTTTCCACTCACCCCGCTCGGCCTCGCGCTCTCGGTTTGCGCCTATCTCGCGCTTCGAAAGTTCGCCTACGAAGAGCTCGACCTGGTCTGGCTCGTAACCGGCTACGCCGCCAT
>Ga0193752_1001413_pt1 | contig 20037 bp, 17 predicted proteins | sample H1c1metaG_FD_144924 | JGI IMG/M metagenome (GOLD analysis project Ga0193752, IMG submission 144924) | Soil microbial communities from a riparian zone of the East river system, Colorado, United States - H1c1 | ecosystem: Environmental > Terrestrial > Soil > Riparian zone | place: USA: East River...
TTGATGTAACCGCAAGACTATTGCCGTTACGAAGCCGGTTTAACTTCGGTTGCTGGCTGCATGTTTTTCTTCCCGCCGCCGTTGGAAAATCAAAAAACGCTCGGGCTTCGGAAATATCAGAAGCACCGGAAGCTTCAGGAAAATCAGAAGCTTCAGGAACATCAGAAGCTTCAAGAGCATCTTTTAGCCGGCAAAAAATGAATAATCTCATTAATCATTTGTATAGTGTTATTAGTTCGTTGAAGCCTAATGATAAATCTGAAGCAGCATGGAACACTTACTATAATGAAACAATATTGAGCCAGAACTATCTCGAAAATAAACGAAAAATTTTTGCGGAATTTATCAGTGGTCTTAATATCCACAAAGCACTGGACCTGGGTGCAAATGATGGTTATTTTTCCAGGCTTCTATGTGAAAAAGGAATTTCGGTTATTGCCATAGATAATGATGCTCCATCTATTAACAGGTTATTCAGGAGATCATCAGCAGAGTCGTTGAATATTCTTCCTCTTATTATTGATATAACTGCGCCTTCAGCTCCCATCGGTTTCGCCAATGAAGAAAGGGCCGGTTTCCTGAACAGAATACATTGCGATTTAGTTATCGCACTTGCACTGATACATCATCTTGTAATTGGCAAAAACATTCCCTTAGAGAAACTTGCATTATTCTTCAGTCAGTATGCGAAACTGCTCCTGATTGAATTTGTACCAAAAAATGATCCCAAGGTTGAAAAAATGCTGGCAAGCAGGGAAGATATTTTTGTTGCTTACACGCAGGAAAATTTCGAAAGGATTTTTTCTTTCTATTTTGATTTGATGGAGAAGGAGTCCATCAAGGGGACTACACGGATAATGTATTTATATAAAAAAAGATAAATGCATGTTATTCAGATCCGGACGGTATTGGGTATGGTATGTACCTGAATGACTTGAAAATCGACCATTTTCATGTAGGTTTGCCTGTAAAAGAATCGTATGATTGACACTATCAGAAACGATTGGACAAAAGAACAAATCCACGATATATATAATACGCCGTTACTGGATCTTATTTTTCGGGCGGCTACTGCTCACCGTAAGTATGAAGGAACGGGCGAAGTTCAGGTTTGTACATTATTATCGATCAAAACCGGAGGTTGCACAGAAGATTGTGCATATTGCCCGCAGGCTGCACGCTACAATACGGGTGTAACAGTACATGCGCTAATGAAAAAAGAAGAAGTGCTGCAATATGCACTGAAAGCAAAAGAAGCAGGATCTACCAGGTTTTGTATGGGTGCAGCCTGGCGTGAGGTGAGGGATAACCGTGATTTCGACCGGGTTCTTGAAATGGTGAAGGGTGTGAATGCAATGGGGATGGAAGTTTGTTGCACATTGGGTATGCTTACTCCTGAACAGGCGCAGAAGCTGGCTGATGCAGGACTCTATGCTTACAATCACAATCTCGATACTTCGTCTGAATATTATGAAGAGATCATTACTACCCGAACTTACGATGACCGGTTACAGACCCTTGATAATGTCCGGAAAGCCGGCGTGAGCGTTTGTTGTGGCGGTATTATCGGACTTGGTGAAAATCATGATGACCGGATCACTATGTTGCATACACTCGCCACATTGCCTGAACATCCGGAAAGCGTTCCAATTAATGCACTCGTCCCCGTAAAGGGAACTCCTCTTGAAAACAATAAAAGGGTCGATGTCTGGGATATGGTTCGTATGATTGCAACAGCGAGGATCCTGATGCCTCGTTCGATGGTACGTCTTAGTGCCGGTCGGGCAAACATGACGGTCGCGGAACAAGCATTGTGTTTTATGGCTGGTGCCAATTCGATATTTGCAGGCGAAAAATTATTAACGACACCGAATCCCAGTTTCGATGATGACAAAATAATGTTTGACTTGCTTGGACTTTCTCCGCGTGAAGCATTTAAAAAAGAATCCGAGACTCAACTACCAGCCAATTTTATGACCGAATTTGCCAAGCCCGAAATATTCGTTAAGCCGGAGGTTTAGTCCTACCTGGTGATAAGAACGGTTACTTTGATAATATGCTCTGCCATATCTCAGTTGTATTTTTTTAAATAATACGCCGACTCCGGCTGAAAATCCGTTCAGTCCGTTTCCGGAAGTTCCGTTATTCAATTCCTTTCTCCGCAGATAACTATAGCCTGCTGTCAATTCGATTTTGTCGGTAATATAAACCTGTGTGGCAATTGTAATATGACGGAATATATTATCAAAACTGAATTTTTTCCCGCCTGAGCTGAAGCCGTTCTCGTTATTAAAAACCGAGTCATTGTACGTGATATCAAACCGGTGTAACTGGTTAGCAGTGAGAGAAAACTGAAGCGGCGCATTTTTTAATCTTTTCGAAACACCAAGTTGAAGATCAAAGGGAATTTCCTCTCTTTCAGTACCGTTGTAGGTTTTTATCTGGGTTCCTATATTTTTGATAACCAGAGAAGCCTGAAGACCATTAGTTGAATCAATATAACTTAATCCAAAATCAGCGGCAATACCGGAAGACCGGTATACACCATAATTAGAGTTAATAAACTTAACGCTGGCGCCATATATCCATCTTGAAAGATAATTCCGGCTCATACTCAACTGAACAACATAGTCAACCGGTCTGAAGGTTCCCTGAATGTTTCCCGATGCATCTGTTTCAGCCAGTGACCCATAATTGAAATAATGAACGCCTAATGCAAAATTTGTCTTTAAGGGTTCGTTACGGAAGCCGAATTGCAGGTTATAATTTTTGATGCCTCCATACATGGAATTGAATACAAAATTTCCCTGAGTGTGCATTGAAGCTCGTAACAGGGATGGATTATGAAATGCCAGCCCGATGTCATCAGATTGATTGGAAATATTTATTCCCCCCAGTGCCGTTAGCTGAGGTGTATTTGAAAGACGGAGAAAATTGAAAACACTGTTGCCTCCCAGAGTTTGCGCATTAATAACAAAATTCCCCAACAGGATGATTATTATAAAGGCGCAGTGTTTCATTTGTATGAAACGAATATACCTAAATTAAAATTCCTCCATGGACATGGAGGAATTTCTTTAACCCTTAAAACAACCAACATGAAAAATTCTTATTGATTATTTAAATATAACAGGCTTTCATTGACAATGTTTGTCTGCCAATAAAATAAATTATTAAAATCTTATTAAAATAGTGGTCAACTAAGTGCAATGTCTAAGACTTGTGTCATGGTTTTTACATAATGGAACCTGAGACCCTTAATGAAATTGGAGTCTATTTCCTGAATATCCTTTTCATTTTGCCAGCATAATACCACCTCCTTGATACCTGCTCTTTTAGCAGCTAAGATTTTTTCTTTTATTCCGCCTACTGGTAACACCTGCCCCCTCAATGTGATCTCACCGGTCATAGCCAGATATGATTTTACCTTTCTTCCACTTAATGCAGACGCAATGGCAGTCATCATGGTAATACCGGCACTGGGCCCATCCTTTGGCACAGCACCTTCAGGCACATGAACATGTATGGTTTTGTTACTGAACAGTTCAGGATTCAGATCTACCTTTTTTGCATTGGAATGTAAAAATGTCAACGCAGTTGTAGCACTTTCCTTCATCACATTACCAAGATTACCCGTTAGTTTGAGCTCACCTTTCCCGTCGCTGATGCTGGTTTCAACAAACAAAATATCTCCTCCAACATAAGTCCACGCAAGTCCAACGGCAACGCCAGGCATATTAGCCACCTTATACAATTCATTACTGTACCGTGGTTTTCCGAGTATTTTTTCGATATCTTTTATCGTAAGACCCGCTTTTAGTTTTTCTTTCATCGCAAATTCACGAGCTTCATAACGCATCACTGAGGCAAGGTATCTGTCAAGCTCACGAACACCACTTTCACGGGTGTAATCCTGGATAATTTTTTCAAGTGCCTTATCCGGTATGTTGAAGGTCATGTCCTTTAATCCATGCGCTTCTTTTTGTTTTGGCACAAGATGTCTTCTGCCTATTTCTATTTTTTCTTCTACAGCGTAGCCACTCAGATCAATAATTTCCAGACGGTCGCGTAATGCAGGTTGTATATGGTTGATATCGTTGGCAGTTGCAATAAAGAGCACCTTACTAAGATCATATTCCAGTTCAAGATAATTGTCATAAAATGTATGATTTTGTTCGGGGTCAAGTACTTCCAATAATGAGGAAGAAGGATCGCCGCGAAAATCACTGCCGACTTTATCTATTTCATCAAGTATAATTACAGGATTGGAAGATTTGATTTTTCTGATCGATTGAATGATCCGTCCTGGCATTGCACCAATGTAAGTTTTACGGTGCCCTCTGATTTCACTTTCATCGTGCAATCCACCCAGGCTTATCCGTACATATTTCCTGTTTATTGCGCTGGCAATACTTCTTCCCAGAGATGTTTTACCAACACCGGGAGGACCGAGAAAGCAAAGTATAGGACTCTTCATATCACCCTTCAGTTTTAGTACTGCCAGGTATTCGAGTATTCTGTCCTTAACCTTGTTCATGCCATAATGGTCACGGTCAAGGATCTTTTTTGCTTTTTTCAAATCGTATGAATCCTGTGTGTAATCTGCCCAGGGCAGATCGAGCATAAGGTCGAGGTGATTGTAAACTACAGAGTAATCCGGCGTGCTCGGATGCATTCTTTCCAGCTTTTCCACCCCTTTCTTAAACATTTCTGCAGCAGAAACTGACCATTTTTTGGTCTCTCCTTTTTTCTGCATATCCTTTATTTCCCGTTCGTTCGTATCACCACCCAGTTCGTCTTTGATGCTTTTTAGTTGCTGTTGCAGGAAATAGTCGCGTTGCTGTTTGTCAAGCTCCGTTTTAGTTTTGGTTGTTACCTTATTCTTTAGTTCTGCAAACTGAAGTTCTTTCTGCAATAACTGCATCAGCAGATCTGCCCTTTCCTGTATATGATTTAATTCAAGCAGCCTCTGTTTTTCCGCAAGATCGGTATTGAGATTACTTGAAATAAAGTGAATGAGGAAAGAAGGGTTTTCGATATTTTTCAGAATAATCCCGGCTTCTGAGGGAAGATTGGGAGATAACTGAATGATCTGGGAAGCAAGATCTTTGATATTTGCGACATAAGCTTCGAAGTCCTCGTTTTTCGAAACTGTTTCATCCTCAAGAGCTGAAATCTTTGCCTTGAAATAGGGATCTTCTGAAATGATCGCTTCAACTTTAAATCTTTTTTTACCCTGGATGATTACTGTTGTACCGCCATCGGGCATTTTAATAAGCTTGATGATTTTTGCAACAGTTCCGATATCTTCCAGATCTGTAACAGCGGGATCCTCTACTGCACTGTCTTTTTGCGCAACGACACCTACCAACTTGTCAGCCTTGTATGCGTCGTTTACAGCCTTGATACTTTTATCCCTACCCACTGTAATGGGCAGTACGACGCCGGGAAAAAGCACAGTATTTCTCAATGGTAATAAAGATAATTCGTCCGGTATCACTGTGTCAGCACCATTTTCACCATCATTTTCATTCAAGGGGATTATGGGCATGAAGTCCATATCATCTTCAGGATTAAACAAATAATTTGTTTCTTTCATTTTTTAATTTAACTGTGACAAAATAGCAATTCCCATCTGAAAACAGGTATTTTTTAAGCGAATGGTATATAGGTCAAGTTTAATGCCATTTGCTCAGGCTCCCCTCCTGCGAAGGAGGGGAAGGCGTCGAAGACGACAGGGGTGGTTGTTCTTTGATAACCGCGTCCTGATAACCTGCGAACACCAAAAAACAACCACCCGCTCGCTGCGCTCGCCGCCCTCCTTCGCAGGAGGGCAATAATAAAATAAAAAAAAGGTAGCTGCCGTAGCAACCACCTTTTTTAATCTTCGAAATCCAATTACAACACTTTTATACCCGCATAAACCTGGAAACCCTGGTTTTTCCATTTATCAGAATTATCCAGATCATTCAGATTATTGAGTCCGACCTGGTATCTGCCACCTACTTTAAGACGGCCGAGATTCAGCTGGACACCGCCAAGCATGCTGAGATCCCCGCTTTTAAAGGCCTGTTGACCATTTTTTAATAACCCCTGATCTTTGTTGATAAGTATACCAAATTGCGGGCCTGCCTGAAATGTAATAAAGTTTGCGGGCCGGAAATTAAGCAACAATGGAATAGAAAGGTAATTCAGCTTAACGTTTTTGAGATCACTGGTTCCACCTGGAATAACGTCGTCAAAATCGTTGGATGTTTTTGTTTGATATTGATTCCATAAAACCTCTGGCTGGATTCCCCATTTATTATTAAAATAAAGTTCAGCAAATCCGCCCAGACTGTAACCATACCGGAATTCATCTTTAAAAGCTTTGCCATCAATTTTTGTAATATTGGCTCCGGCTTTGATACCAACTCCCTGCCCGAAACTTAGTGTTCCTGCAATAAGAGCAATCGCTAGTAAACCCAGGGTCTTCTTTTTCATGTTCGTTGCTTTAATGGTTGTCTAATAAAATCCAAGTTACATGCCAGGCAAAATATGGCCCTGTTAATTAGCATTAACAACTGAACTCATTTTTACTAAAATTAAGATAAATCTTAAAACCCACACGCAAAACAGGTAAGTCCGGGATATCAAACAAGTTCAAGAACCGTGATTTCAGGCAATATACCGACCCTTCCCGGATATCCTATAAACCCAAATCCCCGGTTCACATATAGTTTTTGGTTATTGTTCTCGTATAATCCTGCCCATTGCTTATACATGTATTGAACAGGACTCCATCTGAAACCCGGAACCTCCACGCCGAATTGCATACCATGTGTATGACCAGCCAGCATCAGATCAATATCCATATATTTCTCCTGAACCTCAGCAACCCAATGGCTGGGATCATGACTCATTAATATTTTGAAGCCTATATCCTCGCTTCCTTTATATGCTTCATCCAAACGTCCATACTTTGGAAAATTTCCTTTGGCACTCCAGTTCTCGATTCCAATTAAAGCAATCTTTTCACCGTTCTTTTCCAAAGGCACATGCTCATTCATGAGGAGTCTCCATCCGAGTTCACCATGTATCTCTTTTAATCTCTCAAGATTACTCCGTTTAATTTCGGCGCTTTCCCAAACAACATAATCACCGTAATCATGATTACCAAGTGTTGAATAAATACCCATAGGCGCTGAGAGTTTACTAAATACCTCCATGTAATCATCCATCTCGGTAGCACGGTCGTTTACAAGGTCTCCAGTGAACAAAATGAGGTCAGGTTTTTCGTTCATTATTTTCTCAACACCTCTCAGTACTGCATTCTTATCTGTAAAACTTCCGGAATGAATATCCGAAATATGAACAATCTTCAGGCCTTTAAAAGCCGCAGGAACATTATCATATTTGAGCTTCTTTCTTACAACCTGGTAGTTGTATTTATTTGTAAAGCCATAAACAAGGGTGGCCATCAACCCTCCACCTAATCCGATACCAAGCCAACTTAAAAAAGCTGATCTCGTGATGCCATCTCCCGTAGCAACATCGGAACCAGGATCTTTTATTCTGGTTACCAGCCATGTAATGCCTCTCCTGATATCATCCACCGCAAAAAAAGCAGTCGCGATTATTTTAGAAAAGAACAATCCCACCATGATTGCAAACATATAAGTACGCACACTCCGCGAAATATTCTGATCATTCAGATATGGAATTGCAAGCATCACTCCCATCGCTGCAACAGAAACAAGCCAATATACAATGGTGATGATGAGCCGTGCCCGCGGAGAAACCGAATGTGTGAGCGACTTAACAACCTGGAAAATATAAATATCCATCAGTAGCATGATAGCCATGAGGATCCACAAAAAACCTGAGTTTCGCATAATTAAATAATATTAGCCGGCAACAATCTTAGAATAGGATGGATTTCTTAGAATAGGATGAATTCGTCCAGCTGAAGTTTTATAGCCTGAAGGGTTCCTTTATCCTCAATTACCCCATGGCCGTTAATTAACTTATCGACCGAAGAAATCGGTAGCGTATTCGGATGAACAAATACATGCAGATAATGCAAAATACTTGTAAGATGTTCTACTCCTCTGAGGTTTCCCGCCCTGCCGGTTGCAATGCCCGTAAGCAACGCTTTTTTACCGTACCAGGTGGTTTTATAACTGGAGATGTCAAACATCACTTTCAGTACTCCCGGAATACTTCCGTTGTATTCGGGCACTACAAAAACAAATTTTGTCGTCGGCGCCAATACATCGGACTCGATTTTGGCAAATTCAGGATTTTTTTCAAACCATTTCCAGCCCTCCAGGGTGATCAATTGGACATTTACCTGCCTCTCTTTCAATAGCTGCTCATACTGTGCAGCTACCTTAAAAGTATTGCTGTTCAATCGGTTTGTTGCTGAAACAATGGTGTACAAGTCACTCATATAAACTTAAATAACATTCCATATGCTAATTGGTTCCTGCAATTTAGCTTACGAAGCTTTATTTTTGCCGACTAAATAAATTCAGAGGCGTTTTTTCCGTCTATAATGAGTTTTTCTGATTTGCCTACTGGTTAAACTTCTACCTGTTGGTCAGACGAATAACTCATTACTATATTGTATAGGCCTTTGGCCCTGAATAAATGTTCAAGGTATGGGCAAAACTAAATTTTGCGGTTTTGCCGATTGTAAACAACTTTACCGGTATCCCTGATCAATAAAAAAATTAATATCTATAAATGGCGAGAGTAATCGGCGTTGCTAATCAAAAAGGTGGTGTAGGAAAAACAACTTCAGCAATTAATCTTGCTGCGAGCCTTGCTGTGCTTGAGTTCAGAACCTTACTGGTTGATGCTGATCCCCAGGCTAACAGTACAACAGGGGTTGGATTCGACCTCCATAATGTGACACAAAGTTTGTACGACTGCATGGTTAACAATGCACGGGCGAGTGATGTAGTCCTGAAGTCAGAAATTCCTAACCTCGATGTCATTCCGTCGCATATCGACCTGGTGGGGGCAGAAATTGAAATGATCAATTATCCCAACAGGGAAACAGTGCTGAAAAATATCCTTGCACCAATAAAAGACGAATACCAGTTTATCATAATTGACTGTTCACCCTCGCTTGGCCTGATCACTGTGAACGCACTGGTTGCTTCAGATTCGGTTATAGTCCCTGTTCAGACGGAATTTTTCGCACTGGAAGGCCTTGGCAAACTTTTAAACACCATTAAGATCGTACAGAGCCGATTAAACCAGGAGCTGGAAATTGAAGGCATTCTGATGACTATGTATGATGGCAGGCTCAGGCTTTGCAATCAGGTTGTTAGTGAAGTAAGAAAGCACTTCGATGAAATGGTCTTCAATACCATTATACATAGAAATACGCGGATTAGTGAGGCCCCCAGTGTTGGAAAACCCGTTATATTATATGATGCATTAAGTAAAGGAGCCATTAATTATCTCAACCTGGCTAAAGAAGTACTGCAGAAAAATAATATGACAAAGATTAGTCAGGAAGAAAGAATACTTGAATAAATCAACACAATCAATGACTACTCCTAAACAAAATAAAGACGCGCTTGGCAAGGGTATCCGATCCCTGTTGCAAAGTATCGATTCGGATCTGAAAACAAATACAGGTGCGCTGAAAACTTCTGTCGTTGAAGCTGCAACCACTATGCAAAGGATAAAGGTCACCGATGTTGAACCTAATCCTAAACAACCACGCCGTGATTTCGACGAACAGGCTTTGAAGGAGCTTGCTGCTTCTGTCAAAATGCATGATCTGGTACAGCCGATTACTGTTACTTCGCTCGGAAATGGCAAATACCGGCTTATTTCAGGCGAACGTCGCTGGCGCGCTGCGAAACTTGCAGGTCTTGTCGATGTACCCGCATATATAAGGCAGGCGAACGATCAGGACCTGCTCGAACTGGCATTGCTCGAAAATCTTCAGCGCGAAGACCTGAATGCAATGGAAATAGCACTTTCCTATAAACGAATGATGGAAGAACTCAACCATACTCAGGAGGAGGTGGCCGAAAGAATGGGAAAAGAAAGAAGCACGGTTGCCAACTATATCCGGCTGCTCCGATTACCTCCCGATATCCAGGTGGCTGTGAGAAAAGGAGATATCAGTATGGGACATGCGCGCGCGTTGGTAAATGTTGATACGGTCGACAAACAACTTTTTATATTTAATGAGATAAGAGGAAAAAATCTTTCGGTACGACAAACCGAAGAGTTGGTCAGAAAACTTTATAAGTCAAACGCTCCTGTTAAAGATTCCGTAAAACCCTTATTACCGCCGGCTTACAAAAAAATTGAGGATAATTTAGCGTCGCATCTGAGCACGAAGGTTAAATTAAATCATAACAAAAAAGGATACGGTAATATTTCGATTGAGTATTTTTCTATCCAGGACCTGAATAAAATATTGGATCAGCTGGGCGTTACCGTTAGTTGAGTGACCAGGACTATTAGTTGAATAATCAGGGTTTTATTAGTAGAGTGATCAGGGGTTAACTGAGAGAATGTAGCTTTGTTATGACTCTTTATTAGTTAGGTGAAACCCTTTTTTAGTTAGGTGAACCCCTTTATTGGTTAGGTGGACCCTTTATTGGATTGGTGAACCCTTGATTGGATGGATGAATCTTTTTCTTTTAGTGATCCGGATTCAGTCAGGCATCACGTTTTTGTTAAGAATAATTGCAATCATCATAAATCTTAGTTTAGACCGTTGTTTCCGGTATGAGAATGATTTTAGTTTTATTACTGATGTTGATGATTCAGCCTTTTGCTTATTCGCAGCAACGTGATTCCACAAAGGTCCGTGATACATTGCCCGGGAGCAAAACCAGTGATACATTAAACAGGACTAAGATCCGTGATACGGTACAGATGGGCGGCGATAAAAAACCTGAAGTTATCATTACAGCCGATACAGTGATTAAAGGAGAAAAGAAAGATTCTGTTCGTAAACACAGTCCCCGCAAAGCATCCCTTCGGTCAGCTATCCTTCCTGGCTGGGGGCAGATCTACAATAAAAAATATTGGAAACTTCCACTTGTTTATGCCGGCATAGGCATTCCGGGCTACCTGATCTATTATAATAAAAACTGGTACGACAGGTCAAGATATGCCCTTGCTGTGGCTTCAAGCAGCGCTCCCACACAAGACAGTCTCAACAAAGTGCACCCGCAATTATTGGCATTGACATCATCCCGCTCAGTCGACGCCATAAGAAACTACCGGAATGAGTTCCGTAAGAACATGGATTATTCAATTCTCATTACATTATTGTTCTGGGGACTTAATGTTATCGATGCTACCGTGGATGCGCATCTTAAAGATTTCGACGTAAGCGATAAAATCAGCATGCGTATAAAACCGGTTATACTAACCGGTACCAGAACGCCGGCCCTGAGTTTTGTTTTTAATTTCCATGATAAAGAACCCCGGCCAAGACGGTCTGTATTCTAACAAGACAATCTGTTTACACAGCAAGGAGGTCTGCTTAATAAGCAAGAAGCTCTGTTTAATAAGATTTAGCCTAAAACAAACGCTGTATTGAATCAACCTTTTACCTTCGCATCTCCTGATAAAAATTAAAATATGAAAATTGCCCTGATAGGTTATGGGAAAATGGGAAAAGCCATTGAACAGATTGCTGTTGACCGCGGACATGAGATTGTTTTGACAGTAGGGATTGAAAATCTTGAAGATAACACCCTCGAAAAAATCAGTGCTGCAGATGTGGCTATTGAATTTACCGGGCCCGAAAGCGCCTTTGAAAATGTTAAGCGTTGCATGGATGCCGGAGTACCTGTAGTCTGCGGTTCCACCGGCTGGCTAAAAGATCTTAAAGAAGTAGAAGCATACAGTAGAGCCAGGCAAACCGGTTTTTTATATGCAAGTAATTTCAGTATTGGCGTCAATATATTTTTCGCACTGAATGAAAAACTAGCGAAGCTGATGAGTCAACATCACGATTACAAGGTGACTCTTACCGAAATACATCACACTGAAAAAAAAGATGCTCCGAGTGGTACAGCAATAACTCTGGCAGAGCAGATTATTAAACTAATCCCGGAGAAAAAGACCTGGGTCAACAAGATGAGCGCCGATAGTACCGTCCTGCCGATCATAAGTGAGCGGGTCGATCCTGCCCCGGGAACGCATATTGTAAAATACCAATCTGTGATAGACGAGATAGAAATCAAACATACCGCTCACAGCAGGCAAGGCTTTGCTGCCGGTGCCGTACTGGCCGCTGAATTCCTTAAATCTAAGAAAGGCGTTTTTCATATGAATGATGTTTTGGCAATCAGTTGAGAGCCGGCTGGTTTCTTATTGTTAGCCGGGAAATCTGGCGCTATTCAATTATCAGAAAAAAATTATATCTTCTCGCGGACAAAAACAAGAACATGCTGTCGAAAAAAGCGCAATATGCCTTCAAGGCACTGATGTACATGGCTGAGAAAAAAGACAATCAACCTGTTCTTATTGCAGAAATTTCAAAGAAGAAAAGAATTCCATTGAAATTTCTGGAAAACATTTTGCTCGAACTCAGAAAAGCCGGTGTTCTTGAAAGTAAGAAAGGAAAAGGGGGTGGCTATTTTTTCAAAATTCCACCGAAGGAGATTCCGATGGCCAGGATTATGCGACTAATTGACGGACCCATTGCCATGCTTCCATGTGTGAGCCTGTATTTTTATGAGAGATGTAAAAATTGTGACGAAAAAACCTGTGGGCTTCACGATACCATGATCCTTGTTCGGGATGCAAACCTCAAAATCCTTGAAAAGAAAACAGTAGCCGACCTTGCGCGCTAAGGCTCCCCTCCGGCGAAGGAGGGGAAATGCCGAAGGCATGGGGTGGTTGTTATTTGGTCTCTCATAATCAAACCAGTTGCTGATTATCAAACCCCTCAACACTCAAACCCCTCAACCAATTCACCATATCCAATCCCAAACTTAACTTCTCATTATCTCGTTTCAAATGCTTAAAACCCTTCTCACAACCATCAAATGCTCAAAACCTTTCTCATAACCATCAAAGGAAAAGTGCAGGGTGTATATTTCCGTGAATCAGCCAGACAAAAAGCAACTGCCCTTGGCTTAACCGGAACTGCAGAAAACCTTCCCAACGGTGATGTGCAAATATTCGTCACCGGGGATGATACTGCTATTAATAATATAATTGAATGGTGCCATAAAGGACCACCTGGTGCCAATGTCTCCGAAGTGGCCTCAGAACAGATCTTACCGCAGCATTATACTGCCTTCACAGTGAGGCGTTCACATTGAAACGTTTGAAACGTTCACATTAAATCGTTTGAAACGTTCACATTGAAACTTTCCATGCATTCACGGATTTTGTATTAAATTACCGTTTTATCTAAATTCAAAATGATTGATATGAACAGGAGATTATTAGTTATGTGCTCTCTTGGACTTTGCACAGTGTTGGTTGCAAATGCCCAGGACCGTAAAGGTGGTGACCCAAAACTCAGCGAATATTATGAACCAGCTGCGCCGGTGGTTACCCCCGGCAAAACAGCAAGCGATGCTCCATCCGATGCTATTATCTTATTTGATGGAAAAGATGCTTCCAAATGGAAATCGAAAAGTGGCGACGCAGCAGGATGGACTGTCGGAGATGGAGCGCTTACGGTTAAGGCCGGATCGGGAGAAATTATTTCTAAGGATGCTTTTGGTGATTGCCAGTTGCACATCGAATGGAGAACTCCTTCGGTCGTAAAAGGCGATGGTCAGGGCCGGGGAAACAGTGGCATATTTCTGATGGGAAAATATGAATTGCAGGTCCTGGACAATTACAACAACAAGACCTATGTAAACGGTCAGGCAGGAAGTATCTACAAAGAATTACCACCATTGGTTAATGCCTGCCGGCCGCCGGGAGAGTGGCAGGTTTATGATGTTATATTCACAGCACCGACGTTTAATGAAAACGGCTCTCCGAAAACGCAGGCACGCATCACCGTTATACATAATGGTGTTCTGGTGCAAAACAATCAGTCTATCTGGGGTGCAACACAATATATAGGAATACCGAATTATGAAAAACATGCAGCTAAAGAATCTATCCATCTTCAGGATCATGGCAATCCGGTGAGTTTCAGAAATATTTGGGTACGTAACCTTTAATTTTTTTACTTCCATTCGGGAGTTGCAAACAGAGGATGCTCCTGTTTGTACCTCCCGAATGGAAGTCCAGGACTCACTTCCAAAAAGTAGATCATAGATTTTGAAACATATCAGTTGTCATTTTCTCCAGATCAAACTCATGCTTCCAACCCCAATCACTACGCGCCACTGAATCATCAATGCTTTGCGGCCAGCTGTCTGCAATTGCCTGACGGTAATCCGGTTCATACTTCACGGTAAATCCCGGGATATGTTTTTTAATCTCGGCAGCGATCTCCTTTGGAGAAAAGCTCATAGCCGAAAGATTATACGAAGTGCGTATGGAAATTTTTTCTGCCGGTGCTTCCATTAGTTCGATAGTAGCACGTATTGCATCGGGCATATACATCATTGGCAGAAAAGTATGTTCTTTCAGAAAACTGGTGTACGATTTTTCTTCAAGTGCTTCATGAAAAATTTCAACAGCGTAATCAGTGGTACCACCTCCCGGCGCAGACTTATAACTTATCAGGCCCGGATACCTGAGGCTTCGGACGTCAACATTATACCGTTGATGATAATACTTACACCAGAACTCACCGGCATATTTGCTGATGCCGTATACAGTGGTTGGTTCAATAATGGTTTGCTGGGGACATTTTATCCTGGGTGAAGTAGGACCGAAAACGGCAATACTGCTTGGCCAGTATATTTTATTGATTTGTTCTTCTCTTGCGATATCAAGGACATTAAGCAGCCCCTGCATATTAAGATTCCAGGCCAGGTTTGGATTTTTTTCACCTGTTGCAGAAAGTATAGCAGCAAGTAAATAGATCTGTGTAATATTCTGACGAATAATCTGCACGTGCAACATTTCCTTGTTCATTACATCTATGCTTACATAAGGACCAGTACCTTTTAGCAGATCATTTTCTTCCCGAAGATCAGAAGCCACAACATTTGCATTGCCATAAATCTTTCTAAGGCCAAGCGTGAGTTCCACACCGATTTGTCCGGAGGCACCAATTACAAGGATCTTTTCTTTAAGCATGGCGCAAATATAATGAGTGACGCCAACATTTATAAAGGACCCAAACATTTATAATGTGTGGCGTTATAAAGTGTGGCGCTAACATTTATAAATTGTGACACTAACAATATCTTCGCGATCAATATCTTTGTGGTCCTGATACCAACTGTGCATGCCAATTTTATCTGAATTATATCTTCCTATCTTTGTACTATGGAAAAATTTATGACCGACCTCTTTGAAGGTCAGCAATATGATGACAAGAATTTTTTCCTCATCGCCGGTCCTTGTGTAGTGGAAAGTGAAGCGCTTGTGATGGAAGTGGCAGACAAAGTTTCAACCATTTGCAAAAATCTCGGAATACCATATGTATTCAAGGCATCATATCGCAAAGCAAACAGGACGAGCGTTACATCATTTACGGGAATAGGTGATGAAACAGCACTGATACTATTGAAAAAAGTGGCCGATACTTATCATTTGCCGGTGACCGCTGACATTCATGCACATGATGAGGCTGAACTGGCCGCTAAATACATCGACATACTACAAATTCCGGCATTCCTTTGCCGTCAGACGGATTTGCTTATTGCCTGTGCTGCGACAGGTAAGATCGTTAATGTAAAAAAAGGGCAGTTTGTAAGTGGCCCGTCGATGAAATTCGCAGCAGATAAAATCAGGAACATCGGTAACCAGAAAGTGATTCTTACAGAAAGAGGTAACAGTTTTGGTTATCAGGACCTGGTGGTGGATTTCCGTAATATTCCCTGGATGCAGGAACACAATGCCCCGGTGGTAATGGATGTTACACATAGTCTTCAGCAACCTAATCAAACTTCTGGTGTAACCGGGGGCAATCCGCAACTGATTGGTACCATTGCAAGTGCAGCAATCGCAACAGGTGCCGATGGTCTGTTCATTGAAACACATCCTAACCCGGCAGAAGCCAGAAGCGATGGCGCAAATATGTTAAAGCTGGAGCTGCTGGAAGGATTGCTGGCTAAACTGGTAAAATTGAGGAAGGCTGTTATCTAAAAAGCGGCATCCCTTCCATGAGCATGAAACATGATAATAATCAAACTCTTAATAGCGATTAATTTGATATAGCCGCTTATATAGCTAACACTTAATATAGCAGCGTACTATAGCCGCTTAAAATCTCACTGATATCTGAATGGATTTCTTCTGAATGAAAGAATATATCGTTTCATGTTCATCCAGAATGCCAGGACGAAATAGACGATTAGGGGCGAACCCATGGTCATAAACGAAACATAGATGAACCATGTTCTTATACGCGATGGCGCAATTCCCATATACTTACCAATGGCAGCACACACCCCAAACAATTGCCATTCAATAAAATATTTCAGACGGTTCATGAGTCTAATTTATGAATATTTAATAAAATCATGCCAAAATACGTTAGAAGATAAGGTCAAATTTTGGTAAATTTGCACCACTTTAAGGTGGATCAATGTACATAGAATCCATCATTATCAAAAAGTTAGCTTGAAATAATTTTTTCAATAGCTACTAAACATTAAAAATCCCTATTATGGTATTTGACCTGGATCTTATTAAGAAAGTTTATGCCGAAATGCCTGCTAAAATTGCAGCAGCCCGAAAACTTACAGGCTCTCCCCTAACCTTAGCAGAAAAAATACTTTACAGTCATCTTTACAATCCAGCAACAACGGCTTATGAAAGAGGAAAGAAATACGTTGATTTTGCTCCGGACAGGGTAGCTATGCAGGATGCTACAGCTCAAATGGCACTTTTACAATTTATGACTTGTGGCCGTGCCAAAGTTGCTGTTCCTTCAACCGTCCACTGTGATCACCTTATCCAGGCAAAAACAGGTGAAGTAGAAGATCTTGCTACTGCCATTGATGTAAACCGCGAAGTTTATGACTTTCTTGCTTCGATCTCAAATAAATATGGTATCGGCTTCTGGAAACCGGGCGCTGGCATTATACATCAGGTAGTGCTTGAAAATTATGCTTTTCCGGGTGGAATGATGATTGGTACCGATTCCCATACACCAAATGCGGGTGGACTTGGTATGGTGGCCATTGGTGTTGGCGGCGCTGATGCTGTCGACGTGATGGCGGGATTACCATGGGAACTTAAAATGCCAAAACTGATCGGTGTAAAACTCACTGGCAGAATGAGCGGCTGGACAAGTGCGAAAGATGTTATTTTAAAGGTAGCCGGAATTCTGACTGTTAAAGGTGGTACGGGAGCAATCGTTGAATATTTTGGAGATGGTGCCGATAATCTCAGTGCCACCGGAAAAGGAACCATTTGTAACATGGGTGCAGAAATAGGAGCAACCTGTTCAATTTTCACCTATGATTCTAAAATGGCGGCTTATCTCAGGGCAACTGGAAGGGAAGAAGTTGCTTCCCTTGCCGATGGAATAGCCGGACATCTCCGTCCGGATCCTGAAGTATATGCTGATCCTGCAAAATATTATGATCAGCTGATAGAGATCGATCTGAACGTACTTGAACCACATGTTAACGGACCGTTCACGCCAGATCTTGCCTGGCCGATCAGCAAATTCGGAGAGGCGGTGAGAGCAAACAACTGGCCCGAAAAACTTGAAGTTGCCCTGATTGGATCATGTACCAACTCTTCCTATGAAGACATTAGCCGTTCTGCTTCCCTGGCGGAACAAGCGATAACAAAGAATCTCAAAACAAGGGCAGAATTCACCATTACCCCCGGATCTGAGCTGGTCAGATATACCATCGAAAAAGACGGGTTCCTTAAAACATTCGACAAAATCGGCGGCATTGTTCTGGCAAATGCATGCGGTCCCTGTATTGGTCAGTGGGCCAGACATATTGACGATCCAAACAGGAAAAACTCGATCATAACTTCTTTCAACAGGAATTTTGCTAAACGCAATGATGGACTGGCAAGCACTCATGCTTTTGTGGCATCGCCCGAAATCGTGACGGCTTTTGCTATCGCTGGAAATCTGACATTTAATCCACTTACTGATACGCTGAGAAATGAGAATGGACAGGATGTAATGCTGGATGAACCCACCGGTGTTGAACTTCCTCCGACTGGTTTTGCGGTTGAGGATGCAGGTTACCAGGAACCGGCCAAAGATGGCAGCAGCGTTCAGGTTGTTGTTAGTCCCGATAGTAAACGGCTTCAATTACTTGAACCATTCAAGGCCTGGGAAGGAAGAGACCTGCTCGGACTTAAATTGCTGATCAAAGCAAAAGGAAAATGTACTACTGATCACATTTCTATGGCTGGTCCCTGGTTAAAGTACCGTGGCCATTTGGATAACATCAGTAACAATATGCTGATAGGAGCTGTGAACTATTTCAATGATAAAACGGATTCGGTTAAAAACCAGATCACAAACGATTACCTGAGTGTGCCTGACGCCGCACGGTTTTATAAAGCGCAGGACATTGGAACCGTAGTTGTGGGTGATGAAAACTATGGTGAAGGTTCCAGCCGCGAACACGCTGCTATGGAGCCACGTCATCTTGGCGTTCGTGCAATCATTGTAAGAAGTTTTGCCCGTATTCATGAAACTAACCTGAAGAAACAGGGTATGCTCGCGCTTACCTTCGATAATAAAGACGACTACGAAAAAGTTCAGGAAAATGATGATATTAACATCATAGGTCTGCAGTCTTTTAGCCCGGGCGAACCACTGGTTATGGTGTTGAATCATGCAGATGGTACGCAGGATAAGATAGTACTTAATCATACCTATAATGAACAGCAGATCGAGTGGTTCAAAGCCGGCGGAGCTTTGAATGTTATTCGGGCAGAAGTCGTGAAATAATGTTAATTGAGAGAAGAAATGGTGGCGTTCGGTCTCCCTTTCTTCTTTTTAATTCGATTTTAGATAGGCCGCGATCCTTGCTTCGGGCCAATATCTGATTTGAAGTATTTGAACAATCATTATAAGTGCAACAGGCACATTCTAACATTATGAATGAATTATCTTCATTATTGCAGCGTTAATCAAATATTTCTAGTCAATCACATATGAATTTTAAAGCTGCAGTAGTTCTGATCCTGATAGTCATAACGGTCTCCAACCTAAACGCTCAGTCCTGCACAGCTCTTGGTCAAAATCCAACCACCCCTTTCCCCGTCTGCGGTACAACTGCCTTCGACCAAAAAAATGTACCTATCTGTGGCAACAAAGAGGTCCCCGGCATAAATTGTGGCACAACGCTTACAGACAAAAATCCATTTTGGTACAAATTTACCTGTTATACTTCAGGCACCCTCGGATTCCTTATTACACCCAATGACCTTGGCGATGATTACGACTGGCAACTGTATGATATTACAGGGCGCGATGTGATGGACGTTTACAAAGTTGCATCTATTATCGTCGCCAGCAACTGGTCGGGTGAGAGTGGGATAACGGGCGCTTCTTCAGCAGGCACCAAATTGAATATATGCGAAGGCCCCGGACAGGATCTGTTTAGTTCAATGCCTTCTATTGTTGCCGGCCATGAATATCTTTTACTTGTAAGTCATTTTACCAATAGTCAGAGTGGATATAAACTGTCATTTGGGGGAGGAACAGGTGGTGGAGCGGGTGGCGGAACCGCAAATATCACTGATCCAAAAGTTCCGGTTGTTGAGAGTGCAACTATAAAATGTGATGCAACCCAGCTTACGGTAAAACTTAACAAGAATATGCGTTGTAACACATTGGCTGCAGACGGAAGCGATTTTCAATTGATGTCCGGTCTTGCAACAATCGTTTCTGCTTCTTCCACTTCATGTACAAGTGGTTTTAATATGGAATCTTTCACACTGACCTTAAGCAATCCTTTACCTCCGGGTGATTATAAGTTAGTTACAAAG
>Ga0193752_1001414_pt1 | contig 20035 bp, 11 predicted proteins | sample H1c1metaG_FD_144924 | JGI IMG/M metagenome (GOLD analysis project Ga0193752, IMG submission 144924) | Soil microbial communities from a riparian zone of the East river system, Colorado, United States - H1c1 | ecosystem: Environmental > Terrestrial > Soil > Riparian zone | place: USA: East River...
GCCCAAGCTCATTTGCAAGCGGAGATGGACGATGGATGATCTCGCGCGAGAGATTGCCTCTTTGCGGGATGAGCTCACCCCCGCATGGGACGAGGCACGAAGTGAACGCTTGTACGACGGCGTGGGGCGTCTGCAACGACGTCGCCGCCGCCAGCGGCTGATCGCCGGCAGCGGTCTCGGAGCGGCGCTCGTGCTCGGTGCCGTGCTCGGCGTGCAAAACCTGCCCGGTGATTCCGGTTTGGTCGCGCGCTCAGCTGGAAACCTCGGCGCCTCGCAGCCGCTCGCGGCAGCACCGCGCGCCGCAGCACCGCAGCCCACAGCTTCAGCGACGCGTGTGTCGGCGCGCCAGCGCGTCCGGCTCGCCGATGGTTCGTCGGCGCTGGTGTCCTCGGCCGTCGGCACGCTCGATGTCTTGCGGAACGAGCCGGCTCACCTCGAGCTCGCGCTTCGCTCCGGTACCGCTCACTTCGAAGTGGTGCCCAACAAGGTTCGCAAGTTCGTGGTCACGGCGGGCAGTGTGCAAGTGCACGTCGTCGGAACCGTGTTCGACGTCGAGCAGGGCGACGAGCGCGTCCGCGTGGCAGTGAGCGAAGGCAAGGTTCGCGTCGAGACGCCGACCGGTACGCAGTTCGTACGCGGCGGCGAGAGCGCCTGGTTCGATACGACCGGCGCCCGCTTGAGCGACGACGCGGAACCCGCAGCAGATCGCGAAGCGACACTGATTCCGAGCTCCGATCCCTCGCACGCGACCGCCGATACCAAAGCGCCGCCAGTGCGTGGTGCCGAAACTCTCGCGGAGAGCGCACCGCGTTCCGCGCGCGAGCACGCCGTCAACACGATGAAGTCCAAGCGGCTCGCGGCGAAGGAAGACAAGACCGTCATCGCGCCGAAGGTGAGCTGGCGGAGCTTGTGCCAGAGCGGCGATTACGACGCCGCGTATCGCATGCTGGAAGGCGGCACCGTGGTCGAAAACGACCCGGCAGCGCTGATGGACGCGGCGGATGCGGCGCGGTTGAGCAATCACCCGGACGCGTCGGTCAGCTACTTGCGGCGCGTTCTGCGCGAACACTCGCGTAGCCCGGTCGCGCCGCTCGCGGGCTTCACACTCGGTCGCGTGCTTCTCGAGCGTTTGGGCCAGCCGGCTGAAGCGGCTGAAGCGTTCGCACTGGCGCGCAGCATCTCTCCACAAGGCTCGCTCGCGCAGGATGCACTCGCACGCGAAGTCGAAGCGTGGTCCAAGGCCGGCAACAGCCATGAAGCCTACGAGCGCGCTCAGCTCTACGTGCAGCTGTATCCGTCTGGGCGACGTCTGCGCGCAGTCCGGCTCTACGGCGGGCTCGAGTAGCACGGTTACTGCTGCGGTGGCGCGCTAGCTCGGTGTAGTCTGCTCGCCGCGTGGGCTTCGCGATTTGGTTTGGCGCAGTTCGTCGGTGGGCCCGGTTTGGGTCCGCTGCGCCTGTCGCGTGGCTGTTAGCGGCGGGTGCACCGGCCTCGATCGTTGGCGACGTTGGCCACGCGCACGCGCAGCCGCTAGCGTCGACTGCGTCCGAGCTCAGCCCCGTCGTGACGACGGTCGACCCGTGCGTGCCGGTGGACTTGTTGCATTTCAGGCGTCTGCTCTCGATCGAGCTCGGCACGTCGATCGACTATCAGCCCTCCGCGCCGCGCGAGCCGGGTCGCACGTGGGTTCACCTCGCGTGTGCGCCGGCTGGCATCGTGTTGAACCTCGAGGACGGGGTCACTGGAAAGTCGATGGCGCGCATTCTCGATGCGTCCGAGATCGAGCCCGCCGACAGCACGCGCTTGCTCGCACTCTCGGTCGCCGAGTTCGTGGTTGCGAGCTGGGTCGAGCTTCGCGCCGTGCCGCGCCCGACCTTGCCTGCCGTCGGTGCTGCGCCGCCGTCGGCTTCGAGCGACCTTGCAGCGCGCACCGTGCAGCGCGTGTTCGATCAGAACGAGCCCGACGTCATGCCGTTCGAAGTTGCAGTCGGCCTCGGGCTCGACACCTTCACGAGCCACCGCGGAATCCTGCCCACTGGATCGCTCCGGCTGCAGATCGCGCTGCCGCCAGTCGCATTCACGATCGGAGGCGACATCGGATTTTTCGGTGTGCCAGTCGTGCGCGATTCATCGCGCGCAGGAACGATCGACGTGATTCGCGCTTCGGGCGTCGCCGCGCTGCTCTTCGGCGGCGACTTCGACGACTTCACGCTTTGGGGCGGCCCGGGCGTGCGCTTTGGAGTGCTGCGTTTGTCGAGTCAGTCGGAGATCACGAACCTCGAGGGTAAACGTTTGCTCGAAGCGCACGGCGGCGTGTTGTTGCTCGGACGACTGAACCACCGCTTCGCAGATCATTTCAGCGCAGGCCTCGAAGTCGAATTGGGAGCCGTCACGCTGCCGGTCGAAGCGAGCGTAGGCGACGGCGTGCTGCTCGAGTTCTCCGGAGCTTGGTTCTCTGCCGGCTTACGCGCGTCCGTGATCTTTTGAGTTAGTGCTGCACTAGCACTAGCGCAAGAACAAGCGCGGGTCGTCGGGCCGAATGTCGAGGTGGAAGTGGTCGCGGTGTCCCGCGTTGTAGTTCGGCGTCAGCACCGACGAGAACTTGTGCGACTCCGCGAGGTCACACGCGATGTCGAGCAGCTTTTGTGCCTTCTTCGCGCGCGGCGGTGAGAACTGATGATCGCAAGTCTCGCGGTTGCGATCCATCTGGAAGTCGGTCTTCACCGTGAGTGGACCATCCGCAGTGTCGAAGCGCGAGAGATCGAGCGCGAGGCCGAGCGTATGAAAACTCGTGTAGGGATGATCGCGGTAAGCGCTCAACACGTAGACGGTGTGCACGCCGTGTTTCTTGACGATCTGCGCGACGTCTGCGAGCCGCGCCGCGAGCTCGCACGAAACGACGACGCCCGCACCGGCGTGCATGAACCGAAACTCTACGCCGCCCACGCTCGTCTTCACTTTGACCGGCACGGCGACGGGAGTTGGAAGTTTTCCCGTCCACGTCTCCGCTTCCACACCGAGCGCGGGTAGGCCGCCCAAACACGTCGTCTCGTCGCGGATCTGCCAGGTGCTCGCGTCGTCGACTGTCCAGGTCGACCCCGGGATCTTGCCGCGGTAGTTCTGGAACGTCTGCACGCGCGCTGCGATCTCGCGCGCGATCTTGCCGGCTTGCGTCTCTTCGGCCGCCGCGAACGTGGCCGGCGGCGGTGGCAGCGGCGGACTCGCGGGGACCGGCAGCTTCGAACGCGGAACATCGTTGTCTGCACTCTCGGGGCCGTTACCCTCGTTCACGATCGGCACACTCAGTTTCGCGGTCGTCGTCTTCGCCGCTGGCGGCGGCAGTGGCAAGGCGCTTCGCTGGTGGCTCGGATCGAGTCGCCACTGCGTGTCGAAGTAGCCGAACGTCAGCGGCCGCTGGCCAGCCGCGAACAACAGGCGAGGGCGACTGCGTGTCGTCTTGTTGTCGTAGACCACGTAGTCGGGCAAGAAGTCGGGCAGGTTGTGGCCGCCGTTCACACCATCGATCGTCGGACCCGCTTGCACGATCACGTAGCGTTCGGGCGAAAGCGGATTCGGGTACACGAACTTCGCACCGACGCCATCGCCGCTGAAGCGCCGCGTCCCGACCACGACGCCGTCGCTCTCGATCCGGATCGGCAGCTTGTCTTGGATGCGCGCGAGCACGCTGTTCGTCCCGGGCGTTCCATACAGCACGAGGTGATGCGTGCGCATCAGCGTCTCGTCGACCTCGGTGTCCGCGACGACGAGTTGGTCGACGCGCCACAACCACAGCGGCCAGCCCTTGGCCCCGCGCTCGGCGCTTTTCTTCAGCTTCGGCGCGAGTGCTGCGTCCCCGGTGCCGTAGACGTGTGCGATCGCGCCGAAATACGCGTCGGTGATCGGACCGGACGAGCCCGCGCGCTTCGTGCTCGCCGCTGAAGGCGGCAGTCCCACCTTCCAACTCGTGCCTTCACGCACGAGCGCGATCTCGTCGCCGGCGGATGCACGCGAGCCGGCGTAGACCGAAGTGCCGTCGACGTCGATCTTCAAGCTGTCGCCGGCACTGAGCGGCACATCGGCCAGGGTCAACGTCAGGGCGTCCGCGTTCTTCGCTTCGACCTTGATCGCGTCGCCCTCGGCGACCGCACGCACGCGCGCGAGCTCAGGCGGCCGCGTCAGACGTGTGACCGTGACCCAGTGCTGCCGGTTCGCGCGGTAGTCGCCCGTGACGACGCGTACCTCTTTCGGGTGCGGATTGCGCACGACCTTTTCGAGCTCACCGAACACCGCGCCATGCCGGTGGACGAGGTAGAGCAGGTCGTGCCCGGCCTCGAACCACTTCTCGCGGTACGGTACGCCGAGAGTCGCGATCCGTTTCGAGAACTCCTGCACGAACGCCGGCCGCATCGGACCTGGGTCGACGTTGCCGTGGAAATATCGGAAGTCGGTGTTGATCGCGTTTTCCGCGAGCGACATCCCGCTGATCGGATGCAGCGCTTCGGCTTGCAGCGGATCGTCGGCGTGTGCGTACTGAAGCCAGCTCGGCGCACCGGCGATCGCGAGCACCGCTGAGAAGCGCCACGCGTAACGCATGCCGAGGCTGTACGCGCCGACGCCACCGTTCGAGAGGCCACACAACACCGTGCGGTTCTCGTCGATCTTGTAGTTCTTCGACACGTCCGCGATCACGTCGAGCACGTCTTGATCGCCCATGAAGCGCCACATCACCTGACCGAAGCCATCCGGCGCGACCACGATCCATTCGGGCGACCACTTCGGCGAGAAGTCGTCCCACAAGTGCTTGTCGTACTCCTTCCAGTTCATGTTGTTGCCGAGCACGACGCCCAGGAACAAGTTGCCGTTCGCGGAGCCGCCGTGCAGCACGAGCATCAACGGATACGCGCGCGACGGGTCGTAGTTCTTCGGCACGTAGACGGCGTAGCCTTGCCGCAACTTCGAGATCGGCGAGTCGTAGCCGCGCATGATGATCTGGCCCTGGGCGCTGCGCAGCGGATCGTCGCCTTTCGAGGCTTTTGCGAGCCACTGCCGCGCGCGTTCACGCCAGGCTGTCGCTTGGGTGGCGTAGTCTTTCTGGATCCGATCGGCGACGTCGAGCTGGTACGCGATGGTCGACCACACACCTTCGGCGAAGCTGCCGCTCGGAGCGGCAGCCTTCACGCGGCCGAGCTCGGAGCGCAGCGCGTCGGAAGGCGTTTGTGCGAAGCACGGCGAGGCAAGGAGGAGCGGGAGGAGGCACAGCGCGACCGCCGTACCGCGAAGCAGAATGGACCGGGCGAGCATGGAGCGTTCGGCGATCATCGTATGCCCGAACGGCGCCGGTAAACATTCGGATGTGCGGCGCGGCGGCGCAGGTTGGCGACGATATGCGTGTTTGGGAGGTAAACTCCCAGGTGCGACAAACACTCTTTCTGTGGCACACTCACGGCCCCTAAACGGCTCATTTTTGGGACACAGTAATTGAATACCCGCGAGGTTACAGACATGGCCACCCGTACCGAGACCGACTCCATGGGCGCGATCGAGGTCCCGAGCGACCGCTACTACGGGGCTCAGACGGCCCGCTCGATGATTCATTTCCCGATCGGCTGGGAACGTATGCCGCTCGAGATCATCAAGGCGTTCGGCATCCTGAAGAAGGCGGCGGCGGTCACGAACGTGGAGCTGGGAGTACTCGACCAGAAAACCGCGGAGCTGATCGTGAAGGCGGCCGACGAGGTCATCGCCGGCACACTGAACGACCACTTCCCGCTCGTGGTCTGGCAGACCGGCTCGGGCACCCAGTCGAACATGAACGTCAACGAGGTGATCAGCAACCGCGCGATCGAGATGGCCGGCGGGACGATGGGCTCGAAAAAGCCGGTCCACCCGAACGACCACGTGAACAAGTCGCAGTCGAGCAACGACACGTTCCCGACCGCGATGCACATCGCCGCGGTGATGCAGGTCGAGGGGTTGCTTTTGCCGCGGGTGAAGCACTTGCGCGACACGCTCGCGAAGAAGTCCGAGCAGTTCATGGACATCGTGAAGATCGGTCGCACCCACTTGCAGGACGCGACGCCGATCACGCTCGGACAAGAGATCAGCGGCTGGGTCGCCCAGCTCGACAACGCGATCAAGACACTCGGCGCGACGCTCGCGCAGCTGCGGGAGATCGCACTCGGCGGGACGGCGGTCGGCACTGGGTTGAACGCGCCGCAAGGCTACTCCGAGCTCGTCGCGATGAAGATCTCGCAGATCTCCGGCCACGACTTCCTATCGGCGCCGAACAAGTTCGCTGCGCTCGCGAGCCACGATGCGTTCGTCGCTACGAGCGGCGCGCTCAAGCAGCTGGCAGCGGCGTCGATGAAGATCGCGAACGACGTTCGCTGGCTCGCCTCGGGCCCGCGCAGTGGCATCGGTGAGATCTCGATCCCCGAAAACGAGCCGGGTTCGTCGATCATGCCGGGCAAGGTCAACCCGACGCAGTGCGAAGCGATGACGATGGTGTGCTGCCAAGTTTTCGGCAACGACGCCACGATCGGGTTCGCCGCGAGTCAGGGCAACTTCGAGCTGAACGTGTTCAAGCCCGTGATCGCCTACAACTTGCTGCAGTCGATTCAGCTGCTCGCCGACGCCAGTCAGAGCTTCGACGAGCACTGCGCGCAAGGCATCGAGCCGAACCGCGACGTGCTCGAGCGGCACCTGCGTAACTCGCTCATGCTCGTGACCGCGCTCAATCCGAAGATCGGTTACGACAACGCAGCGAAGGTCGCGAAGTACGCGCACAAGTCGGGCGGAACGTTGCGCGCCGCAGCGATCGAGCTCGGCTTGCTGACCGGAGAAGAGTTCGACAAAGCCGTCCGGCCCGAGGAGATGGTCGGACCGCTGAAGAAGAGCTAGACCTGCTGCGCAGTGGCGCGGCGCGCGATCGCTTGATCCACCAGCGCGCGAATCTCGTCGAATCCGAACGGCTTCTCCACGTGGGGGCAGCGCGTCGCTCCGATGAACTCCTGCATTTCATCGTTGAACGCGCCGCCCGTCATGAAGATGAACCGCTCGGCGAGCGCCGGATAGTGCGCCTGCACGTACGCGTGCAAGACGACGCCGGACTCGACCGGCATCGCGAGATCGCACAACACCGCGTCGTATTCACCTTTCGCGTGCAACAGGGCACGCGCCTCCGCGACGCTGGTCGCGGCGTCGACGTCGTGCACGTCGCGTAACCCGGCGCACAGCGACTCGGCGACGGCGCGCTCGTCGTCCACCACGAGCACGCGCGAACGCTTCACTTCGGCTCGAGGCGTCGCCGGCGTTTCACTCGCGACCGGTGCCGCTGACAGCTGCGAGCGCTCGCACGGCGGGAAGTACACGAACACTGTCGTGCCGTGGCCTGCTTTGCTCTGAATCGTGATCGCGCCACCCAGATCGTCCACGATTCGCTTGCAGATCGGAAGCCCGAGGCCGGCACCCACGCCGAGCGGCTTCGTCGTGAAGAACGGCTCGAACGCGCGGGCGAGCACTTCCTCCCGCATCCCGCAGCCGTTGTCCGTTATCTCGGCGACCACGCGCCCATCGGGTTTCTGCGACAGCGCGATGCGAATGACGCGATCGGGCAGATCGGATTCGCCGAGCGCGTGGGCAGCGTTCACGATCAAGTTGAAGAATAGCTGTTCGAGCCGGGTGGGATTGCCGAGCACGCACGGCACCGGCCCGTAGTCAGTCTCGACCCGCCCGCGCTGACGCAATTCGCGCTTGGCCATGTGCAGCGCGTGCTCGAGGATCTGATCGAGGTCGACACGACCTCGGATGTCCTCGTCCTTGCGCGTCAATGCTTGCAGATCGCGGACGATCGTCTTTACGCGCTCGGCGCCTTGTCGCGTATCTTCGAGCCGCTGCTGCATCGCCCGAATGCGCACCGGATCGCCGCCGAGCTCGCGCATCTCGCGCGCGAGAAACTCGAGGTTCAGCAGCACGTACGCGAGCGGGTTGTTGATCTCGTGCGCGACGCCGGCTGCGAGCGCGCTCACGGCCGATTGTTTGTGCACTTCGAGCAACAAACTCAGCATCGCATCGCGTTCGGTCACGTCGCGCGCGAACGCGAGCACGGCCGGCTCACCGTTGAAGTTCGTCTGCAGCGACGACACTTCGACTGCGAACTCACGCCCGTTCGGATTGCGCCCGCGATAGCGATGGGGCTCGGGAGGCCGCGCACCGTAGCTGCGGCGAGTGCGCTGCTCGATCAAGTTCGTCGCCTCCGGGACGAGCCGTTCGAGCACGTTCAACCCTACGACTTCTTCGGGCCCATCGAAATCCAAGATGCGCGCGCCCGCCGGATTCGTGAACAGCACGATCGGCCAGCGCAAGATGTAGATGCCGTCGGGCGCGCTCGTCACGACTTGCTGAAAAAGATCTTGAGAGCGCCGGAGCGCGGCTTCGGCTTCGCGGCGCTGCGTGAGATCGACGAGGAACGAGACGTTGAGCGCTTGTCCTCCGATCGTGACCGGAACGAGCGTCCACTCGAACGGCACTTCGCGACCGCTCAGGTGCGTGAGCGCGCTCGAGAAGCGTGTCGGTAGCGCCTCACCGCGAATGCGTGCCGCGTTCAGTTGGGTGAGCAGGCCGCGATGCTCCAGCGGCACGAACGGCAAGAGCCCGCCCTTGTCGAGGACTTCCTGGCGCGAGCGACCGGTCATGCGCTCGACGGTCGCGTTGAAGTAGACGAGCTCGATCCGTTTGTCGTCGGGGTTCGAGCGCGTGATCAACACTCCGAGATCCGCATGATCGGCGGCTTCCACGATCGCCTGGAACAACAAAGGCGAATCGCAATCCGGCACGTCGGGGACAGGGGTCTCGCTCACGATGTGGTCCATGGTAACTGCGGTCGCTCGCGGTAGGTACTCCAGGACGGCCTGCTCTGGTGCGCAATGACGCCCGCCGCTCGTGGCGAGCACTTGGCCGGGCCGAATTCAAGCCGCGACAGGCGCGCATGACCTGTTTATCATCCGCCTTTCGCCGTCTGTATGAAGCTGAGTGGGATTGTCCTGTTCCGCGCGCCACCGCGCGGCGGGCCTACGTGCGGCGCTGGGACCATGAACGCAGATCGAACATTCGGAACGGGTTTGCGGCGCTGGCTCCATGTCGCCGCACTGGCCTGCGTCGGCGTGGCAGGACTGTCGTCGCGCGCAGATGCTCAAAAAGTGATCGTGCTTCCAGACGCGGCCGGCCAGGGCGGTGATGCCGTGTCCAGCTTGGCGTCCTCCGCGATGCGTGACGCGCTCGGGATGCAGGGCTTGCGCGTCGTGGGTTGGGATGAGGCAAAAGCGCGTCTAGCGGCCAGTGAGAAGTGCGAGGACGTTGCGGCTTGCACACCGAAAGTGATGAAAGCGGCCTCCGCAGAGCTCGCGGCGGGCGTCGTGGTGAGCCGCAACGCCCAAGGTGCGGCTGAACGCGTGCGGGTCGCGTTACTCGACACCGACAAGCGCCGGTATGACGGCGAGTCGGAGGTCCAAGACGGCGACGTCCGCACGGCGACCACGCGTGCGCTTCTCGAAGCCCGCTCGTTTCAGCTACTCGGGCCAGGACCGTGGCTGCGCGTCGAGGGAACACCCGAGGGCGCGGAAGTGCTCCTCGACGATCGAATCGTCGGCCGCGTTCCATATCGAGCGACTGTGATTCCCGGCAGCCACAAGCTGCGCGTGCGTGAGGCCGGCTACACTGCGTTCGAGCAGCAGCTGAACATCCCTGCGACCGATGACTCGCATGTCGCGCAGATCGTCGTCGCGCTCGAGCCCGCGCCGATCGCGGTCGGCAATGGTGGTGATGACCTGCGTGCGGTGGCTCACGACAGCGGCCGCAAGCGAAACAACACCTGGCTGGTCGGGCCGATCGTCGTCGGTGGCTTGGGGGTCGTGCTCGCCGGGGTGACGAGCGTGCGTCTCGCGACGCGGCTGGACTCGTGCGTCAATCCGGATGAGTCGGAGCAGCCGCTTTGCGCGTATCGACGGCGCGTAAACGTTGCCCCGACGGTGCTCGAGTATACGCTCAGTGCCGCGCTGATCGCGGGCTCGGTCGCGTGGATCGTGATCGGCTTGTCCGACACCGATGAACGGCAGCCGGGCGTGAATGCGCGACTCGGGCTCGACGGCATTCAACTCGCGGGGAGATTCTGAGATGCAGAAGTCGTTCCTCACGCGAGCGCTCCTGAGCGCCGCCACTCTGCTCGTCGCGTTCGCGTCGGCGGGTTGTGAGCAATTCGATCCGGTGAAGACCGAGAGCCTGTGTGAGGACCGCCAGCTCGTCTCGATGCGATGTCCGCAGTGCCAAAAGGCGCCCTTCGAGCCGGAGTGTTCGATCTGTACCGGGCCCGCGAAGAACGATCCCGAGATGTGTAAGCAGGAGACGGGAAACAACCCGGGAACGAACCCCGACGGCGGGAAGAGCGGCGACGGAGCTCGCGCGGATGGTTCGGTAGGCGAGGGCGGCGCGGGTGCAGGTTCCGGTGGTTCGTCCGGTGAAGGCGGTGCTGGCAGCGGCGCGGGCGAGAGTGGAAACGGCGCGACGTCCGGTTCGGGTGCCGCCGGTGGTTCTGCCCCGAGCTTGACGTGTACGGACGACTTGTGGTGCCGCTCGCGAACGCCGGAACGGCCTGCCTGCGACGTCGGGAATCGCGCATGCGTGCCGTGTTTGGAAGACAAACACTGCAGCGGCACGCTTGCGCACTGCAACACGATGATTCAGCGCTGCGCGAACTGCATCGGGGATTCGGATTGTCCCGGCCGCCGGTGCGACATGCAGAACATGGTTTGCGTCGACTGCGAGCAGGACGCGGACTGCACTGCCGATCCCGTGAATAACAACTGCGACACGCACGCGCACTCGTGCGTCGACTGCGTGACTAACTCTGGTTGCGCCGATCAGCCGGTCAACAAGACTTGCGATCCTACGATGCTGAGATGCGTCGACTGTTTAGATGACATAGATTGCAATGAAGCGGGCAAGCCGGCGTGTGACAAGGCCAACCGAGTTTGCGTCGGCTGCACGTCGAACTCGAACTGCACGACCGGTCCCAATCAGACTTGCGACGTCCCGAACCGAACGTGCGTCGATTGTCTCGACGACTCGGGCTGCAGTGGGGCCACGTCGCGTTGCGCTGTAGAAGAGCAGAAGTGCGTCGCGTGCCTCACCGGTGCACACTGCGCGAGCGATCACTGCGTCGCCCAAACATGTGTCGAGTGTGAAGAGGACGGCGATTGCGGTGATCCCGACGCGTCGCACTGCGATCCGAGCTCACACATGTGCGTCGGCTGCACGGCCAACTCGCAGTGCGGACATTTGAGCGCGACCCGCGCGTGCGACACGACGAATCGCCGTTGCGTGGAGTGCAACGACGACACGACGTGCGCCGGCAAGGCGTGTCTTCGCGCAATGCATAGGTGCTCGACCGTCAACGTGAATTCGCTCAGCGAGTGCGGAGCGTGCCAGGCTGACTCGATGTGCGAGGCGAACATGAAGTGCATCGCGATGAGCTTCGGTGGCTCCAGCTACGGCACGTTCTGCGCGTTCACGCAGGCGTCGCGCTCGCAGGGCAGGTGCGCGAATGCGCGGCCGTACACGCAAGCCGCGACAGTCCGCTCGGTCGACGGCAGCAACCAAACTTATTGTGTGCCGCCGGTCAACACGTCGTGCCCCGGCGTCTTGGATCTGCTGAATCCTCGCGGGGGCAAGCTCTGCTCGGGCGCCGCACAATGCGGGTTGGGCATGAACGACGGACAATGTAATGCCGACATGCGGTGCACCTACGGATGCGTCGGCGATGTCGATTGTCCTTCGGACCTGACTTGCGTGCCCGGACTCCAATGCGGTTAGCGTTGAGCTTGCGGCTTAAGCCGGAGCGGCGCTGCGCGTAGTACGCGAGCGCCGCCCGTTCTCACTAACTTGCGAGTGCCGCTAGTCGATCAGTTCGTGCTGTCGCCATCCGCGGAAGGCAACTCCACGCCAACCTCGAGCTTCGTCCACTCGTCTCCGCGCCAACGAAGCAAGGTTCCTTCGCCGCCCGCGGCCCAGACGTCATCGCTTGCCGCACCCCACACCGACCACAACGTGTCGATCACGCCGGAGTCCGACGGCTCCCACGTATCGCCGTCGTAGTGGAGAATCGTTCCTACGAGACCGACTGCCCAGACGTCGTCCGCGCCCGCGCCCCACATGCCGAGCATCGGCGTCTCGGACGACGCGTCGCTCAACGTGAAACTCGATCCATCCCAGTGCTGAATCGGCGAGTTGTACGGCAACAGCCAGACGTCGTCGGGGTCGACGCCCCAAACACCGCGGAGCGGGGTGCCATCGAACTCCATCAGCGAGACCTCGTTCCCGCTCGCGTGAAGCACGAGCCCCGCGAGGTCGAGGTTCGTTCCGACGACCCACACGTCGTCCGGCCCGCTGCTCCAGATCTCCCACAAGCTCGCTGCGGGAGCGACGAGCAACTCGTCCCACGCCCCGCCGGTCCAATGCCGGAGCACACCGACGCGATCCTGTGGAAAGAAACCGATCGCCCACACGTCTTCCGGCCCGTTCGACCAGACACCGAGCAGCGTTTCATCGGGAATGAGCGAGACCGGGGTGATCGCGTCGCCGTCCCAATGGAGCGTGGTCCCCATCTCGCCCACGAACCACACGTCGTCGGGGCCGCTGCCGTGCACCGCGAGTAGTCGCACCTTCGTGCCGCTCTCGATGAGCGAAATCTGTTTGCCGTCGTAGTGCGCGATCACGCCGTCGCTTCCGCACGCCCACACGTCCGTCGCGCTGCTTCCCCAAATCGCGCTGAACGATGCCGCAGTCGGAACGACCGGATCGGGAACGAGCTCGGGCTTAGCGGGCTTGTCGTGGTCGCCTTTTTCGTGCGGTTTCGATTCGGGTTCGTCGTCTTCCGCGCAAGCGACGGGGAACACGCTCATGGCCAGCAACACCACTGCCCAAACGCGTGCGTGTGCGTGCCTACTCGTCATCGAACTCTCGAACTTCATCGCGATCCCGATCTCCACGTGTGCGCGGCGTGCGCCACCGGAGCCTACGCGCATACAAGGCGAGGTGCGACTACCCGAGCAGGGGACGCAAAGGATTCCGCTGTGGTCAATTCCGCCTCACGGCGATCAACGCAGCGGTGTTAGCTCGGCTTCGATCAGACGCTGGCGAAACTCGCCATTTGCATCGAGTTCTTGGCGCAACTTGCCTGTCGCGGAGCCGCTCTGCCACAGCGCGCGAAGGAGCTCACGCTTGGCCTGTTGGGCGATTCTCAGTGCGGGCACGGGCTCACGCGAGGCGAGTTCTTCTGCTTCGCGTCGCGCTGCGCTCGCGAGGTCGACTGCGGCGTCTTGGTATTCGTCGATCGCAGTTTCAGACAGCTCTGCAGCTCGCGCGCGCAGCTCCAAGGCCACGCGCGGATCGCTCGTGTTCGCGCGGGCTTGCGCGAGCCATCGCCCTGCTGTCTCGCGCGCAGCCGGGTCCGCCAAGCAGTCGACTGCGCCAAGGGAGAGCGCAGCGTTTCCGACCACGGCCTGCAGCTCGTAGCGGCCGGGCGCGTGCGGCGTCTCGAGTGTGACGAGATCCTCGAGCAGCATCTCGTCGCCGATGGCTTCGGCTGCGGCGAGATGACGCAGAATCGACTCCGAAGCCTGCGCGGATCGATCACCGGATTCCGAACGCCAGCGTAGCTTTCGATTCGCAAGCGCATCGCGCGCCGCCGCCGCGCGCTGCCAGTACAGCGCGACCTGCAGCCTGCGCTTCGGGCGCACCGCCGCCGGCAGATCGTGACCTGCGAGAACCGCGCCGCCACCACTCACTGGCGCTCGCGCTTGCAACTCGGCGGGTAACACTGCCGGCAGCACGAGCGCCCGCGCGAGCAAGTATTTGCCACCGTCGAGCGCGAGGTACGGTTGCTCTGCGACGACGCTCCGGCTCACGAACGCATCGCGCTTGCGGTTGTTGTGCAGCCGCACGAGCTCCGGCAATGCGAGCTTCGCGTAGGTCACGCAGCGCGGCAGCAGACGATCGCGACAGCCCGTCGTTTCGCGGACGGTGAGGCCGACACAATCCAAGACTTCGAAGCCACCCGCCGCGTAACCTTGCCCGCCGATGTCGAAGCTCGCGAGTGTGATCCCGGGGCGCGCGAGCGTCGCAAACCACTGCCCCTGCGCGAGCTTGTTTTCGGCGTTCACCGGCCGCTCCACTGCGATGCGTTCGGACTCGCGCAATTGGATCGGCAGACAGACTGCGAGCGCGACTGCACCGAGCAGATTGAATGCCAGCCGCTCGTAGCGGCGAGCGAGCTTCGCGACGACCGCGACGGCGTCGACGAGCAATGCAAACCACAACGGCAAGAGCGGAACGCCGAATCGAAACGCGGGCGCCCAGTCGTCGCCGGCGCGAACCACGAACACGAGCTGAGCCGCCAGCGCGAGTAGGAGTGCTGCGTTACGGCGGCGCGAATCCGCCTCGAGGAGTGCGAGCGGTGTCAGGCATAAGCCGAGCCAGCCAAAGCCCGCATCGTTCAAACCTCGCGACACATACGATTCCGGCACGAGTTGCGCGCGAGCTCCTGCCCACAGCGTCCGAACCGCATCGAACACGCCTGCCGTTTCGCGCGCCTTTGCGTAATACGTCTGCGGAAACGCCGCTCCGTAATAAGCGAGCGAGGCCGCGAGCTCGCCCGCGTACGCGAGCGGAGGCAGCAGATAAAACACCAAATCCTGAAGTCGAAAGCGCCGCGAGCTCGCCCGCCAGGCGAGGTCGTGCAGCGCGCTCGCCGCGAAGATCAAGACGCCTTCGGGCCGACTCCAGATCACGAGGCAGAACAAAAGCGCGGACCACGGGCGGGCAGTCGAGGTCTGCTCCTGGACGCGCCGCAGCACGGCCGCAAACACGAACAACGTGTACGAAGCGGTTTCGAGTCCGCCGCTGAAGTGCACTGCGAGCGCGGTACTCGCCGCCAAGAGCGCCAGCAGCCAATGGCTGCGATCGCGCCGCGCGCTACTCGCGTGGAGGGGCGCGTGGGTCACATGCGAGCGGTAGGCGAGGAAGCCCAAACCCAGAAACGACGCGACACCGATCACGCGCGAGAACCCGATCGGATCGCGGCCGAACCACTCGGGCAGCGCCATCAACAAGGTGAAAAGCGTGTTCGAGTAGCCTTTGACGTAGTCGCCGGGGTTGTAGACCAGGCCGGCACCGCGCACGAAGTTGCGGGCGTAGCGAAACGTGATGTACGCGTCATCGAGCGTGTAGCCCGCGTGGTAGCGCAGATGTGCGAGGCCGAGCGCCACCAGCGCCAGTGCCGCAAGCGCTCGAACCGAGGGGCGCGCCACCGCAGCAGACGTCCGTGCCATGGGCCGGCGAGACTACACGCCCGACGGCCGTCGCGCGGTGATTTCAAGCAGCCGAATGAGTTGCGCGAGTGGGCCAGGGCGGGCGAGAGTCGCCGCCGTTCGCAGAGAGGCGCTGGCTTTTGCTTCGTGACCTGCCCAGCAGATTGGCCGAGCTATTCGATGCTGCGTGGGGGATCTCCGCGTTCTTCGAAGCGCTGCTGCACGCGCACGGTTATTGGCAGTTCGGCACGGCGTTTCGCACGCTCGCGGCCGCCTGGCTGATCTTCTGCACGTCGCTCGCCTCGTTGCGGGCGGCCCGATTGCTCCTGCCCTGCAGCGGGTTGGCGCTTCGCTGGAGCGGCGCCTGGTGTTGCGGAATGTGGCTGGCCACGGTCGGCTTTCACATCCTCCGCAGCCTGCATGGGTTTGCGATCGGTTGGGCGCTTCTCGGGTGTACCGCGCTGCTCGCCGCGACTGTCATGGTCCGGCGCGATCGCTGGCCACTCTCGATTTGTTTGTGGCGCGAGGGGCACGCCGTGCGCGAGCTCACCCGCCTGATCCGCCACAGTCGCTACCGCGTGTTCTGGACGATCTTTGCGGCGGCGGGCGCGCTGCTCGCACTTCGCTCGCTGATCATCCCGCCGCTCGGCTGGGACACGATGACGTATCACGGCCCGCGCGCCGCGCAGTGGGTGCAGACGGGGAAGTTCACGTTCGATCCGGGCACGGGCAGTTACGACTTTTACCGGCACTTTTTCGCCGGTGCGGAAGTGCTCATGGCCTGGGCCATGCTTCCGTTTCAGTCCGACCTGTTCGTGAATCTGGCGTCGACCGTGCAGTGGATCGGCCTCGGGCTTTCGGCATGGGCGCTTGCGCGCGCGATCGGCGTGCGTGAGCCTTTTGCGTCCACGAGCGCGGTCGTGCTCCTGTTCACGCCCGTGCTCCAACTCGAGGTGAGCTCGGGCTACGTCGAGCTCGCCCTGAACGCGGCGCTCTTGCACGGTATCGCCGTCGCCCTCGTCTGCTTACGCCGGCCGACGCCGGGTGCGCTCGTGATGTGCGCGCTCGCGCTCGGCGTGGCGATCGGCATCAAGCTGCCCGGCGCACCGCCGGCCGCGATCGTCGCCGCGGTACTGCTGATCCGTGTGCTCGCGACGCGGATGCTTTCGGTGCGCACGAAGCTCACGGCGCTCGGCGCTAGCGCTGTCGTCGCGCTGCTACCGGCGGCCCCGTGGCTCGCGCGCGCGTATCGCGACACCGGTTATCCGCTCAGCCCGCTGCCGGCGCAGCTCTTCGGGATCACGCTCGGGGCTGCGAGCTCGATGCTTCGCTGGTACGCCCATCGACCGCAGCTGACGCCGTACGAGTGGGGCTCCGAAAAGGATGCGTTACTCGCGATCTTCTCGCCGTTTTGGCGCTTGAACGAAACGCTGGGTGCGTGGGCGCTTCTGCCGCTGCTGGTCTTTCCGATCGGCTTGATTGCCTTCGCGCGGCGGCGGCCGGTCGCTGCACTGGCGCTCACGGCTGCGGCGCTGATGCCCGTGCTCGCCCACTACAGCGAAGGGATGATCCCCGTCCGGTTGCTTCGCGCGCCGTCTTCTGCGCGTTTTCTCGTCCCGACGTTTGCATTGCTCGTGCCGGTGAGCCTCGCGTGGTGTCGGCGCGGGCGGCCGCTCGCAGCGGCGTACCGTTGGCTGCTATTGGCGTACGCGCTGTCGGCGGTCGTCTTGTGCCTACGGCGAGGTTGGGGTGATTGGGAGCACCGCGAGCTCGTGATCACCGGCCTGGCGATCGCGTTCTTCGTCGGTGGCGTTCGGGCGATCATGCATCGCCGGCCGCTGTGGGCGATCGGACTCGCGGTCTTCGCGAGCATGTGGTTTTGCTCCGGCCTCCAGCTGCGGCGCGACGAGACGCTCGGCCTAGCGCTGCAGAAGAGCCACGCGCTCGTGAACTTTCCGCGGTTTTGGGTGGAGGGCGTGCCGCGGGTCGACGAGCCCGAGACTCCGCGCGTGATCGCTCTCACCGGCGGTCCGGATCGCAGCTCCGACAAGTGGTTTCACTACTTCTTCTTGGGCCGGCGGTTCCAGAACCAAATGCGCTATGTCGTGCCGACGCGCGATGGAGTCGTCGCGCACTTCGGCAAGGGTGGAGACCTCGATCAGCGAGCGGACCGCGATAGCTGGTTGCAGCGGCTCGATGCCTCGGGTGCGACGGAGGTGCTGACCTTTCCACCGCGCTCGATCGAGCAAGCCTGGATGGAAGGCGAAGCGGCTGCGCGCTTCGAAAAGTTAGCAGGCAAAGAAGACTGGGGCCTCTACCGCTATTTGCGCTGAAAGAACTGGAAGCCTTTGTATTTGACCTTGGTGTAGAGCGGAGCGACTTCGGGCGGTGGCCGATAGCGACTGAACTCCGGCTTTCGAAGCTCGAACACCGCGACGTCGTCCTCTTTGTTGTGTCCGGGAGCGTCGCGCCAGCACGCGTTGTTTGGCGGCTTTCGCGGCGAGACCGGTAAGCGCGCCACGAACGGGTCGACCTTGCCGAGCAAATCTACGCCGCCCCGCTCCGAGAAGTAGACGACCGCTCCAGCGGGACACAGGGCGATTCGAGCGCCTGGTCGGGCGATCTCACGGAACGCTTTGCCATAGCGGATCCACTCGCGCTCGAGTGACCGCGCGCCGAGCGTCTCCTGAAATAGCGCGTCGCGAACGCGCGCGGCCCCGTTTTCCGCGTAGAGCGGCCAAAACGCGATCGGAAGTGCGAGCGCGCACGCGAGCGCAGCCAGCGGCGGACGATGCGCCAACGCCGCGATCACGGCGCACGCGCTCCAGATCAAGAGCAGCCCACCGATCGCGGTGTGGCGATCGTAGCCGCCAAACGAGCGCCACGCGTCGCCGCCGACGTACGTGCTGTACAGCACCGTGAGCGCAAACCCCAGCCAACCGGCGAGCGCGTGTGGTGCCTCACGCAAAAGCCAACGGCGGCTGATCGGCACGAGCAAGGCGAGCAGTGGCAATGGCAGCAGCGGCAGCAACGCCGCGTTTTGGAGGCGCCCGCGCGGGAGGCGAGCTTCGAGCGGCCAGTTCGTGGCCTTCAGGAAGTACGTATTCGGAAGCCACTCGCCGTAATAGGCGTAGCGAGCGACCAGTAGCGACGCCACGAGCAGCACGGCGAGCCCGAAGCAGCGGGCGAGGTTGCGCGCGCCAGGTCGTCGTAAACCGTAGAGCACGAGCCCAGGTACGGCACTCAGCACGAAGTCCATGCGAGTCGCGACACCGAGCGCAAATACGATCGCGAGTGCGACCGAAGCTCGCTCGAGGTTCGGCCCGAGCGCCACGTGCACCATCCCGAGGCAGAGCACTGCGAGGAGCGCAATTTCAAAGCCCTCCGCACACCAATAATCGGCGCCGACGGCAGCCGGAAGCAGCACGACTCCGAGCGCTGCGGCCTTCCCGAGTGGCGCGGCAGGTCGAGCTCGCTCGATCGTGCTCCAAAACAGCCACGACGCGATCACGAGCAGCACGGCGTTGAGCGCGATCACTAGTGCGCCGAGTCGATCGAGCGAGTACCCAGGCAGCGTGTGAAGCGCGCCGATCAACACGCTCCAGAGTGGATTCGAGATGCCTTCGACGCGCGGCGCGCCCGCGTACCAGACGAAGCCGGCGCCGGAGAACAAGCTGCGTCCGAAACACGCCGAGATGTAGACGTCGTCCGCGAGCCCGTACACGCGCCCTTCGGCTTCGTCGAAGACGAACCTCCGATAGCAACCGAGCAGCGCGGCGATGTGCCAGGCTGCGGTCACGAACGGCAAGAGCCAGCGCAAAACCGAAAATCGCACGGCGGCGCGAGGGTACTCCAAGCGCCGGCTCGTGCGACGCGCGTTTTACGCGGCTCGTTCGGCCCGGCGAAGCGGCAGCCGGACCGTAAATTCGGCACCGCCCAGCGGAGAACGCCCGGCGACGATCGTGCCGCCGTGCTCCTCCACGATCTGGCGCGCGATCGCGAGCCCAAGGCCGGTACCTTCGCCGGCCGCACGCGTCGTCCAGAACGGCTCGAACACGCGCGTCAGCTGTTCGTCGGCGATGCCGGAGCCGGAATCACCGATCGTCACGACGTAGACTCCGGCGTCGGCCGTGCCGCGCACTCGAATGCAGCCTTTGCCGTCGATCGCACGCAATGCGTTGTCGATCACGTTCATGAATACGTGGTTCACGTCACCGGCGCGGCCCGAAGCCATCGCGAGCACGTCGACCTCGGTGTCGAGCTCGATCGTCTTGCCGTCGAGCCTCGCCGCGAACATCCGGGTACAGGCGAGTAGGCCCAAGCCCGGCGCAAACTCCCCGCTCGAGTCGCGATCGATGCGCGCCAGGTCGAGCAGGTCGAGCGTCATACGCTCGATCCGAGCCGCGCAGTCGAGCATCACGTCCATCAGCTCGGACGTGCGCTCGTCTAGATGCGGATGGATGCGTTTGCGCATCGCGGGTAACCCGGAGATCAACGCGCTCAGCGGGTTGCGAACGTTGTGCGCGACTGAAGCTGCGAGCGAACCGAGCGCAGCGAGGCGCTCCTGGCGCGCGAGCTGCCCGGTGAGACGCCGCAGTCGAACGTGCAGCTCCGCACGCGCGAGGAGCTCGTTCGGCGAACACGGCGTGGTCACGCAGTCGGTCGCGCCCGCGTCG
>Ga0193752_1001415_pt1 | contig 20014 bp, 18 predicted proteins | sample H1c1metaG_FD_144924 | JGI IMG/M metagenome (GOLD analysis project Ga0193752, IMG submission 144924) | Soil microbial communities from a riparian zone of the East river system, Colorado, United States - H1c1 | ecosystem: Environmental > Terrestrial > Soil > Riparian zone | place: USA: East River...
CCTAAAAATATAGTAGAAAGATTCCGGTAGTTCAGTTGGTTAGAATGCCGCCCTGTCATCCCCACACTGTGTGGGGACGGGTTCGAGTCCCGTCCGGTCCGCAAAGGCTCTGAGTAATCAGGGCCTTTGTTATTTATGCCATTCTACATTTACATTATTGAGAGTCAACTAGACCAATCCTATTACAAAGGATTTACTGAGGATCCAAAATTGAGAGTCACCAGGCACAACAATGGTGAATCCCAATACACTTCGGCAAAGATTCCGTGGATACTCGTATTTGTGGAAATACTAGAAACGAAAACACTTGCTTTAAAAAGAGAGAAACGTCTGAAATCATATTCTCATGATCAGATAATAAATCTTATTGGTTCCCCTAAAAATATAGTAGAAAGATTCCGGTAGTTCAGTTGGTTAGAATGCCGCCCTGTCATCCCCACACTGTGTGGGGACGGGTTCGAGTCCCGTCCGGTCCGCATTTAGTAAAGACGCTGTTAATCAGCGTCTTTACTGTTATAGAGAGATGGTGACTCGAACCCATCAAATCTAGCCCCTTATTATTGGATTTTGACCAATACGTTTACTTGCTTTAACTAAATAGTGCTCCGACACTTATTTGCTCACGCGGCGATAGCGCCAGAAAATGATCTGACAGGTCTGTCATACCAATTCCCGCAGATAAACAGAGAATTATCAGAAACATAATAAACCCCTTTTATAGTAACCTATGATATAAACACATTGATGGGCGGTTCAGGCAAAAGCATCAACAACATCAATGTACGGTTTTGCATCTTTGTAATCCTCAAGTGACGGCGGGGACTTTAAATTCAAAGGTTTAAAAAAACTCATCAACTTCAATTGCCATAAGATAGTATTTTCAAATGAATAAGGCTTTAAGTAACTTCAATAAACTCTAGGCGATTTTGATTATTAATAACGTTTAATGATGAAACTTGATAACCGAAAGCCCGATGATTACGTTGTGAATAGTGATTTGGGGTGGATATATTTATCCGTTATTTTCCATTACATTATCTTCAAAATGAATAATTATAATATCATGGGACATTTATTTTTCTCTTTATTATTTACGCTTCCGCTATTGACATATTCACAAACACAACAAAATATCTACACCCACGATATCGACAATTTTTGGGTTGCTTACGACAGTATTCGTTCGACATCACACAAGGAAGAACAAATCAATTTTATTAACAAACTTTATATTGAAAAAGCCAGTGAAGGATTAAAAGCCTTTTTAAAAAATAAAGCAAACATTGACAGTAAATGGGTAGACCTAATTAATAGAGAACAAAGTTTTTGGGACAGTATCAGACCAAGAACTTTGGTAGTTAAAGCCCTGGTAAATGGCGTGCAGCACAGTATAGATTCACTGCGAACACTTTATCCAACTTTAAAAAATGCAGCCACTTATTTTATTATAGGAATTCGCCAACAAGGAGGAACCATAAGAAATAACCTGTCAATTATTGGCACGGAGGTAATTATGTCTCAACCTAATCTTGCAGAAGTAGAGAGAATTTGCATCCACGAATATGTGCATACACAACAAGCCAGGCCAGATTTCCAAAAGATAGACGTATTAACTTCATCGATTAGAGAAGGTGCTTGCGATTTCATTTCTGAATTAGTCTTAAAGCAAAATTTGTCATTACCCTACATACAATACGGACTAGAAAATGAAGTCAAAGTTTGGCAAGTGTTTGCTCAGGATATGTTAACCTCTGCAAATGATTTATGGGTTAGCACAGGCAGTAATCCAGTTTTGCCTTCCAGGGATTTGGGTTATTATGTTGGTTATGCTATTTGTAAATCTTATTATACTACAGCAAAAAATAAGAGCCAAGCTATAAAAGACATTATTGATTTGGATTATGCAAATCCAAATGCTGTAACTGACTTTCTCAAAAAATCAAACTATGAGAACTATATTATTTCAAAGGGATACGATCCAGCGAGAAAATTAAACAAAGAAGGATATATTTCAACCCCTTCGAGTATTGTATTTTCATTTCCCGCTTTGGAAAAAACTGTCATTAAAGATGAAGACGGGTCTCTCAAAGTTTTTGATACAAAAACGGATACCATAAAATCTGTATCAATCGCAGGAGACTTTAACGATTGGGATCATAAAAACTCGACATTTCAGTTGACAAAAACCCAGAAAGGGAACTATATTTTAAAGTTAGATAGGAACAAACTAGGGAAAGCCGGCGCACAAATTAGGTTCAAATTTGTTATAAATAATAAATATTTGGTTGAACCTAAGTTTGCTATAATCAACCGTATAACAGATAAACAGACCGGCACAAATTTATTCGTACAGCTATAATTTTAAGCAGAAGCAACAGACACATAACAGATCCTTATCAATCATTTAAGTGATTTTCAGTGTGTCCAGAAATGTCAGAAATCGCATCAAAGGTGCTAATCCTCTTGAATTGGCAATTGATTTTCCTTTAGATTCATTTGAGATTCCATCTTGTTATAAAAATCATACTTGGTTTTATTTGAGGACACAAGTCTCTTACCAACAAGATTTTGACATTAGGTAATAGAGGCGAGCCATTATTCCGTTCTCAAAGAGTTTAAAGAATTATTCATTACGACCTTAATTGTCATAATAGAAATAGTAATACAAACCAATACCAGTAAAGATGCGCCCGCTAACAAGAATACCCATGAATGTATTGGAACTTTATAGACAAAATTATTAAGCCAGTTATTCGTTAGCCACCAGGCAATTGGAAAGGCGAGTACCATTGACAATAGTACAAGATAAATAAACTCTCTTGAGAGTATCCCGAAAATATTTTTCGCAGAGGCACCAAGTATCTTTCTGATGCCAATTTCTTTGGTTTTTTGTTCTGCCGCATATGTGACAAGTCCTATTAATCCAAGCATAGCAATTAATATTGATACTACAGTTAATGAAGCTATTATCTTTGACGTTCTAATATCTTGCTGATATAAACTATTTACTTCATCATCAAAGAAAGTGATATCCAAAGTCGCATCTCCTAAAAACTTCTTCCAAACACCCTTTGCAGCCAACGTAACCTCCGGAATTTTGTTCGGTGCAGCCTTAACAAATATATTGAATCGCACGCCTGGATGATTCACTATAATCAGTGGACCAATTCTTTCATGTAAACTCTGGTAATGAAAGTCACGAACGATTCCAATAATCCGGGCTGTGTCTTCATTGAAGACAAATCTTTGGCCGATATAAGGCTTTCGTATTTGAAAATCTCTGATCGCGGTCTCGTTTAAAATATAATTGTGTTCATCCGATTTATTATTTCGGGAGAACCATCTTCCTTCTACGACTTTTAAATCGAACACCTTCGGGTAATCTTCGTCTGCATTTAATCGCGACAGCCTTGGTTCAAAATTCGGATTTCGACCTTCCCAGTCGGCAGAACCCAGGGACGGACCAGGAATGCTGACGACTGATCTATTACCAATTGAAGCCGACTGAATTTCACTTCGATTCAGTAATTCATTTTTAAATGACGATAAAAATAGTTGTCTGGCTTCATCATCATAATCCAGCCAAAGTTTTAGCGGCATATTTATAGAGTAGATCGAACTCTTTCCAAAATTCAATGTCGAAGAGTACATGTAACGCAATTGGTTATACATTACAACAACACATACCATCAATCCCATTGAGATGACAAATTGGGTAACGACAAGTACTCTTTTAAAGTTGATGTTTTTTATTCCTAATCCGCCGGTACCCCTGAGCATTCGTAAAGGATTGAACGATGACAGGAAGATTGCAGGATAAATACCATTCATCAAAAAAGCCACAATAAAAATACCGGACACTACCCGCCAAAAATACAATGACCCAAAATCTAACGAAAAATGCTTATTCGTGATGTCGTTAAAAAGAGGCAACGACAACCACACCATGCCGAATGTCATTATCAGCGCAATAAACGTCAGCAATAATGCCTCAATAATAAATTGAGTAAATAAATCCTGAAAGCGAGCACCGATAATTTTCCTGATACTGACCTCATTCGCATACTGACTTGCTCTTGCGACAGTCAGGTTAACGTAATTTATACATGCGACGATTAACATTAATAATCCAAGCGTGGAAAATATGTAGACAGGTTTAATATCTCCCCGTTTAAATACAGAACTTTCTACTTTTTCAAAGTGCAAATTTTTCAAAGGAACCAAATAAGGAGTTCTTTTTTCTTCCGATACAAATTTATTATTGATGTTCGCTAAAAGCGATTGCACCTTGTTCTGATCAGAGTTGCTTTTAAGCCTGACGAAAGTAATATACTCAGCGTTCTGCCAGTTTTCGTAGCGTCGTCTCAGGTCCGGATTCGAAAGACGTGCCTTTATTGGAAATAATAAATCAAATTGAAAGCTTGAATTGTTTGGGTTGTCGGAAATAACACCCCGAACCTGGTAATTGACTGAATCAACCTTCACAACTTTTCCTACTGCGGGATAATTTCCAAAATAGGTTTTAGCTTTTTCCTTCGTAAGTATCAGGCCTCCCGGGTCATTCAGAAAGGACGCCGGACTTCCCTCTATAAACTTGTAAGAAAACAAATTGAACCATTTTTCATCTACAAATGCACAATTCTTTTCTGCAAAGAAATTGCCATCTATTTCAATAATAGGAATTGTTGGGGACGTCAGCAAGCGTGCCGTCTGCTCAATTTCGGTAATCTCCCTCTCGGCGGCATCCGCTAGTAATAATGGAGAATACTCCGAATTATTACTGTGAGAAACCCAATCCCACGTAATCCTATAAATTCTATCTGAACTGTTATGGTAGGAGTCATAAGTTGTTTCATTCTGCACCCATAACATTATTAATATTGATCCCGTAAGACCTATAGACAGGCCAAATATCTTAATAAAACTGAGACCTGGTCTTTTTACCAGGGCTCTCCATGCTGATATAATATATTTCTTTACCATTTCGAAACTTCTCTAAATCTCAGGTTTTCTGCGGTTAAATATTGACAGTCCAATAAATTTTAATTGTAAATATAAATTTCGACTCTACGATTCAACTGTTTTTCGTCATAGAAAGTTGATATACCGCGTACTTCTATTTCCATTACGCGCCCGAGACTCTCAAATTAACTTTCAGCGTAAGTTACAGATTTATAGTAAAGACAAAAAAGTGACTTTATATCCTATTAACGATTATATAAGTCATTTTTAAAATTGTTTGACTTTCTGATTAAACTTGTTGCTTAACGAGATTGTTTTTAGCAATAATCCAGACTTAATTCTTAGCTTTAAAATGGCGATCAAAACCTTCTCAAACATATATGAAAACAATATTGTTAGCACTGATAAGTATTTTCTATTATAGTGCCAATTGTCAAAATTTAGTGCCCAACTATTCCTTTGAAGATGAAAATATTTGTGAGCGCAATGAGCGATGCAACCCCTCCTGCTGGTTTGATGTTTCGCAGCAACCGCATGGCTATCGACTTGATAACACGCCTGGCGCAAGTGGTTCTCACTGGATTAATATTATCACCGGAAATCGTGCAAATACTAAAAGGCAATATTGGCAGACTATGCTGCTAAACAAATTGGAAAAGGGGAAAAGGTATAGAATTAGTTTTTGTATTCATGGATGGGATGATGACCCGTACCCGATGGATATAGGATTATATTTTACAGATAGTATGTTGTCTGTTCCCAATGGCACCCTGATCCAGCCGGAAAATTATATAGGTTTTGCCGACGCGACGTTTAAAGAATTAAAAGACGGATGGTTTAGATTGCAAAAGGACTATATCGCGAGAGATGATAGTCAGGTTTTGGTCGTTGGCAATTTTTCTGTGAAAGACTATCAGGAAATCGCTAAACTCAGGCGGTCTAAATCAATCTATATTTCGGTTAAAGTTGATAACGTCGAAGTCGTTCCGGTTGACAAGATTTCGTGCAATAACTGCGTAAAAGTTAAAGACTCATTATATGCACTTACCAGTAGGCATTCACCTGTTCGAGTTCAAGACACTTTTGCATCTATTCCGGTCTTTACGAAGCGCCAGGAAATACCAGAAGTAGTTGATTCTATTATTCTAAAGGATCTCTTTTTTGATTTCGGTAGTTACAACATCAGATCGCCGGATATGATTGACGTTTATCGTCCGATGTTTACTGACACCTCTATAAGTAAAATTTTGATTATAGGTTATACGGATGATGTTGGATCAGATGAAAAGAATCTGAAACTTTCTGTAATGAGAGCATTGGAGGTTTCTAAATTACTTATTTCTAAATTCAAGATTGCGCCAGATTTAATTGTGACTCAAGGTAAAGGGGTATCGACCTTTTACGAGGATAAGCAAAAAAACAGAAGGGTCGATGTCTTCACATATCATTAAATAGAGGCATGCACACCCAATTGATTACCCTTGATATCCTTAATTAGCTTCATAGTTATTGAAATCAAGCTGCAAAATAAATCAAGACAAAAAGACTGTCTACGGAATAGATTATTTCTCTCTCTCCTTCTCTCTTCAATTTTTTCAATACATTCCAATAATTTCGCTTTGAGCTTATCCAGAAAGTTGGTATAGCCGGTCTTTCGAAAAAGTATTTCCTGGAAAGTTCTGGAAGTATTTTCCAGTTCAATATTCAAGGATTGCTCCAAAAAATTCTACGATTTGTTTTAACTCAGCATTTCCTCCATTAAAAACGCCCGTCGATTGTAATGCATAAGCTAATTCAATCATTGCAGTGTTCGATTCTGTCCATGTTAGTTTGGTAGTAGCAGGCGCTGGTTCTGAAATAGACTCATTAGCTTGAAGATCAATAATAGAAATATTTAGATACTCAATTAACATTTCATAAGCCTGAATTCTGGGAAAGCCGGAGTGATAAATATATTTAAGCCAGTACAGTGGTTTGTCCAATAGATTCTACCTAAGCATTCGGCCACCCCTTGCTATTTGAGAAGATTTTGCATGGCTGTTCGGGGAATTTTGTGGAATCTCAGTAGACCGTTTTCAATTTACATTTAGAATCATAACCTAAAATGACTATTAAAATCCATTTCTAGATGCTATAAAGTGTACTAAATATGAAGAAAAATAAATAAAATTGTGAAGCCTACCCATTGCAAAATGAAGTATGTTGGACCTTACTTTAAACATGGACTGTGGATATTTGCCGCGATGTTTCATAAGTGGAAGATCAAAAGTGAGATATCTGACGAATTGCTCGTAGAAGACTGCATCACCCTTTCGGGAACTATGGGCACAAAAATTAGACTCCTTCGAAGAGTATTTAAATAAACTACAAACTAAACGAAAAACAAATGAAAAAGCAAAACGACGCAAGTAATAGATCATTGACGTTAAAAAGAACATTCAATGCGCCTGTAGCATTGGTATGGGAAGCGTGGACGCAACCTGAACATATTGCTCAATGGTGGGCACCAAAAGGAATTAAGATTACGGTAGCTGAACATGACTTTAAAGTGGGAGGGAAATGGAAGTATATCATGCCAATGCCGGATGGAAATGAATTTATTTCCGATGGTGTGTATTCAGTTATTGTCAGTTTTGAAAAGATATTTACGTCTGCTAACTTTAAACCAATGACTGAAGGTGTAGAAATCCAAGTGTTTTTTAAGAAGGATGGAGACAGAACTCATTTCACTTTTGAAGTTATTCATCCAACCGAAGAATATTGTAAACAACAGGAAAAAATGGGCTTTTATAATGGTTGGGGCTCAGCTTTTGATAGATTGGAAATTTTAGTACACAGTATAAATGAATAAATAAGGACGGATCACATATTTTCTTCTTTACCTTGACCTTAGCTATATTCCTTTATTGCACACAACGAAAATTAATCGATATGTGTAAGAAAAACCTTTTCTCTCTATTTCTAGCACATGAAGAAGAAGAAAGTATGCTGATGGATTTTTCAGGAAAGACCCTTAGGCGATTCGGTAGATATTAACGCCTTAAGAACAAAAAGAAATTGGAATACTAGATCAAACTGGCAATAGAATATACTAGAATTGCAAAACCGATCCGGGAAAAGAAGTAGATGTTCTTATACTGTTCACTTCGTCCACCATATGTTAGCAACTCAATTTACTATATATATGTTTCAATAAAAGTTATGATGTTTGCGTAACTTCGATTCAAGAGCGAGTATTAGGAGAGTATTGTTGTGGGGCTATTGATTCGGACATTCTACATTTTCGCTTTTGAAAAGAAATTGAGTTATAACTCTTTATAAAAAATATACGGTCCCGTCCGGCCGCAAAGGCTCTGAGTAATCAGGCCCTTTGTTATTATATGCCATTCCATGTTTACATCATCCAGAGTCAGCTAGACAATTCCTATTACAAAGGATTTACTGAGGATCCATCGTTGCAAGTCACGAGGCATAACAATGGTGAGTCTCAATATACCTCATTGAAGATTCCATGGATATTGATATATGTAGAGGAACTGGAAAAAAATCACTTGCCTTAAAAAGAGAAAAACGTCTGAAATCATATTCTCATGATCAGATAATAAATCTAATTGGTTCATTGGTTCCCCTAAAAATATTGTAAAGAGATTCCGGTAGTTCAGTGGTTAGATTGCCGCCCTGCGTGCCCCCAACGAAGTTTGCGGGTCATCCCATCCCCACACTGTGTGGCGAGGACGGGTTCGATATCAATTAATCACAAGTTTTTAATTGCAGAATAGGAGGCAAAATATGGAACCAAAAATGTGAATAGGGGAATCTATAGTCTCATCTCTGCCTTAAAAGTTAGTACAAGTGACGCCCAAATTAAGCTATAAAATTTCCACTTCATTCATTTGTAGACCTCGTTTGTTCATTCAATAGCGTAGTTGGTTCAATTCTCTTAGAATTCATGCCATTGGGTAATATTTTTGGACAGAAGTGTTCGTCAATTTTATTTATTTCATCACAACAATCTGTTTAAATTTTTTTATCTATGGTATGTTTACGCTTTAAACTTTCGAAGTTCGTTTGTGAACAATGCAACGTGTCCAGGTTCAATGTCCATATCCAACACAGGGGAAAGAATTGCTTTCCAAAATATTCTTTTCCCGCATTCCTTACGGTGCTTACAAGCACATTATTGCTTGTTGCAAGCACTGCTACTTTTGCTCAATCTGAAAGAAGTTTGGGCTTGAAGAACGAAGTCCGGGTCGGAACTACTGTTGTCAACACGGGTGTCGGGATGGGTGCCAAGTACGGGAATGTCTATCACAATTTTGGTTATGGAACTAAGTCTGCAATAGAGTTCGGTTTATGGCAGGCTGGTCCAGGAGTCTTTACCCTGGGTGGAGCGCTTGGGGGATCCTTTTCCCTCGGCGGATATGAAGACGATTACAAAGCCCGTATGTTCTTAGCAACGACCAGGGGCGCGTGGCATTGCGGATGGAATGTGCCCGGGCTTGATACCTATGCAGGCTGGTCGGCGGGCGTGGGTTTCAGGGGCAAGGAGTATTCAATTAGCAACTCTCACACTCATTATTCTCACAATGACATCGTGCCCGCGATAGGTAGTTTTCTGGGTGCTTCCTACTTTGTTTCACGGAATTTCGGCTTTAATGTAGAGATGGGGTACGACATTACCAATATCCAGGTTGGTATTATCTGTAGAAGGCAGTAAGCCTGGCTGCTTCCAAACAAAGAGCTTTCGGTATTTTTGCCGGATTTCTTTTCAAGAGACAATCATTAAGAAACCATACATACAAACCAATGCAATTGTTTCGAAAACGGAGGGCTATTTCGCGTAAATACTGGATACGATGGCTTACCATTTTGATTTGTTACACAGTATTTGCGCTGGTGCTATTATTTCTTTTTTATCTGGATGGCCCCGATGCGCTGTACAAAAACTACGGTCCACCGGATTGGCGTTATTTTGACATAGTACATAATATTATAAAATGTACTTTTGTATATTACTTTCTCATTTTCTGGATATTTCTACCCATAGTGCGATTGAGAGAACTGAAGACGATACTCTTCAAACTGTTACAGCTCTTATTGTTTTTCGCTTTACTGACCAGATATGAATATTTTATCGTCTTTCAAACAAAGAATTCAGCTGCTCAGCGTCAACACCTTACTTTTTATGACTACATGTTCTGGGAGCTTGGCATTGGGATCACGATCTCTTTAATTAGTTTGCTCACTGCGATTGTTATTGAGGTAAGGGCCAAAGCGAAGCGCCAGCGCGAACTGGAGAAAAGCAAGGTTATGGCTGAGTTGGCAGCCATTAAATACCAGATCAACCCGCATTTTCTGTTCAATTGTCTTAGCTTTATTTATACTAAAGCAGTCGGAAAAAATGATGAAGTGGCGAGTGCCGTCAACTTGTTATCGGAGATTATGCGTTATGCGCTCGGGAAGGAAGAAGACCAGCAAGGATTGGTGCTTCTTTCGACTGAAATTGATCACATGAAAAATGTGATTCAAATGAACCAGCTGCGTTTCAATGATGACTTAAAAATCCGGTTTCTGGAAAATGTTGATAATCTCAATGTTCGCATTCCTCCGCTGGTGTTGATTACGCTGGTAGAGAACGCTTTTAAGCACGGCGATTTGAGCGACAAGGACGATCCGCTGGATATAAAAATGGAAGCTGTCAGGGGAAAGCTAAGTTTTTACATCAGGAACAAAAAAAAGAAAGGGTTAAAAGAATTATCAAGCGGTATAGGTCTCGTTAACGTAAGACAGAGACTGCAATTGATCTATGGGGCCAGGCACACTTTTCAGGTCAGGGAAGATCAGCAATACTATGTTGCCGAGCTAACATTAACATATAAAAATGATCAGATGCATAATCGTTGATGATGAATTACATGCTATTGAATTATTGTCGATGCATATCAAACAAACCAGCGTCCTTGAACTTGTAGGTTCAACCACGAGCCCGGTGAAAGCTTTACAAATGGTATTCGAAACAAGGGTGGATGTTGTTTTTCTGGATGTACAGATGACGGAGATGTCGGGCATAGAATTCATGCAGATGCTGAACGGTAAATGCAAGGTTATACTGGTAACCGCGTATAAAGACTATGCGATACAAGGGTTTGATAACGACGTTGTCGATTACTTACTTAAACCGGTAACTTTTGCCCGTTTTCTACAGAGTGCCCGAAAATTATTAACCTTACAGGAAGGCAGCAAGCCAGTGGAAAATGACTTTATCCTCGTGAATTCGGAAACCAAAGGAAAATTGTTGCGAGTAAATATCGACGATATCATTTATATAGAAGGGCAAAGACAATATGTTAGCTTCCATAGCCGTCACGACAGGCGGTATCTGTCCCTGATAAGCCTTAAAGAGTTGGAACGCCGGATGCCAGCTGACAAATTCATACGCGTACATAAATCTTTCTTGCTGGCCACTCAATATATCACCATGATCCAACACAATATGGTACATATGGCCGGCACAACTAAAATCATTGCAATTGGTGCCACATATCGCGACGCTTTTATGGCCTGGGTAAAAAACAGGATTATTCCCTGATATTTATGCGGAAAGGTGGACGAAAAGGGAAACAAGATCGGGGTACCGATCAAGGCTAGTTTTACATATAATATATAATTTATCATGAATCAGAACCGCCGGCACTTCATTAAGCAATTTGAAATCGCAGCTGCAGGTGCAGGACTATTACACAATTTATCAGCCATGGCAAAAGGTATTGATGGAAGCAAAAAACATTTTTTTGAGATATCGCTTGCGGAATGGTCATTGCACCGAACCCTTGAGAGCGGGAAAATGACCAATATGGATTTTCCGACAAGAGCAAAAATGGAATTTCAAATCAGTGCGGTGGAATATGTGGACCAATTTTTCAAAGAGGAAGTGAAAAACCAAAAATACCTTTCAGAGTTAAAAAAACGTACCAGCGATCTGGGTGTAAGAAATGTATTGATCATGATCGATACGGCCGGCCCGCTGGCTGATCTGAATGAAGCCGATCGTAAACAGGCAGTGGAAAACCATTACCAGTGGGTAGATGTTGCAAAATTCCTCGGATGCCATTCCATTCGGGCAAATCTCCGGGGCAATGGCACAGCCGATGAGGCAGGCAAGGCCTCCATAGAATCACTAGGCCGGCTTTCAGAATACGGAGCCAAAAACGAAATTGGCATAATCGTGGAGAATCATGGAGGGTACTCATCAAATATCAAATGGCTTACCAATATAATCCGGCAGGTAAATAATCCTTACTGCGGTACACTACCCGATTTTGGCAATTTTTGCATTGAACACACAGATGAGAACTGCATAAATGAATACGACCGATACCTGGGTGTGCAGGAAATGTTGCCTTACGCAAAAGGGATAAGTGCAAAATCGCAGGATTTTGATGAGAAGGGAGATGAAACCAACACAGATTTCTTACGGATGTTCAAAATGATACAAAAAGAAAAACTGGCTTCTTTTAAAGGATTTGTGGGAATTGAATATTCGGGCAGCCTGTTAAGTGAAGATGAAGGCATTCGCAAGACTAAACAGCTACTGGAAAAAGTGAGCCAGATGATTTCTTGAGATTTTATTACAATCCAGGGCCTTTTTTGCCTATTGTCTTTCAGGTATTTCCAGCTTATATCCCCTGCCATGAACATTCGTAATTCTCAGCTCAGGATCACGGCTTAATTTCTTTCGGAGTTTCGACACAAACATGTCCAGGCTGCGACCGGTGATGACCCCTTCGTTGATCCAGACTTCCTGCATCAGCGTGTCGCGGGGCATCAGTTCACCGAAATTTTTGTGGAGCAATTCCAGAATCTTGCATTCTTTGTCTGTGAGACTAATCACCTCACTCCCCAAAAGCAAGTGCTGACCCTTCACATTAAATAAAAATTTTCCGAGCGCAGCCAGTTCCGGAACGGACTCTTTTATTATAGCGTGGTTTTGATTCTGCCCGGGCACCGGTTTTAAAATTTTTCCAAAACGCCCGATCAACAAGGTAACACACAACAACACCAGAATGCCGCCATAAATCACATTGATTAATGGATAGCCGAAGGTTGCCGTTTTGAATTCTTCAGGTTTTGGATTGACTTCCTTAGGATCAACTTTAACTGACTTGAGTTCTTCAGTCCGCCGGGCGATGTCATAGCCGAAGGTTGTCGATTTTGATTCTTCAGGTTTTGGATTAACTTCCTCAAGATCAACTTTAACTGACTTGAGTTTTTCAGTCCGCTGGTCGATGTCAGCTATCTTCTGTGTTACGTTCTCATTAAAATCCGGAAAAGCAAATTCGATAGTATAACAACCTGGGGGCTGACTTCTGCCCCTGCAAGCCAGGATGTCTGGCGAGGTATTATTTAACTGGAAACCATAGACGATGCCGCCATTCTTGCAATCATGTACTGTAACGGTGTAACCGGAAGGGAACTGTGTTTTTGGAAGTAATCCCTGTGACAGCACCATGAGCGAGTCGTGGTCAAAAACGAATTCATTTTCGAACCTGAGCAGAAACGTGCCTTCTTTATTCTCGGTAACGGGCAATACACGTGAGGTTGAGTCGCCTGCCTGCAATAGCAACCGATGACCGATTTGACGGATAATGACGTTCACTTGCTTCGCCCGTAAGTCGCGGTCGGAATGTTCTTTGAAAGACGAGGCGATGAAAAAAATTGCAAATATCACTATGGCAATGCCAGAACCCAGCACCAACCGGTTAGTGAAAAAGCCGGTAAAAACAAAATTTACACGCATTTACATTTCTTTTTACAATTGATTTACAAGGAGCGGCAACGCGGGTGCCTACATTTGGACATGTTAAGTTAAAACAATTTTTGCGTATGAATCTTTTAAGAAATCGTTTACCATCTTCCTCTTGCCCGCGACATATTTTGCATCGCAACTTAAATGAGACACAGCTTTTGCTTTATAAAGAGTTCCTGGTAATAAAAAAGAAAAAATTATGAAATACATACACGTATATTCTTTGTTCTTAATGTCTGTTTTTCTCACATCTTGTGGACAGAACCAAACAGGCCTACCACAAGATAATATCAAGTCCGAAGCTAAAGACTCAACCACTCCCCAGAAATATAAAGATAGTTTGGCGCAAGCTTCTTTGCTTAAAGTTGAAATTTCTAAAGAAGGGAGACTGGAGAGATTTATCAATCTACATCATTTGATCATGGTAGCTTGGCCCAGGATCACGTCAATTTTTCTGGTGAATGGAAATTAAGGTGATGGCCAAACCATGACTGTTAATTCGGTTAGATCCTTCGATACAAATGGTGAGACAGCAGATTTTAAAGTAACAGAGGTTTGGAAGTTGATCAACGGTGGAAAGTCTATTTCTATCCGGGTAAATTCAACCTCAATCTCCGGCGAGAATACTATGAAGCTCGTATACGATAAACAATCGGCTGCGGATTACCGATTTTAAATGGAACCAAATATGATAAAACATTACGTCTTTACCATACTTGCTGTCTTTTTTACACATGCAGGAACTGCCCAATCCACCGGCACTTTTACTTTGACTTGCGCTATGGACAAACGTATAAACTATCAGCTTCGACACTGAAGGATATTTCCGTGATGTAAAAATATCTAAAGAAAAATAATGGGTTGCTGGTAATGGGATTTGAATAGGATGCTGTTTTTGATAGGGCATAGCTGTATTAACAATCGGTAGGTGCCTTGCCGAATTTCTTTTTAAAAGAATGCGAGAAATGGGAAAGGCTCTCAAATCCCAGGTCGAGATAAATATCAGATGACCTTTTATTCTTCTTTTCTATGAGATGCCGGGCTTCTGCCAATCTCTTTTCCAGTAACCATTGCCGCGGGGCCTTCCCGAATATCTTTTGAAAGTCTCGTTTGAAGCTGGCAAGACTTCGTCCTGTGAGTCGTGCAAACTTTTCAACGGGAACATTATAATGAAAATTGGTGAGCATGAATTTTTCAAGATCTATCTTATGAGGCTCCGAAAAATCGAACAACAGTTCCCTGAGTTCAGGCATCGTATTCAGAAGGAGATATACAGCTTCTTTTACCTTTAACATACCCATTGCATGGGTTATTTTTTCGTCGGGATGGTGAACATATGGCAGCAGGGATTGAAAGAAAGCATGCAGGAAGTCGTTTCCTTGAACAGGTATATTGGCAGGGCCTGTATATTTATGACTTACTTCTATCTGCTCCTCCAGAGCAATCTTTCTGAGCAGGTCTTCCTGCAGGCTGATAACAATGGTTTGGTAATCCTTGCCCTCCAAAGGCGTCTTGGTCAACGTTGCCAGCTGATTTTTTTGTATCAGCAACATGTTACCTTTTTCCATGGAGATGCGCTGCTGAGCCGTTTCGAGTGTAAAGCGCCCAGAAACCTGCATCACCAGCGTATTATTTTCCATGAAGGCCACCTTCTCCTTTATCATCACTGAGCGATAAGTGGAAAAAATGAACCCCGGCGTTATTTCGGTTCGGTTTAACATGGTGTAAATATAAGAACAGCCGGGCTTAAGCATGGTTTACTAACGCTGAAGGTAAGTACCTCCCTGTATGGCGCCCGGCGCAAAATGTATACTAAGCGTATTCAGTTCTTCAGACGTGAATTCGATTTCCATGGCCTGTATGTTTTCAGGCAAACGTGATCTGCGGCTCATACTTACCAATGGCATGATATGGTTGCCCTGCGCGTTCACCCAGGCAATTGCCAACTGTGTTGGTGTGTACCCTTTATCCCTGGCCATTTGCTTTAATACTTCAACTTTCTCCAGATTTTTAACCAGGTTGTTTCCCTGGAAGCGAGGGAAATGATTTTGATAGGCGTCGGTGGAGAGCGGTGCTTTCATCTCTCCGGTTAACAGCCCTTCAGCAGTATTGGCAAACGCCACAACGCCAATGCCCAGCTCTTTAGCAGTCGGAAGTAACTTACCTTCTATCTGCCGGTCCGCCAATGAATAACCTATTTCCAATGCGGTTACCGGGTAAACAGCATTTGCCTGCCGCAGTTGATCGGCGGTGATTTCAGAAACACCGAGATGACGTACTTTACCTTCTTTGATCAGATCGGCCACCGTGCCGATCACATCTTCTACCGGAACACTGTTGTCCAGTCTGCAGGGTTGATAAAGATCGATGGTATCGATGCCTAGTCTTACCAAAGAATAATTAATGAAATTCTTAATAGCTATGGGACGCAGGTCCAGTCCAAGCAACTGGCCGCCATAGAAGATCGCTCCAAATTTAACACTGACGAAGGCATCGTCCCGTCTGCCTTTGATAGCCTTGCCTACCAACAGTTCATTGTGGCCGGCTCCGTAAAAGTCACCCGTATTCAAAAAGTTGATGCCGCTATCCAACGCCTGTTGAATAGTGGCAATGCTTTCGCTTTCATTATTTACGGGACCACCCCAGGTGGAGGACATGCGCATACAGCCCAGTCCGAGTTTAGACACAAGTGGTCCATTGTTGCCGAGGGATATCTTTTTAATTGTTGTCATCGCTTTTATTTGATGGCGCAAAGATCAGGCATTGCAGCATGAAGCTGCTTTCTCCCAGAGCTCAATTCACTTGTCTGGATGGCTCAACAATGAGAACATTAATAAATGAAGATTTACGGGACAGATAAATGGCATAGATAAAAAGTGCACTTTATACTTTGGCCAATGTTGAACACTCGCGAACATGAAGAAGTTTATTGACATGGAAGGAGACGGTATGTCAATGGACGACAGGGGAAATATTTATATAAGCAATACCTGATACAAAAGAAACCCGGTTTTCAGATCCGGGTTTCTTTTTGTCACTACAAAACGATTATCGAAGTTCGTCTGATTTTTCTGATCCTGGTTTTTTCACCCACATATAAATCGCCTTTTGAATCAATAGCAATTGTCCTGGGATATTCAAATAATGCAACAGAAGCATTTCCGTCCAGATATCCATGAAGACTTCCTGCATATGTACTTACAACCCCTATTGAACTTATTCTTCTAATGCGGTCATTATCGGAATCAGCAACAAATAAAGTATTAGATGAATTTACAGTTATTCCTGTAGGAAAATGAAACGTAACGTTTGGTTTTGTTCCGTCAGTTGCACCCTCCCATCCATTTCCGGCAACAGTGCTGACAATTCCGCCCGATACTTTTCTTATACTGTTATTGAGCTGGTCAGCTACAAATAAATTTCCAAGCTTGTCAAAAACCAACGCCATAGGGTAAGTGAAACGTGCACTTGCCAGAGCATTACCATCCTGAAAGCCCATAGCCCCGGTGCCGGCGAACATGCTGACAACACCCATTGAATTTATCTTCCTGATACAATTGTTTACCCGATCGGCAACGTAAACATTGTTATTAGCATCTACGGTTATACCACAAGGTGTGTTGAATTTTGCAATAGAGCCGTTTCCATTCAAAAGCCCGGCAACTCCAGTGCCCGCTAAAGTAGATACAATTCCTGATGGTGTTATTTTCCGTACGCGATGGTTATCCCTGTCGCCTACATAAATGTTCAGATTGGCATCTACAGCAATTCCGGTAGGTTTTGAAAACTTTGCAACTGATGCATTGCCATCAGCGAATCCGGCGACACCAGTACCGGCAATGGTGCTTACAACACCCGCCGTCGTAATTTTTCTTATCCTGTTATTATAAGCATCAGCGATATAAAGATTACCCTGTGCATCCACTGCAATTCCTTCAACACCATTAAACTGAGCAACCGCCTTATCGCCATCAGCATAGCCCTCTGCCGTTGTTCCTGCGTATGTGCTTACGGTTGTTTTCCACCAGTTGAAGACCGGAATATTAATGGAGTTTCCATTTATTGACAAATTAGCAGGTCCTTTTATGCCATTTGCAGGGATAGTCGCGATGATTTTGTTATCTGATACAGTTTGGATCGTAGCAGGCTTGCCGTTGAATGATAATTTTACGACGGAAGGTTCATTGCCAAAACCAATACCACTAATTTCCAACTGATCATCTGAATTTTCAGAGGGTTTTACCTGCATTATTTCGCTGACCTCTGATTCTTTGATATTTTTTTTGCAGGATGTGAGTAAAGAAAATGAGCAGAGGAGTACGCCAACGAAAACGCGGCTAATTAATTTTTGCATAATTAAGAGTTTTAGAGGTAAAAAAAAAGCAGCTAGCCTGATCGTTGCCTTTACCTGTTATTCCGGAAGTAAAACAGGATCTAACATCGGGAGTCTTGAACGTGATCGATATTGTTGTAAAAACTTTCTGATAATAGGCAAGCTCTGAATGTGCCGTGTCAGCACTAAAACCTGCGATAGAATCAATTGCAACTTACTACTAAAAAAAGTACATTCCTATACCACGATGAGGTGATTTATCTCCATAAGATGATGATCTTAACTTTGACTCAGACCATTGGAGGGTCCAATTTCTGCTAGCCAACATCAGGTACACCGGCATTGATCTGTTTAACATGACTGAATACATCTGATACTGCTACGCTACCGGTTTTATTGGCCGCGAATGATTTAGATGTGCTTATATAAAAAAGTAGTAGTGATGATAGAAAGTAACGTCTTCATGGCATTAGTATTAATAGGTGGTTGTGTTCATTATATACGTAAATGGGTTTAGCTGTTTTTCCTGCGCTGACAGGTCCATTAGACACTCCTGAGGGTTTAATGATGATATACTCACCTGAAATCGGAATAATCGGCCTCGAAAATTAGCGGCTGGCGGTGCATTATGTCCACCTGGCTGGATTGAACCTGTGCTTTGGTAGCTATCGCCATACTTTTGAATATAAAATTCAAAAGATATGAAACAGGCAATACACAATTGAACAGGGTAACGCTCAGACTGAAGGCAGTAGGAATGCTATTAACAGTACCAGTCGTATAAAGTATATATTTTCGTACAGACCAGTTGTATTTCCATATAGTGTGTAACATTGCTGTTGATGAAAACAAATTCTGTCCACATTTCACCGGTCATCATCTGGACAAGTTCCATCGTACTGGGATTACTTTCTTCCGTACCGCAGTTTGCACAACATCAGTTTAACCCGGCAGAAGCCATTGTCAATGCAGTACTCACATCTTCGTTCGCGTTAGTAATGTGGTATGTGAACCTGTACATGCTGTCCCGGTATCCTGCAAAATCTCCCAGGCAGCAGATCTCCTATCGCAGTTTGTTTGTTACGCTGGGAGTAGGTATAGTGATCATGTTCGCACTGGCCTGGATACAACAACTGATCCTGACGCATATCAATTTCGGACCGGTGATGCTGATGGTGGAGGTAAGGGGATTGCTGATCAACCTGATATGTTATATGTTCCTGCACTTATTGCAGCAGAACTACGAAAACCAGTATGTGAATATAGAACTGGAGCGTATGAGGAATGACAATCTCGCCGCCCAGTACGAATTGCTGAAACAACAGGTCAACCCGCATTTCCTTTTCAATAGCCTGAATACCTTGAAAGCGATGGTGGAAACGGAGGATGAAGATGCAGTCGACTTCATCTTGAAACTGTCTAACTTTTACCGGTATACGCTCGAAAGCCGGAAGTCTGACCTGATACAGGTAGCAGATGAAATGGAGATTGTCAAAGCTTTTTTATTCCTGCAAAATGCTCGGTTTGAAGGTGGATTTACCTTTACAAATACTTTAGAGGAACGCGTTCAGCATACGCTGATCCCTCCATTTACATTGCAGCTGCTGGTAGAGAATTGTATCAAACATAATGTGGTGTCATTGGAAAAGCCGTTACATATCAGGTTGTATAGTGAGGGCGATAAGATCGTTCTTGAAAACCCGGTTCAATTAAAGACTGGTGATCATCACTCGCTGGGAGTAGGGTTAGAGAATATAAACCTTCGTTATAAGCACCTGCTGGATCAGCAAATAGAAATTATAAATGATAACCGCTTGTTTCAAATCAAATTGCCCTTAATTTATGAGGATCATCATCGTTGAAGACGAATTAAAAACGGCACGTTCATTGGAAAAGCTTATACTGGATATTCG
>Ga0193752_1001416_pt1 | contig 20008 bp, 19 predicted proteins | sample H1c1metaG_FD_144924 | JGI IMG/M metagenome (GOLD analysis project Ga0193752, IMG submission 144924) | Soil microbial communities from a riparian zone of the East river system, Colorado, United States - H1c1 | ecosystem: Environmental > Terrestrial > Soil > Riparian zone | place: USA: East River...
AGGACCGCAGCCTGGGCCGCGAGCATCCCTCGACCGCGCTGACGCTCAGCAACCTCGGCGGCCTGCTCGCCGTGCGCGGCGATTTCGCGCAGGCCGAGCAGATGCAGCGCGCCGCGCTCTCCACCATGGAGAAGGTATTCGGCGAGCAGCACCCCGACACCGCCGCCGTGCTCACCGCGCTCGCCCTGTCGATGGACAACCAGGGCAAGCTGGTCGAGGCCGAGGCGACCTACAAGCGCGCCATCGAGATCTCGCGCCGTACCGGCAACCCGCGCGCCGAGCTGGTCAACGCCTCCAACCTCGGCTACGCGCTCGCCAAGCGCGGCCGCTACCGCGAGGCGCTGCCCTACTACAAGGAGGCGGTGGAGACGGTCGACTTCCTCTACTCGCAGACGCGCGGCTACTCGGAGGAGACGCGCGCCGCGTTCCTGCAGCAATTCTCGGCCATCTACCGCGAGACCATCCGCGTCCTGCTGCAGCTGTACCGCGCGCAGCCCGCGGCGGGCTACGACCGCGAGGCTCTGGCGATCGCCTCGCGCAACCAGAGCCGCGTGTTCACCGAACTGATGCGCCAGGCCGACGTGTCGCGCTTCGCCGGCGAGCCGGCGTTCGTGCGCCAGCGCGAGCGGCGCGACCAGCTGCAGGAGCGCGTCGCGCAGCTGCGCAATGCGCGCGCCACCGTGCCGGTCACGCTCGCCAACGCCGCCCAGCGGGTGGCGGAATTCGACGCCCAGCTGACGCAGGCGTCGATCGACCTGATCGGCGTCGAGGAGCAGCTGTGGCGCGAGTATCCGCGCTTCATGGAGCTCGCCAACCCGCGCCCGGTCACGGTGGAAGACCTGCAGCAGAAGCTGCTCAAGCCGGGCGAGGCGCTGCTCTCCTACGTGCTGCTGCCGCAGGAGACGGTGATCTTCGCGGTGACCCGCGAGCAGTTCCGCATGGTGGTGACCTCGGTCAAGCGCGCCGCCATCGCCGAGCGCGTGCACGCGATGCGCCGCGCGATCGAGAAAGTGGCGGTGGGCGAGTCGGTGCTGTTCCTGCGCGAGGTCGAGCCGGAGGCGCTGCACTCGCTGTACCGCGACCTGCTCGCGCCGGTGGCGAGCCTGATCGCCGGGCGCGACAAGCTGCTGATCGTCGCCGACGGCCCGCTGCAGACCATTCCCTTCGAGCTCCTGGTCGCCAGCTACGGCAACGCGGAGCGCGGCGCGTTCGAGCGCGTCAAGGCGGAATCGGACGGCAGCGCGCAGCGGCCCTACCTGGGCGAGTACGCCGGCCTCGACTACGCCGGGCGGCGCTTTCGCTTCGCCTACCTGCCGAGCCTGTCGGCGCTCGCCTCGCAGCGGCTCTACCCCAAGAGCCCGAACCTGGGTAAGGTCGACCTGGTGGCGTTCGCCGACCCGCTGTTCGCGCCCGATGCGCAGCACGCCATGCCGGGCGCGACAGTCAAGGCGCTGGCGCAGCTCAACGTCGGCGGCTTCGGCCGGGCCGGCGGCGCCGCGGTCATCCCGCGCCTCGCCGAGACCGCCGACGAGGCGGGCGAGATCGCGCGCGTGCTGGGCGGCACGACGCAGCTCTACATCGGCGAGGCGGCGCAGGAGAAGGTCGCCAAGTCGGGCGACCTGCGCGCGGCGCGCTTCGTGCTCTTCGCTACCCACGGCTTCCTCGGCGGCGAATATCTGGGAAGCGATCTGCCGCTCGAGGACGGCGAGGTGCGCCGCGCGGTGGAGCGCGTGGCGCAGCCGGCGCTGGCCCTGACCCTGGTCGGCGACCTGAAAGGCGAGGACGGCCTGCTCACCATGAAGGAGGTGATCGAGGACCTCGAGCTCAACGCCGAGCTGGTGGCGCTGTCGGCCTGCAATACCGCCGGGGAGTCGGCGCAGGCGAACAACGGCGAGGGCTTCGCCGGCCTGACCCGCGCGTTCATGTACGCCGGCGCGAGGGGCCTGCTGGTGTCGCACTGGAGCGTCGACAGCCTGTCGACGCAGGCGCTGATGACCTCGACCTTCCGCAACATCAAGTCGGGCATGGGCGCGCTGGCGGCCGTCAGCGACGCGCAGAAGCAGCTGCTGGGCGGCGGCTACAGCCGCGACGGCCACTACTTCTCGCGCGCGCACCCGTTCTTCTGGGCGGCGTTCGTGTACGTCGGCGATTGAAGGAGATCCACCGAAAGTTCCTCCGCTCGTTCGGCGCAGCCATCGCCGCGACGCTGCTCGCGCTGGCGGCGGCGCGTACCGATTGGCACCGCGGGCTGGAAGACTTCTACGTCGACTACTGGCACATCTTCCAGGGCGTCCGCTATGAACCGAAGCACACGGTGTTCATCACGGTGGACGATGCGACGCTCCTGGCGCTGAAGGACGATCCCCTCGCGTTCTGGGCGCCGTACTGGGGCCACGTGTTCGGCGTGCTGCGGCAGGCCGGCGTGAGGGGCGTCGGCCTGGACTACATCTACACGGTGAGCGCCGAGGCCTGGCTGCGCAAGCTGGACCTGCCCGACAGCCGGGCGAGCCGCGAGTACGACTCGCCGTTCCGGGAGTCGCTCTCGCACGGCAACATCATCCTCATCACCCACCTCGTCGCGCTGCCCGACGGTTCGCTCGAGCTGCTGCAGCCGCCCGACGACCAGCGCCTGCTGCTGCCGCGCGGCAACGGCGACCTCGGCATCGCCAACCTCTATCCCGATCCCGACAAGCACGTGCGCGGCTTCTACCCCGTCATGGTGCCCGACCCGAAGTATCCGGGCCTCGCGTTCAACATGCAGCTCGCGCTGCTCTCGGCGGGGCTCGATCCCGCCCTGCAGGAGTGGGACATCGCCGGTGCGAATATCAAGCGCGAGCTGAAGCGCTATCCGATCGGCTTCACCGGCCCGCCGGGGACGATTCCGACGATCTCGATGGTGACGCTGCTGCGGCCCGATGCTCTGGAGCGCCCGGAGGTGAAGGCGCTGCGCGGCAAGGTGGCGATCATCGCCGCCAACAATGCCGGCAACTCCGACCGCCACTTCACGCCTTACTCGCGCTACACGCCCGCGTACTTCGTGGAGCGCGCCGATCAGATGGCCGGCGGCGAGATCCACGCCAACATCGTCGAGACCATCCTTTCGGGCCGCTACCCGCAGGCGCTCACCCTGGGCCAGGAGGTGGCCTATGTCGGGCTGATCGTCGTGTTCGCCGCGTGGCTGTTCCTGCGCTTCAGCGTCGGCGGTGGCGCAGCGCTGCTGCCCCTCCTGCTGATCGCGGTGGCGCCTGCAGCGTACTTCGCGTTCCAGGTCGATACCGTGCTTCCGGTCGCCGAGGTGCAGACAGGGCTGATCGCGGCCTTCCTGCTCACCTTCGTCCTGCGCCTCACCGGCGAGGAGCGCGAGCGCTCGCGCCAGCGGCAGATCTTCGGTCGCTACGTCGCCGACGACGTGGTGAAGCTGCTGCTCGAGGAGGACCGCAGGATCGACCTGGCCGGCGAGATGAAGAACGTGACGGTGCTGTTCTCCGACATCCGCGGCTTCACCACCTTGTCGGAGAAGCTGACCGCGCACGAGGTGGTCGAGATGCTCAACGCCTACTTCACCCGCGTCGCCGAACCGATCCTCACGCAGGGCGGCACGCTGGACAAGTACATCGGCGACGCGGTGATGGCGGTATTCGGCTCGACCGTGTCCTACCCGGACCACGCGCGGCGCGGGCTGAAGGCGGCGATCGGCATGCAGAAGGAGGCGGAAGGCTTCAAGGACTGGATGCTCAAGCGCTTCCCGGACCGCGGGCTGGGCGAGTTCAAGATCGGCGTCGGGCTGTACACCGGCGAAGCGCTGGTCGGCAACATCGGCGCGCCCAAGCGCCTGGAGTTCGCCACCATCGGCGACACCGTCAACGCCGCGTCGCGGCTCGAAAGCATCACCAAGGAGATGAAAGTCGTGATCGCCGCTGCGGAGACGACCGTCAAGGCGGCGGGCGAGGGCGTGCGGGTCGGCAAGATCGAGACGCGGCAGGTGAAGGGGCGCGCCGAGCCGATCCGGATCTACGAGATCCTCGGGGTGGACGGATGAAACATCTGCTGTTTGCGCTTGTTCTTCTTGTCCAGGCTGCGCAGGCGCAGGAGGACGTCGGGCTGGTCGGCGCCGTGACGGGCGAGGTCGTGTTTCAGGGCGGCAAGGCGAAGGCGTACATGAAAGTGCGCGAAGGCGACCGCTTCGACATGCCGGCGGGCGCGCAGCTCAGCCTTATCTATTTTGCCGGCGCGCACCAGGAGCGCTGGCAGGGGCCGGCCAGCCTGCGCGCCGGCAAGCAGGCGAGCGCCGCGCTTGCCGGCAAGCCGCCGGAGGTGGCCCTGCTTCCGGCGAGTGCGCCGCAACGCCTCGCACGCATTCCCGAGCTCACTCGCAATGCGCTCTTCGGCGGCATCGCAGTGCGCGGCGCGAAGCCGCCCGGCAATGAGGGGAAAAATGCAGAAACCGATGACAGCCTGCGCGAGGCGCGCGCCACCTACGCCAGGCTGCGCCGCGAGCTGCCGGCGGACGACCTGACCCCCGAGCTCTTCCTGTATGCGGCGCTCGCCAGCGGTCCCGACCCCGAAAGCGAGGAGGTCAAATCTCTCGCCGCGCGCTTGCGCGAGCGCCGGGAAAGATAAACGTCAGGGAACGTAAAGCGTCAGGAAACGTAAGGGTTTGGATTGGTCGTTGATTTCGCGTGATAAATTTCCTCGCTCGCGGCGCCGCTGAAGCCTAGACTCCGGCGCGCTAAAAGGGAGAAAAAATGTCATGAAGAAGCTCATCCAAACGCTCGGCTTTGCGGCCATCTTCGCGGCGACCGGCGCGCTCGCGGCCGACGATGTCGGCCTGGTCAACCAGATGAGCGGCGACGTTTCCTACACCAGCGGCAGCAGCACGGCGAAGGCGAAGGCATTCATGAAGGTGCGCGAGGGCGACAAGTTCAGCGTCCCGGCCGGCGCGCAACTGCGCATCGTCTACTTCCAGGGCGGACGGCAGGAAAGCTACGCCGGCCCGGCCAGCCTGACCGCCGGGGCGCAGTCGAGCACCCAGCAAAGCGGCGCGCAGCCGCAGGTCACGACGCTTCCCGCGGGCGTGCCGCAGAAAATCGCGCAGACCCCGGAGCTGATCCAGATCGCGCGGCTCGGCCGCTCGGGCGGCGTGGCGGTGCGCGGCGCGCAGGAACAGCAGCGGCTCTCGCCGCAGGCGCAGGCCGAAGTGCGCCAGGCGCGCCAGACCTACGAGCAGCTGCGCAAGAGCTCCGCCGCGAACGACATCGTTCCCGAGCAGTACCTGTACGCGGTGCTGCAGGACCACCTGCTGTACGACGACATGAAAGCGGTGGTCGCCGAGATGCAGAAGCGCCAGCCGTCGAATCCCGACGTGGCGGTGATGGCCGAGTACGTGAAGGTCAAGACCAGCGCCAAGTAAGTAACCGTACCTCCTGTGAAAGGCCCGCTCCGGCGGGCCTTTTTGTTTTTAGAATCCGGCGCATGAAGGGCAGGCTAGAAGACTACCGAATGCTGACCGGTCAGGGACGCTACGTCTCGGATTGGAACCTGCCGGGGCAGGCGTACGGGCACTTCCTGCGCTCGGATCGCGCGCACGCGAAGATTGTTTCGATTCAAACAGAAGAAGCTTTAAAAAGCCCGGGCGTGATCGCGGTGATCACCGGCCAGGAGCTGGTGGACGCCGGGCTCAAGCCGATACCGGCCGCGGCGCCCTTCAAATGGAAGGACGGCTCCGCCCAGCGCCTGGCGCAGCGTCCCTCGCTCGCGCACGAAGTGGTGCGTCACGTCGGCGAGCCGATCGCCCTGATCGTCGCCGAGACCGCGGCGCAGGCGCAGGATGCGGCCGAGGCGGTGGTGTTCGAGTTTGAGGACCTTCCCGCGGTGGTCACGGCCGAGGCGGCGATGGCCGCGGGTGCCCCGCAGCTCCACCCGGGCGCGCCGGGCAACCTGGTGCTCGACTTCGTCGGCGGCGACGAGGCGGCGACCAACGCCGCGTTCGCAGCCGCGGCGAAGGTCGTGAAGCTCACCGACTACCACTCGCGCGTGATCGGCAACCCGATGGAGCCGCGCACGGCGATGGGCTCCTACGATGAGGCGAGGGGCCTGTACTTCCTGCACGGCACCACGCAGGGCACCGGCCCGATGCGCGGGCAGCTCTCGGCGGTGCTCGGCGTGCCGCCCGAAAAGGTGCGCATCGTCGCCGAGGAAGTCGGCGGCGGCTTCGGCGTGCGCTTCAACGCGTACCCGGAATACGGCACGTTGCTCTACGCGGCGAAGAAGCTCGGCCGCCCGGTGAAATGGGTCGGGACACGCTCGGAAGTATTCCTCGGCGACGAGCAGGCGCGCGACATCATGCACACCGCCGAGATGGCGCTCGACGCGAACGGCCGCATCCTCGGCATGCGCTTCGACTATCTCTCCAACATGGGCGCCTACGTCGCCTTCACCGGCGCGGTGGTCAACACGCTCGGGCTGGTGAATGTGAATTGCGGCGTCTACGACGTGCAGGCGGTCCATGTGCGCGGCCGGCTGGCGCTCACCAATACCGTTCCCACCGCGGCCTACCGCGGCGCCGGGCGGCCGGTGGCGTCGTACTCGCTCGAGCGCCTGGTGGACGAGGCGGCGCGCGAGCTCGGCCTCGACCCGGCGGAATTCCGCCGCCGCAACATGATCCCGGCGGCGAAGATGCCCTACAAGCTGGCGGGCGGCTTCGAGTACGACTGCGGCGACTTCGAGGCCGTGATGGACAAGGCCCTCGAGCAGTCCGGCTGGAAGAGCTTCGAGAAAAGAAAAACCGACTCGAAAAAGCACGGCAAGCTGCGCGGCCGCGGCATGGCCACCTACATCGAGATGACGGCGCCGGGCGGTTTCGCGCCGTATGACCAGGCGCACCTGACCTGGGAGCCGGACGGCATGCTCACACTGCGCACCGCGTCCCACAACCACGGCCAGGGCCACGAGACCACGTTCGCGCAGATCGTATCGAAGGTGCTGGGCATCCCGGTGGACCGGGTTCGCCTGCGCACCTCCGAGCCCGAGCACAACTTCGTCGCCAACCCGACCGGCGGCTCGCGCACGCTGCACGGCCTGGGCAGCGCGATGCACTGGGCGTCGCTCGAGGTGACGAAGAACGGCCTCGACCTCGCCGCCGAGCACCTCGAGAGCGCGGTGCAGGACATCGAGTTCGACCTGGGGACCTACCGGATCAAGGGAACCGACCGCAAGGTGCGCATCGACGAGCTGGCGAAGAAGTACCCGGGCAGGCTCGACCTCGATTTCAAGGAGCGCCCCAAGGTGCCGGCCACCTTCCCGAACGGCTGCCATATCGCCGAAGTGGAGATCGATCCGGCAACCGGCGAGTGCGACATCGTGTCCTACGTCGCCTGCGACGACGTCGGCAACATCATCAACCACCAGATCGTCGAAGGGCAGATGCAGGGCGGCGTCACCCAGGGCGCCGGGCACATCTTCCTCGAGCAGGGCGTCTACGACGCCTCCGGCCAGCTTCTGACCGGCAGCTTCATGGACTACGCCATGCCGCGCGCCGGGCTGGTCGGCGGGCTTACCGTTACCGATCATGCCGTTCCGACCGCCACCAACCCGCTGGGCGCAAAGGGCGTCGGCGAGGGCGGCGTCACCGGCTCGATGCCCGCGCTGATGAACGCGGTGCTCGACGCGCTGCGCGGGGCCGGCGTGAAGGAGTTCGAGATGCCGGCGAGCCCGCAGCGGCTCTGGCGCGCGCTGCAGTCCGCTCGGACTATGCGCCCCAAGTAGTCCTTTTGCGACGGGGCTTTCCGCAACGTTTCAGCGGACTATGCCTGCGCGCATTCGCGTTCATCTTCCGCGCGGAACATGGCGGTGTAGCGGAGAGCGCGAGTGCGAGTAGTCGACAAAGCGGTACGGATCACCATGCGGGGCCTCATGGCCCTGCTGCTGCTTGCCGCCGTCGATGCCGCCGCGCAGGGCTTCGGCGAAACACAGGTCGCCTCGTCGATGCCGTCGCTGGCGCTGGGGTTGTCGTCCTCCAGCGTGCGCGCGCTGAACGACGAGTTCGAGGAGGATCTGCGCTTCCTCAACTCTTTCGGCGGGGGCAGGCGAGCCGACCAGTCCACCGCCGGCAGCTTCGAGCGGCCCAAGCCCTGGACGATGTACGGACGGCTGGGGGTGTTCAATTTCCAGAACGAGCTCGATCCCAGCCGGTCCGACGGCGCGCGCATCACCCTGCGCCGGTCCGGGCCCAAGCTGACCGGCCGCTATTACATCGGGATTCACCGCACCTTCTGAACGTGGGAGAATCGTTTCGTGGCAGATACTAAAGAAGAAGATCCCGTAAAGCCCCGGCGCTCGAGCTGGTCGGCCGCCCTCGCGCAGCTGCCCGGCTTCCCGGACAAGACCCCGCTGCCCGGGCTGCCGGCCCGCGGCGCGCAGGCCGTGTCGCCGCTCGGCAAGGACGCCGACGAGACCGAAGAGCCGGGCACGCCCGAGCAGTAGCCGGTAATGGGCGGCCGCGGGCGTCTCATCATCGCGGCGCTGATCGCGCTCTTCGCGCTCATCAGCTATTTCGGCAAGACCAGCCTCAACCCGATCACCGGGGAGAAGCAGCGCGTCGCCATGACCCCGGAGCAGGAGGTCGCCATCGGTCTCAAGGCGGCCCCGGAGATGGCCGCGCAGATGGGGGGCCTGTCCCAGAACGCCAAGGCACGCGCGCTGGTGGAGCGCGTCGGCGCCAAGCTGGTCCGGGAGAGTTTTGCGGCGAAGAGCCCCTACAAGTTCAGCTTCCATGTCCTCGCCGACCGCCGCACGGTGAACGCGTTCGCGCTGCCGGGCGGGCCGATCTTCATCACCGAGGGCCTGCTGGGACAGCTGCGCACCGAGGGCGAGCTGGCGGGGGTGCTGGGCCACGAGATCGGTCACGTCATCGCGCGCCACTCGTCGGAGCGGCTCGCCAAGCAGCAGCTCACGCAGGGCCTGATCAGCGCGGTCGTGGTCGGCAGCGGCGACTACACCAGCGCGCAGATCGCGCAGGTCGCGGGCAACATGATCAATATGCGCTACGGGCGGGAAGACGAGCTGGAATCGGACGCCCTGGGCATGCAGATCGCCTTCGAGACGGGCTATGACCCGCGCTCCATGGGCGGGGTCATGGAAGTCCTCGCCAAGGCTTCCGGCGGCTCAAAGCAGCCGGAGTTCGCGTCGACTCATCCGGCGCCAGAAAACCGCCAGGCACGCATCAAGGAGCAGATCGCGAAGCGATTCCCCTCGGGCGTGCCCGACGGCCTGATCAAGTAGCGACGCTACTTGGGGGTGCTGGGGCTGCTGGGCGTGCTGGGGCTGCTGGGTGTGGTGCTGGGGCTGCTCGGGGTGCTGGGCGATCCCATTCCCGTCGAGCCGGAACCGAGGCTGCCCGATCCGCTGGTGCTGCCCGACCCGGTCGTGGCGCCCGAGCCACTGGTGCTGCCCGAGCCGCTGGTGCTGCTGCCCGAGTTGCCGCCGTACTGACGCACGCAGTCGTCGCGCTCCGTTCCGGTCTTGCCCACGCACTGGCTGGGCAGCACGGAAGTGTCGCTGCTCGAGCTGCCTGACGCGCCCGCGCCGCCGGTGGTGCCCGAACCGGATCCGATGCTGGGGCTGGTCGTCGAACTGCCGCTGCTACCCGAGCCGCCGGCGCTGCCGGAGCTCTGTGCCCAGGTCACGGTCGCCAGACCGAGAAGGGCCGCCGCTACTGCGGCGCTGAGTTTCTTTGCCATCACGATGATTCTCTCCTTTGGTTGAGGGGAAGACTGCAGTCGCATAGATGCAAGCGGGATGCCGTGACCCGGCACGCGCGCTGCAGAATTGCCTCGCAGCAGTGCCGGCCTCGCTCCGCTTTAGTGCGTGGCTGCGGCGAAGTCCTTAGCTTTCAGCCCATTAGCGCTGGCACGGTCCATGCAAATAAGCGCGCGTGAGAATCGCCGGCCTGTTCCACATAGCAATCAAGACCAATGACCTCGCGGCCACGGTCCATTTCTACAGGCAGGTGATGGGGCTGGTGGAGGTGCCGCGGCCCGACTTCGGCTTCCCCGGCGCCTGGCTCGGCTGCCCGCTGCCCGGCGGCCAGGCGATCTTCCACATCTACGCCGGCGGCCCGGCGCTGCAAGGCTCGCCCGACGGCCGCGCGCCCTCAGGCACCGCGGCCATCGACCATGTCTCGCTTTCCTGCACCGGCTACCACGATTTCATCGAGCGCTTCACCAGGCACGGCCTCGACTGGCGCGAGTTCCTGGTGCCCGGCACGACCTTATGGCAGCTGTTCGTCTACGACCCGAGCGGCGTGCAGCTCGAGCTCACATTCGAAGGCGCGGCCGAGCCGGGACGGCCGCCCGACATGTCGGAGGCGCGCCGCTATCGCGCCGGCACATCGTTCTTCAAGGGGGTTACCAAATGAAAATACTGAAAATACTGATCGCAACCATTCTTTGCCTGCTGAGCGCCACTGCATTTCCCCAGGACAAGGTGCGCGTCGCCGTCTTTCCGGCCATCTCGGCGATGCCGTACTTCGTCGCGCTCGAGCGCGGCTATTTCAAGGAGGCCGGCATCGAGACCGAGACCATCCCGATGACCTCGCACCCGTTCATCGTGCAGGCCTTCGTGAAGGGCGACATCGAGGCGGCGTCGAACCTGGTCACCCTCGAGGGCGCCAATATCAACCAGCGCCGGCCCGGCACGCTGGTCTACTTCGGCATCAACGGGCAGAACCACGTCAACCTGGTCGAGCAGTTCGTGGTGCGCGCCGGGCACCCGGCGCAGACGCTGAAGGACCTGAAGGGTACGAGGCTCCTCTCCGCGCCCGGCCCGGGCAACGTCGGCGCGGCGAAGGCGGTGCTCAAGGCGATCGGCCTGGAGGAGGGCAGGGATTACACGATGCAGGAGCAGCAGATGGGCGTGCACCTGGGCGCGCTGCAGGCGGGCACGTTCGACGGCGGCTACACGCTCGAGCCGCTCGCCAGCGTGATGGTGAAGAACGGCGTGGCGCGGCGCCTGGAGGGCGGCGTGATCGCCACCTACCTGCTCGGCCGCAAGGACGCGCAGGCTTTCGCCGCCGGCAACGCGCTGGGCGGCGAATTCCTCGCCAAGCGGCCGGCGGTGGCCGAGCGCTACGCCAAGGCCATCGCGAAAGGCCTGGCCGACGCGGTGAAGGACCCGAAGGCGCGCGAGCTCCTCGCCAAGCACATGAACGTGGCTGCCGACGTGGCGCCGACGGTTCCGCTCGCCCGCTTCACCCTGGTGAAGGACCTCTCGGCGCAGGACCTCGCCGACTTCCAGAGATTCGTCGACATCGGCGTCGAGCAGAAAGTCGTCGCCGGCCCGATCGACGTAAAAAGCTTTCTGAAAAGCTATTAACCAGTACCGGTGGTTCGAGCCGGGCACGCACATCACCGTGCGCGGCCTGAAGAAGCGCTTCGGCGCGGCGCAGCTCTATGACGGCTTCGACATCGACATCCCGCGCGGCAAGATCGTGTCGGTGTTCGGGCCCAACGGCTGCGGCAAGTCGACGCTGATCAACATGATGGCCGGCATCCAGCCGGCCGACGCGGGCGAGATCCTGTTCGACGGCAAGACGGTGCGCGAGACGCGCATCGGCTACGTGTTCCAGAACTACCGCGAGGCGCTGTTCCCGTGGAAGCGCGCCATCGACAACATCCGCTACCCGCTCGGCTTCATGAAGCTGTCGAAGACCGAGACCACGGCGCGGGTCGACGCCCTGGTGGCGGGCTTCGACGTGCCGGTCGACCTCAACCGCTACCCGTACGAGCTGTCCGGCGGCCAGCAGCAGCTGGTCTCCATCATGCGCGCCCTGGTGGTCGACCCCGAGGTGCTGTTCCTCGACGAGCCGTTCTCCGCGCTCGACTACGAGATGACGCTGCTGATGCGCGACCAGCTGCAGAAGGTCGTTCTCTCGCGCGGCATGACCACGCTCCTCGTCTCGCACGATCTCGAGGAGGCCGTGTACCTCGCCGACAAGGTGCTGCTCCTGACCAAAAAGCCGACGCGCATCGCCGACTACGTGCCGGTCGAGATCGCCTGGCCGCGCGGCATGGATACCCTCATCACGCCCGAGTTCGTGCGCATGAAGGCGCACACGCTCGAGGTGTTCCGGCGCGAAGCCTATGGAAAATAGGTTTTTGAACTACTTGTTTCCTTTCTACGGAGCCATCGGGCTCATAGCCCTGTGGTGGGTCGCTGCCTACCTCAAGCTCGTCGACCCGGTCCTCCTTCCCGCGCCGCAGGACGCCTGGCGCGCGCTGATCAAGGGATTCAGCGACGGCACGCTGACCCACGACTTCCTGAAGACCGTCTACCGCACGATCGCCTCGTTCCTCATCGCCACCGCCATCGCCGTTCCCCTCGGCATCGTCCTCGGCGCATCGGAGAAGCTCTACCGCTCGATCGAGTTCGTCGTCGACTTCTTCCGCTCCACGCCTGCCTCGGCGATGTTCCCGCTGTTCCTGGTCCTGTTCGGCGTCGGCGAGAAAACCAAAATCGCGGTCGCCGCCTTCGGCGCCGCCCTCGTCATCCTCTTCAACGTCGCCTACGGCGTCATGCAGGCGCGCAAAGTTCGCCAGCTCGCCGCCCGCGTCATGGGTGCGAACCGCCTGCAGGTCATGTGGGACGTCACGCTCTGGGAATCGCTGCCGCAGACCTTCGTCGGCATGCGCTCGGGCATCTCGCTCGCGCTGGTGATCGTGATCGTGGCCGAAATGTTCATCGGCTCCACCGACGGCCTCGGCCAGCGCGTCATCAACGCCCAGATGGTGTTCGACATGCCCAACATGTACGCCACCATCTTCGCCGCCGGCGCGCTGGGCTACGGGCTGAACCTTCTATTCATCCTCATCGACCGCTGGCTCATCCACTGGGGCGGGCGATAGAACCGATGCGGCACAACCAACTAGAAGATCTCGTCCTGGCGCTTTTGCTCTAAATGTCGAATCTTTTCCCAGAAGTCCAACGCCAGCTTGTGTCGCGCGACGAAAGCTAACCAGTAAAGCGGCTGATTCGTTTTCCCGACCACAAGTTCCGCTGCCTCAGCGGTCGACATCCCGATCGTCCGAAGCAGCCCTCGCCAATATTCGAAGAGCTTTCCGCGGATGTGCTCAATTGAGCGATCGCTATCAACATGCTGCTTCCAGTTAGGAGCGAATGCATCCAAAGGCGACGATGACTTTTCCAAGTAGCGCAACAGATTTCGATTCAGGTCTTGAACGCTTACGTGGATGAGTATGTCCATCCTGTTGAGATCCGCGAGTTTTCGAATAACTTCAAAAGGAAGCGCTCCGAGGTTATACGGATCGAGAAACGCGAAGTGGAGTGCGTACTTGTTTAGCTTCGGAATAATGCGAGCGACAGTTACCTCTGCGATGCCACATTCGGACTGCGCCGGCGCCTTGTGTCGAACGAGACGGGTTAAGGTCGCGTCCACCAAGCGCTGGTCAGCGTCTGCTATGTGTACTTGGGTGAAAGCCGAGCCACCGTTTGCAGCTTGCGTCCAAGCGATGAGAGGACTTCCGTGTCCTACTTCGTCCGTATTTTTGAACCGGACGCGACCTGGGCCGGAAAAGAGCTCTATGTAGCTCGCGCCAGCATTGCCTTTGCCAACGAAGCGACTGCGGACACCACGACTGATATCAATGTATTTGGCTAGCCGGGCGTATTTATCGCGTGCCCATTCGCCGACTATTTCGCGTGGAAGCTCGTCCTCGTCCTGCTCGTATTTCTTGGGATCTAGGGGAGCAGTCTTGCGAGCCATGCACTCGGGTCACGCCCTGGAGTGATCTAGGGGTCCCGCTGGCAACTCGTCCCAAGTTCGGCCGTCTAGTTCGCGCCCTGCCGCATGTTTACCTAGGCGCACCAAAGTAATCGTTTGACCCCGAGAATCTTCTACCGCTACGCGCCTTCGAGTCTGCTTGGCATGGGCATAGTCTGGACTCCAGTGTCCCCATTGTTTGAAGTGGAAGGGAACCGACGCACCGCTGCATTGATCTCGTAGAGAGCGGGCCCATTCTGGATTCATTGGTCGTGCCTTGTGCCCACTTTCGCCACCGGCGATCACCCAGTCCACGCCTCTAGGCGCCTTAATCCATTTTCGAAGGTCGAGTGGACCGAGAAGAGGCTCGCACGACAGAAATCGCACGCTGGCGGGTAGCTCGAGCAGGAGCGGGATGCGCTTTTCTGCCCAACGCTGGTTTTCCGCTGTCACGCCGGTCCAAACGTTTGCTGGCCAAGCGCCCCTCCAAGGGACGCACTTCCGGACTCTATCGGGACGCTTAGTTAGCAGAAGCCAGTCCAGAGCCGGCGTTTCCGCTATGAGAGCCCAAAGTCGCTCGCGAACTGAATTGAGCTCAGGCCTATTTTCAAAGACGTCTGCCATGGATGCACAGAAAACTCGCCTCCGCTCTCCAAGGCGAGTTGCTTCGGCATTCCACTTTAGGGGCTCGCGCCAATGGGCATCGCCAAAGAACCGGCGTTCCGCCTTTGGTCCCCAGATGTCCTGCCCTATCCGATGCGAAAACGTTTCTGCATAACAATGCTTGCAGCCAGGCGACACCTTTGTGCAACCCCACCAGGGGTTGAACGTGTGGTGCGTCCACTCAATTGAGGAATCCTTAGCCATAAGCGCGCGAAGTGTACGCCCGGGAGGTCATCTCCCGCAAAACTGACCGAGCAGAAAAGCTGCCCGCTCCAGCCTGGTTCGGATGAATTGCTAAATGCGAGCGATGATCGCCACCGGCCCGCCGCCCGGCGGGCCTTGATGCTCGGCGCCGCCAGAGACGTAAACCGCCGTGTTGCCGATCACCGAAGCGACTACTGCGCTGACCGCGGCGCGGGCGTGGCGCGTCGAGTTGATATCCGAATCGTTGAGCATGGTGTGGCGCAGGCCGCGGACCAGGCCGTCGGGGCTGGCTTCGGCTTTGACGAAGGCGTTGACGACTTCGCCGGAGCCCAGCTCCTTCATGACCTCGGTGATGGAGGCGGCGTCGATGGCGTCCTTCATGACGCCGTGGCCGATCTTGTAGGGGCTGGAGGATTGGGTGCTCATGCCTATGACGATGACCACGTTGTGGGCGAGCTCGATGCCGGCGGAGGTCGAGGCGACGGAGGAGAAGAGGGACCAGTCGCGCAGGATGGTCGCGTCGGTGAGCCGCTTCTTTTCCACTTCTTTCAGTTCAACCGCAACCCCCAAAGCCGAAGCGCCGCGCGAGTAGCCCATCGATTCGTAGGTGTCGTGGGTGACGGTGTCCTTGCCGCGCTTCATGGCGTCGGCGACGAGGGCGGTGGTGAGGAGGGGGCACTTGATCTGGACGAAGTGCACGTCGGCGGGCGAGTCGATGCCGCCGTCTTCCATCGCGGCGCGCACGGCCCTGGCGGTCTCGGTGACCTGGGCCATGCGGCCGAGCTCCTCGGGCTTGAAGTCGCGGGTGAAGCCGATGCCGATCGCCAGGCGCTTTTCGCCGGGGGTGTTCCTGGATTTGCTTCTCGAGAAAACCGTCAGGTGCGGGCTGAGCACGCCCTCGGTGCCGCCGGACATGACGAAGGCGATGCGCTTCTCGACCTCGCCGGGCGCGACTCTCAGCTTGTTTCCTAGGAAAACGGAAAGAGCGTGGGTGGAATACTCGCGGGTGAAGTCGTTGACGCAGCCGTTGCCTTCGGTCTTGCCCATGACTGCGACGATGTCGGCGGGGACAATCTTCTTTTGGTTGATGAGTTGCGAAAGGCCGGAGATGTCGCCCGGGCCTTTGGTGGGGATGCGGATCACTTCGATGGTTTGCATTCAGATCACCACGGGTGCGTCGCAATAGAGGCGGCGGAGCTTTTCCTGGAACGCGCGCTCGAGCTTCTTCTTCGTGCCGCCGACAGGATCGGCGCCGGCGAGCATGGTGTCGGTGGCTTCCAGTGAGAACTCCATGACGAAGCGCATGCGCTCGGCGCGCTTTTGCGCGATGGAAGCGACCAGGGTGGGGACGTCGAGCGCGACCTTGGCGCGGCGCGAGGCGAGCCAGTGCGCGCGGATCTGCGAGCCGGCGAGGCAGGCGTCCTCGATCGCCTGCGTGGCGCCCTGGCCGAGCGTCGGCACCATGCCGTGCGCGGCGTCGCCGAGGAACAGGACATGGCCGGTGGGATCGGCGAACAGCGGGTCGACCTCCTGCACGCGCGCCCAATGGATGTCGGCCAGGCGCGCGCACATGGTGTCGATCATCCAGCGGCAGGCGGGGCTGGGCGCGCCGCTCGCCGGCGTGTAGGCGGCGCGCAGCGCCGCGGCGCTCTTCGCGCTCTCGGGTATTTCGGAGCCGGCGGGAATCGGAAACGAGCCGGCGATGTAGACCATGTCGCTCCACGCGCGCTCGGGCACGCGGAACGCGAGCAGGCGGTTCGGGCCGTTGAACCACTGCTCGTAGTCGTCGATCAGTCCGCCCGAATCGTCGGGCACCAGCAGGCGGAAGATGCACACGCCGATGTGCCGCACGCCCGCCAGCCCGGCGAAGTCCTTGCGCACCTGGCTGTAGCGGCCGTCGCAGGCCACCAGCAGATCGACGTCTTCCATGGCGACGCGGCTGCCGTTCGCACGCGCCTCGAAGAAGAGCTTGCCCGGCTCGCGCGCCGAGCGCCCGCAGGCGATGACCTTCGTGTCGTAGCGGATGCGCTGCCCGGCGGCCTTGCGCAGCACGCGGTAGAGCTCCGACCAGCGCAGGCGGATGCCGGGATTGTCGGCCACCTGCGCGAGCGGCAGGTCCATGAGGAGCGTGCCGTCGGTGAGCGAGATGCGCCAGTTGCGCCACAGCACGCTCACCCCGAGCACCGCGTCGTACAGGTCGGGAACGTGCGCGGACAGCGTCTTCACCGCATTCGGCCCGATGTTGAGCCCCGTCCCGGCGTCGGATTGCTCGCCCGCCCCCACCTGCTCGAAGCAGCGCGCTTCGATGCCCGGCGTCTGCTGGAGGATGTACGCGAGGATGCTCCCCGCGACGCCGGCACCGACGATGACGACCTTCATAGGAATGGGTTTCTGGTTGAGAAGCAGTCAGCAAGAGCGATGCCAGCGCAAAAGCGCCCCTGCAGGGCATCGGATGCACAGGGACGGTGCCGTATTGCGCTGCAAGAGCACCCGAGTGGGGAGCATCGGGTTCGCTTATCCTTTCCCCGTGAAGACGAACGTCCTTCGGTTCTCGATGCGCGCTCCCTCCGACGTGTCGGAGCTCGCCGCGGCCATCCGGGCCGGGAGTGTCGATCCGGCGCGGATCGTCGCGGTCCTGGGCAAGACCGAGGGCAACGGCCTGGTCAACGACTTCACCCGCGGCTACCTGATCCAGTCGTTGAAGCTCCTTCTGGGGAAGCACGGGGAAAAGCCGGTCTATGTCTTCTCGGGCGGCACGGAGGGCGTGCTGTCTCCTCATTACACGGTTTTTTCCGTTGAGGATTCTTCAGAAAAAGGCCAGAAGGCCCTTGCCGTCGGTTGCTCCGTCACGCGCGACTTGCGTCCGGAGGAGATCGGTACGACCACACAAGTGAAGCTGGTGAGCGACGCAGTCGCCAAAGCGATGGCGGACGCGAAGCTCTCGCGCGAAGAAGTGAGCTTCGTGCAGGTCAAGGCGCCGGGCGGGACGAGCAACCAGTCGATGGCGTACTCGCGGGTCGCGGGTGCGTTCGGGGTGGGGATGGCGCTGGGCGAGATCCAGGATTTTTCGGAGAAAGACTTTCTCAAGAATCTGAAACTGCAGTCGCCGCGAGCCAGCGTCTCCTCGGGCATCGAGATCGCGATGTGCGAGGTGATGGTGCTCGGCAATTCGGCGGCGTGGGGCGGGCCGCTCAGGATCGCGTCGCGGCCGATGGCCGACGCGATGGACCTCGACGCGGTGCTGGGCGTGCTCGCGGACCTGGGCCTCGGGCGCAATGCGAGGGATCTTGCGCGCGTGCGCGCGGTGATGGTGAAGGGCGAGCCCGACGCGAGCGGCAGCGTGCGCGGCCATCGCCACACCATGCTCACCGACGGCGACATGAATGCACAGCGCCACATCCGCGGCGCGCTCGGCGGCCTGGTGGCGGGCGTGTTCGGCGACGGGCGTCTCTTCGTTTCGGGCGGTGCCGAGCACCAGGGCCCCGCGGGCGGCGGCCTGATAGCCGCGATAGCCGAAGCTGCCTAGCGCAGCGGGCGGCCGATCGCGGCCGGCAGGCGCGATGAGCGGCCCATCGTCGCCAGCACCGCGAGCGCCAGCAGGTAGGGCGCCATCTGGATGACGTAGGAGCTCACCGGCATGCGGAACGCCTGCACGCGCAGCTGCATGGCCTCGGCTGCGCCGAAGAGCAGGCAGCCGGCGAGCGTGCCGAGCGGCATCCAGCGCCCGACGATGATCGCGGCGAGCGCGAGGTAGCCGCGGCCGTGCGTCATGCCGTCGGTGAACGTGCCGACCTGCTGCAGCGCGAGCACCGCGCCGGCCAGCCCGGCGAGCGCCGCGCCGCCGACGATCGCCGCCATGCGCACCCGCGCGGGATCCGCCCCCGCGGCATACGCGGCCTGCGGGTTCTCGCCGACCGCGCGCAGCGTGAGCCCGGCGCGCGTGCGGAACAGAAAGACGTTGATGCCGACCAGAAGCACGAGCGCGACATAAGTGAGCGGCGGCTGGTTGAAGAGCAGCGGCCCGACGAACGGGAGCTCCGACAGGCCCGGGATCGGCAGCGGCTGCAGCACCGCGACGCGCAGCACCGGCGCCTGGCCGCCGCCCGCGGCGGCGCGCAGCAGGTAGCTCGTCAGGCCGAGCGCGAGCACATTGGCCGCGATGCCGGTGACCATGTGCTCGGTATCGAAGCGCACGGTCGCGGCCGCCACCACGAGCCCGAAAGCCGCGCCGCCGGCCGCTGCGGCGACCAGCCCGATGCCCAGGCTGCCGGCGAAATGCGCGCCGAGCACGCCGGCGAGCGCGCCGCACAGCATCTGCCCCTCGAGGCCGACGGCGAACGTGCCCGCCCGCTCGGAGAGGATGCCGCCGAGCGCGGCGACGAGGAGCGGCATGGCGATGCGGATGGTCGCGGCGAGGAAGTCCTGCAGGAGAGCGGCGTCCACGATCAGGTCGTCTGCATCCGCGCCTGACGCCCCATGCCGGCGAGCACGAAGATCATGGTGAGGCCCTGGATCACGAGCACCAGCGAGGAGGGCACGCCGGTCTGGCGCTGCATGGCGAGCGCGCCGGTCTCGAGGAAGCCGTAGAAGAGCGCCGCCGGCAGCACGCCGACCGGGTTCGCCGCGCCCATCAGCGCGATCGCCACCGCGCTGAAGCCGAAGCCGCTGGAGAAGCCCTCGATGAGGCGATAGTGCACGCCCAGGGTTTCCACCCCGCCGGCGAGGCCGGCGAGCGCGCCGGCGACCAGCATCAGCGAAAGGAACGAGCGCGGCACCGAGACGCCGGCGTAGCGCGCCGCCTGCGGGCTCGCGCCGAGCAGGCGCCAGCGGAAGCCGGTAGTGGTGTCCCAGAGGAGGAAGCGGCAGACGAAGACCGCCGCGACGCCGAGCGCGATGCCGATGTGCAGATCGGTGCCAGGCACCAGTTTCGGCAGCCAGGCTGCCGGCTCGAGCTGCGGCGACTGCGGGAAGCCGGCGCCCGGCTCGCCGAGCGGGCCGTGCAGCGCCTCGGCGACCAGCAGCAGCGCGACGAAGTTGAGCATCAGCGTGCACAGCACCTCGTGCACGCCGCGCGTCAGGCGGATCGCGCCGGCGAGCGCCGACCAGCCCGCGCCGGCGAGGATCGCGGCGCCGAGCGAGGCCGGAATCAGCGCGATCGCCGGCCAGGCGCCGAGCGTGAGGCCGATCCAGGTCGCGGCGAGGCCGCCGAGCGCGATCTGGCCCTCCGCGCCGATGTTGATCACGTTGCCGCGGAAGCAGAGCGCGATGCCGGTCGCGGTGAGCAGGTACGGCGTGCTCTTGTTCAGTCCGACCACGATGCGGTCCCAGGAGCCGAACGCGCCCTGCAGAAGGAGCGCGTAGGCGGTG
>Ga0193752_1001418_pt1 | contig 19978 bp, 17 predicted proteins | sample H1c1metaG_FD_144924 | JGI IMG/M metagenome (GOLD analysis project Ga0193752, IMG submission 144924) | Soil microbial communities from a riparian zone of the East river system, Colorado, United States - H1c1 | ecosystem: Environmental > Terrestrial > Soil > Riparian zone | place: USA: East River...
TCCGCGCAACACATGGACACATGTTGCCGTTACCTACGATGGCAGCATTATTCGCCATTACATCAATGGACAATTGGACCTAACGTCCAGCGCGTCATGCCGAGTAACGAATACAAACTCCCGGCCGATTCGCGTGGGATCGAACGCCAGTACACAGGAAGTGATGAACGGCTCGATTGACGACGTTCGTGTCTACGACCGAGTCCTAACCCAGGCAGAAATCAGCGGCGACATGTCGACACCGCTCGGCAATGCGGCCCCCTCGGGCGACGCCACTCCGCCGACCGTAGCCATCACCGGCCCCCAAAACGATGCAGTCGTTAGCGGCAACGTTACGGTGACTGCGAACGCGGCTGACAATAGCGGCGTCACGAACGTCCAGTTCGAGTTAGACGGAGTAAACCTTGGAGCCGCCGATACTGCGGCGCCTTACTCACTCAACTGGAACACCACGACCGTTGGTGACGTCAGTCACACCTTGGCCGCCGTCGCGCGCGATGCCGCCGGCAATGCCACCCGCTCAAGTCCCGTTGTTGTTCATGTCAGAAATCAGGCCACCGCGCCGACTGTCTCGTTGACTTCCACGCCATCGAGTGTCGGCAGCGGCGGGAGTGCGACGCTAAATTGGACTTCTTCAAACGCTACGTCCTGCAGCGCAGGTGGCAACTGGTCGGGAACGCGCGCGACAACGGGGTCTGCGAGCACGGGGCCTCTCACCGCGTCTAGTAATTTGTTTACGCTAACCTGCAGCGGAGCCGGCGGCTCGGGTAGCGGCTCGACCACAGTGACTGTTACCTCGGCTCCACCTCCGACGCCGACGGTGACACTCAGTGCGAGTCCGACATCGGTCGCAAGTGGCGGCAGCAGCACGCTGAATTGGTCATCCACCAATGCTGCGTCATGTACTGCCAGCGGCGCTTGGTCTGGAGGTCGCGCGACATCGGGTTCCGCCAGTAGCGGTTCGCTAACTGCCGCCACTAACACCTTCACACTGGCATGCACGGGGAGCGGCGGATCTGCAAGTCGGTCCGTGACCGTGACGACGACTTCACCAACGCCGATGGTGACGATTAGTTCAAGCCCGGCAAATGTGTCGAGCGGCGGCAGTAGCACGCTGACCTGGTCGTCCTCAAATGCTACGTCATGCACGGCGAGTGGGGCGTGGTCGGGGAGCCGGGCAACAGCCGGTTCCAGCAACAGCGGAGCGCTCACCGCGCCAAACAATACGTTTAGCTTGACGTGCAGCGGGGCAGGCGGCTCAGCCAGCGCCTCCGCAAACATCAGCACAAGCGGCGGCGGCGGGCAAACCGGATTGGATTTTCAGGGCAGCAACCCATCGGCGCCAAGCGTGCGTTTCCGTTTTCGTAATCCGTTGGCGATCTACCCAGCCACGTACATTTGGCGAGTTTATCCACGGCGCCAGACGGGCTATTACACGACATTCTTTTGGGGCAACGATGATGGTTCGGGTAACTTAAACGCATTCCTTTGGGATAATGGCAATTCCAATACGTTCTATGGCGCGCACCCTTATCCAGCTTGGCCGGATGACACTTCGCATCGTTGGGAGATTGCAACCGATCACGGCGCCGATTTCACCAGTCCGGAGTTGGTCCAATACGATCGTTGGTACACGCAGGCGCTGGTGGCATGGGTGGACGCGGAAGGTCGGAAGCACACAGTATTTTATTGGGACTTGTCCGATACCAGTAAAACCGTCACGCACATGACTGCTTCAAATTACGGCAACGTCAATCCACCGCAGCCTGCGCTGACGTGGGGCGACGCGCCGTGGAACCCATCGAATGAAGTCATGGATGGTGTCATTCGCGGCATCCAGATTTACTCAACGGCGCTTTCCCTAAGCGAGATTCAGAGTGAAGTCGCGACGCCGCAATCGACCAGCGCGGGGGCGGGAAAGATGTGGTACATGAACCTCAACCCGACGCCTGCGGATATTTCCGACAAGTCGGGCGCGGGCCATCATCCTTCATGGGTCACTTCCGGAAGACCCTTGTTGTGGAGCGGACAATAGTCAACCGCTATGCGCGCCGTCAGCTGCACTCAACGTGCGAGTTGGACGACGTGTTCGGCGATCGCGAGGGACGAGGTCAACCCCGGCGATTCGATTCCTAGGAGCGAGATCAGTCCCGCGATCCCGTGATCGCGGCTTGACTCAACGATGAAGTCGGCTGCGGTCGACCCTGGGCCCACGAGTTTCGGGCGAATGCCGGCATATGCGGGTTGCAGCGCGCCGTCCACCAAGCCAGGCCAGTATTCTCGAATGGCTTCGTAAAACGGCAAGGCTCGAGCTGCGTCGACTTGGTAGTCGTCCGACGAATCGATCCACTCGACATCGGGTCCAAACCGAATGGTTCCATCCAAGTCGAGCGTGGCGTGCACTCCAAGGCCGGCTTCGTTCGGCATCGGATACATCAAATGACGAAATGGCTTTGCGCCGGTACAAGAAAAATAGTTGCCCTTGGCATAGTAAGCGCGATGCAGTTTTTCTGCCGGGTAGCCGTCGATGTTGCGAAGCAAGTCGGCCGCCTGCAGTCCAGCAGAGTTGATCAGCAATCCGCACTCGAGGTCGATATCCTCGCTGCCGTTGCGTACTCGTACGAGAATCGAGTTGCCTCGAACGGCGGCCGACACAACGCGTGAATCGAATACGACATTGCCGCCGTGGGCTTCGAGGTCACCATGCAGTGCCGTCATATAACTATGAGCGTCCACGACACCGGTAGATGGCGACATGAGGCCTGCCGCACAGCGCACGTTGGGCTCGAGTGCGCGTACTTCGATTCCCGTTAACCACTGCAGATCGTCGACGCCATTGACTCGACCCTTGCGTTCCAACTCGCGCAACGCGGGTACCTGCGCTTCCTGTGCAACGATGATTTTTCCACAGCGGCGATAGGCAATGCCCTGCGCATCGCAATATGCATACAAGAGTTCGCGGCCGCGGACGCAAAATTTTGCCTTGAGGCTGTTGGCGGGGTAGTAGATCCCGGAGTGAATAACGCCCGAGTTTCGCGACGAGGTCTCCGAACCGATGAGCCGATGGCGCTCCAATACGAGCACTTCGCGGTTGCTCAAGGCCAATGCTCGAGCAACGGCGAGCCCGACGACTCCGGCCCCCACGACGACGACATCAAGACGCTCGGTCATGTTCGTGCCCACCTTGCACTGATTCGGTCCGATCGCTGCCTTCGCGTCACTTCGTGCGCTATTTAGCTCGCACTACGACAACGCCCCACGGCCGATCGCCAACAGCGATCTTGCCGATCACTTTCATCTCGTTCACATCCACGATGGAAATGTCGTTCGATGGACCGTTAGCGGTGTAGATTCGTTTGCCATCCGGTGAAATGTCGATGTTCCAAGGGCGAGGTCCCACCGATACCGCTCGTCCGATTTTGTATGTCTGAGTATCGATTGCCGTCAGCGTCCCGCCGCGACCGGTGGCAACAAATAGCGTTTTGTCGTCGGGCGACAGCACTAAGCCCATCGGTCGAACGTTTTCTCCCGCGAGCTTCAGCGTGTGTACTACTGCAAGCGTCTTAGTGTCGACCACCGACACTGACGCGTCGCTCTCGCCGGAAATATAGGCGCGTGCGCCATTCGATGAGAAAACGGTAAAGCGCGGTCGCGCGCCAACCTTTATCTGCTTAATCAGTCTGTTCGTCTCGGTGCTTACAACGCTGACTTGCGCGTCTTCTTCGGACGTCACATAGATAAAGCGTCCATCGGGCGAAATCGTGACGCCTTCCGGTTCCTCGCCCACCGGCATCGTGACTAGAACGCGTTCCGTCCCGACCTCGATCACACGAAGCATTCCGGTGTCTTCGCTTGCTATGTAGAGTCGTTTGCCGTCCGCGCTTAGGGCCAGTTGCTCCGGGTCCGACACGCCGCGAATCGTTCGAACCAGGCGCAACGTCTTCAAATCGACCACACCGATACCATCGGCCGCTTTGTCGGCGGGCGGTGCTTTGGATTCATCGGCTCCAGGGGGAATGACAGGTGAGCCGCTCAGCGCCACATAGAGGAAGTCGCCCATCGGGGATGCCTTGAGTCCGCGCGGGCGTTTGCCGAGATGTAGGGTTGCCACCACGCGTTGTGAACCGCCGTCGATGACCGATAGCGTTCCCGACATCTCGTTAGTCACGAATACGCGGTAGCTGCTCGGCTGGGCGTCGGTGGCAGCCGTTGCGGCATGCAATGCGGGAGCGACAATTGCGACGAGCACTAAACCGGCGATCGTCGCGCCGATTCTAGCGCTGGCAAACATAGCATCCCCTAAGTTGTGCGAGTTTCGCGCAATTCGCGAACACGAGGTTAAGCCCGCAAATCAAACTCGCTGCTTAAATTCGTCGGGCGTGAGCTGGTGGCGCGACAGCAATTTGTAAAAGTCGGTGCGGTTGCGTTTCGCGAGCCGTGCGGCTTGGCTGACGTTGCCGCCGGTAATCTGCAGGATTTGCGACAGGTAATTACGCGTGAATTCGTCGCGCGCTTCGTCGAACGAAGGCAGCCGCTGCGGGCCCATGCCCAGTGCGGTTTGTACCAGCTCTGCGCTGATGATCGGCCCGGTGGCCAACGCGACGTTTTGACGGACGACGTTTTCCAACTGGCGCACGTTGCCCGGCAGATCCGCGCTGACCAGGACTTCCACCGCTTCCGGCGCGTAGATGTGACGTTGCCCGCCAGTTTCTTTCGACACTCGTTCGAGGAAGTGCGAGACGAGCAATGGGATGTCTTCCCGCCGCTTCGACAGTGACGGCACATCGATGTTGACCACGTTCAATCGGTAGAACAAGTCTTCGCGAAATGCGCCACTCATGATCTGTGACTTCAAATCTTGGTGAGTGGACGAAATGATGCGCACGTTGACCGCGATGCCATCGGTGCCGCCAACAGGCCGGACTTGGTTTTCTTGCAATACACGAAGCAACTTGACCTGCAAGCGCATCGGCATATCGCCGATTTCATCGAGCATCAACGTGCCGCCGTCGGCGTTTTGAAATAAGCCACGATGATCGCGAACGGCCGCAGGGAACGCGCCCTTCATGTAGCCGAACAACTCGCCTTCGAGCTGATTCTCGGCCATGGCGCTGCAACTGATGGCGACGAACGGGCGATTGCGCCGCGGCGAAGCCTTGTGAATCGCACGCGCCACTAACTCTTTGCCGGTGCCGCTTTCGCCTGTGATCAAGACGCGTGCATCGGTACCGGCGACTAGGTGAGCTTGTGCCAGACGTTCTTCCATCACGGCGCTGCGTGTAATGATTTCAGAGCGCCAATCTTCGGTCGTATCGGCGAAGCCCGAGATCTTGAGCGCCTTCTGCACTTTGTCGAGCAATTCTTGTTTGTCGACCGGTTTGGTCAAGAACGCAAAGGCGCCGCTCTGCGTCGCTTGGACGGCATCGGGAATGGTGCCGTGCGCGGTCAAGATGATGACGCGCAAGCCGGGTGCGCGACCTTGTATTTCTTTGAGTAAGCCAATGCCGTCGAGCTGATCCATCCGTAGATCGGTAATGACCAAATCGGGACGGACTCGTGCCAATGCCTGCAGTGCCGCGATGCCGCTTTCTACAGCTTCGACTTCGTAATTCTCCGCGCGCAAGCGAATGGTCAGCAGACGAAGGAGGCCGGGATCGTCATCGACGACTAGGAGACGGGCTTTGCGTTTCGGCGTATTGGTAGTGGCTTGCACGGGCGATTCTTCGACTGATAATTCTTGGATGGACGATCAGGATCGAGAAGGCGAGTCGCTAATCTCGCGAACCGGGATCGCGCGTTTGCGGCGTTGCGCTACGCTCGATTATAGACCTCTCGATGGACTTGATGGCATCCAGCTTCTGCTGTGCCTCTGCGAGTTGGCGTCGCAGCCGAGTGATTTCTTCCTGTTGCGTTTGAAATCTACGGTCGGAGTTTGCCTGTGTACGTGTTCGGTCGTCGACTGTCGCGGACAGCCGACGAATTTCTGCTTGCAGCTGCAAGCGCGTGTCGGCGTCTTTCACGAGGAACGACGCGAGATTTCTTTCGGACGGCACGAGTCGCTCGGGTGTTGCGAGCAACTGCTCCAACAGCTTCTTGCCCTCCGCCAAATTGCTGGCCGGATGCCCAGGTGTAATCAATGCGATCGCGTATCGCAACGTGCTGGCAGTCGTGGGGGCGCCGGTGTATTCGCGTTCGACTTCGTAGAAGACGTCGGCCTGCTGGGCGCGTTCACTGTCGGCTAGCTGTTGCATCGTCGTGAGATACTGCGCGACGCCCGACTCGGTTTCAGTCGTCGAGGCGCCCCGTGTTGGTTGAATGGGGTTGGAAGGGCATCCCGTGACGAGAAACGCCAGCAACGACATCGCAGCCGCATTCAGCCGTTTAGATTCTTGAAGACGCCCAAACCTCATACCGCCACACCTTCTGCGATAGGCGCAAGCGGCAAGCGCACGCGGAAGTGCGCGCCTTTGAAGACGTTGTCCATGATTTCTATGGTGCCACCATGTGCTTGCACGAATTCCGAGACCACTGATAGCCCGATTCCCGTTCCCTTTAGGTGCCCGGCTGTGGGTGCCCGCCCGGAGTAAAACGCTTCGAAAATTGCCTGTCGTTCTTGTTTGGCGATGCCCGCTCCCGTATCCGCCACATCCAGTACCAGCTGATCGTCGTATTTATGAGCGTGGATGTAGATAGTACCGCCGCGAGGGCTATATTTGAGCGCATTGGACAATAGATTATCCAAAATCAGTTTGAGCTTGGCGCGGTCGGCGCGCAACAGGATGTCTTCGACCTTCAAGTCCAGGTGTACGCGCTGGGCCATGGCCGTCAGCTGATGCGTTTCCAACGCCGACTTGATCAGAGGACGCAGCTGGAATTCGGAAATCTCAAGGCCGGTATGTCGCGCCTGCCAGGCGCTGAACGAGAGTAGGTTTTCGATCAATTGCTGTAACCGGATGCCATTGTCGCGAAGGATTGCGACGACCTCGCGTTGCGAGCTGTCTAACGTTCCGACCGCTCCATCCATCAGAAGTTCGGTGCCTTCCCGGATGCTGGCCAATGGCGTCTTGAGTTCGTGGGACATGTGCCGGAGGAAGCGGTTGCGTTCCTGCGCCAGTTCCAAAAGCCGCGAGCGCAGCCACTCGAGCTGATGGCCCAACGACACAAGGTCGCTCGGACCGGTCACGATAATTTGTTTCGAAAACGTGCCTTTGCCCAACTGGCTGATCGCCGAGTCGATTTGCTGAATCGGGCGCATGATTCGTTGCGTAAACAGCACGACAAGGGCTGCGGTCAACAAAATCATGCCCGCCGACTGCCAGAACAAATAGCGCTGCGTTTCGGCAGTGGCTGCCTGCAGACGCGACAGACCCGAATCTATTTGCGCGCTGGTGTATTCGGCGAGTTGGCCGGTCGCTTCCCACAGGGGATTGAACTTGGTCATTACGATTACTAGTTGCGCGTCGATCGGCGGCGTCGGGGCCAGCATTTGTCCGTCGATCGCTTCCTGCAACGAATGCAGCGTTTTGAGGTGCAGTGCCCGGCCGCTATCGCCAGGCCGTTCAATCAACTGCAGCGTGTCGCGGAATCGAGCGCTGGTGTCCCCATAGACCGTCAGCATCGCGTTGTCCTTGAGAACCTGGTACAGCCTGACGCTGCGCTCCATCGATGCAATCTGCTGAAACAACTGCTGCGTGTGATGCGTGATCGCAACGCCGCTTTGGACAAGGGCGGCGCTTTCGTCCGCGAGGCGGCGGACTTTGGCGGCCGAGGTGATCACTGCCACGAGCAACGGCACCGTTACCAGCGCAAACCCGATCAGCATCAAGCCGGTTAGGGAGCGGGGTTTGAGCGCGCGTAAGAACATTAGGCGTGAGTGGCGCTAGTTCTGTAGTAAGTGCGGTTCGGCCTGCAAGCGCCGCTCCCATGCGAGCTGCGTGCGGACGATGGCCTCGAGCGAATCGTGCTGGGGTTGCCAGCCCAGTACTTTGCGGACCAATTCGGCCTGAGCGATCAGGGCGGGTGGATCGCCTTCGCGTCTCGGTGCGGACACGATGTTGAGCGATTTACCGGCGAGCTTCGCCACGGTGTCGAGCAGTTCGCGGACGCTGTAACCGCGGCCATATCCGACATTGAGCGTCGTCGACGCACCGCCTCCGCGCAAATAGCGCAAAGCATCCAAGTGCGCCGAGGCTAGGTCCTCGACGTGAATATAGTCGCGAATCCCTGTGCCGTCCGGCGTGGGGTAGTCCGTGCCGAAGACATAAATCTGTGGCCTTGCGCCCACTACATGTTGGCAGGCAACTTTCGTGAGCAGCGTTGCCGTGGGCGCCGATTGGCCGAGTTGACCTTGCGGGTTGGCTCCGCCCACGTTGAAGTACCGCAAGATGACATGTTTAAGGGGCGACGCTGCGGATACATCGCGCAGCATCTGCTCGGACATCAACTTTGACGCGCCGTAGGGATTGATCGGAGACGTGGGCGTGCCTTCGTGAGCGGAACCGCTGGCTGGAATGCCATATACCGCGGCTGTCGATGAGAAGATGAATTGCTGAACGCCGGCATCGTGGCAGCACTGCAGCAGGTTGCGCGTCGCAACCGTGTTATTGCCGTAATACTTGAGTGGGTTCGAGACGGACTCCGGCACGACTGTGTGTGCCGCAAAATGCATGACGGTCTTGATGGCATGGTCCTTCAATACGCGCGCGACCAAGTCCATATCGCCGGTGTTGCCGATGACTAACTTGCCGTGCAGGACGGCGCTGCGATAACCCGTCACCAGATTGTCGAGCACGACAACTGGCTCCCCAATTTCGCCCAATTGGCGCACCACGTGGCTGCCGATGTAGCCGGCGCCGCCGGTCACTAGGATGGTCATAGCACTATCTTCCGTTTTCGTCTCACCCAAGGCCCCGGGACGTCAGCCCAGGGTAATGGCACATGATACCGTGGCAGGTATCCATTGGCTGTTAAAGCGTGTGTGATCGATGTTACGCGAGGATTCCCACCCCTATGACCGATTGACGCCCGATAGCGTTCTGTCATCCCTTGAGTCCGTGGGTTGGCTACCGGACGGGCGATTGTTGGCGCTGAATAGTTACGAGAATCGGGTCTACCAGGTAGGAATCGAAGGCGGGCAACCGGTCGTCGCAAAGTTTTATCGTCCAGACCGCTGGATGGATGCTGCGATTTTGGAAGAGCATCAATTTGCGTTGGAGCTCGCAGCCGCCGAGGTTCCAGTTGTCGCCCCTCTGACCTCCATCGGAGCCAACGACGGCACCACGCTTTTTGAGCACGATGACTTCCGCTTTGCCGTGTTCGAGCGCCGCGGCGGGCGCTGGCCCGATCTCGGCACTCGCGACGAACGAGAGTGGATGGGTCGGTTCATCGGGCGACTTCATGCCGTCGGCCGACGTCGACGGTTCGTCGAGCGACCCGCGATGTCCATTGACCGACTGGGACATGACTCGCGTGAATGGTTGCTCGAATCGGACTTCATTCCGGAGCACATGATCGAAGCTTACGATTCGGTCAGTGCGGACCTGCTGGCTGCCGTCGAGCGACAATTCGACTTGGCCGGGAGCGTTGCCACGTTGCGCATTCACGGCGATTGCCATCCGGGCAATGTCCTTTGGACTGACGCGGGACCGCATTTCGTCGACCTGGATGACTGCATGAACGGACCCGCCATTCAGGACTTGTGGATGCTGCTGTCGGGCAATCGACGAGAAATGGGCGAGCAGATGGGGCATTTCTTGTCCGGCTACACGCAGTTCGCGGACTTCGATTTTACCGAACTGCATCTGCTGGAAGCTTTGCGCAGCTTGAGGATCATGCATTACGCGGCTTGGCTCGCGCGGCGTTGGGATGATCCGGCGTTTCCCCGCGCATTTCCGTGGTTCGCCGAGGTGCGCTACTGGGAACGACATGTGCTCGATCTGCGCGAGCAGCTTGCCGCTTTGGATGAAGGGCCGCTTCTAATCGAATAAGCATCGATTAGGCGAGGCGGCCGCGAACTGGACAGTTCCCTTGAGATACGTGACTGGCTGATCGATACTGTGGCGAACCGGAGATGCAACGCATGCTAAATCAACGTCCCGCAGCGCCTTCGATCAAGTTCGTGACTGCATTCATCGGCGTCGTGCGCGCGCTGGCTTTTGCCGGCGTCTTGGCGTTTGCGGCCTGCGGCGACTCCGTCGATGAGTCCGACACGCCGGCGGTTCGCAAGCCGACTGCCGCCACTCCCGTGGATCCGACTGCCAAGATGGCCCGCGCGGTCACTGTCGGTAAATCCAACGTCCCGATCGAATTGAAGTACGAAATCGCCGCGAAACCGATGAAGGGCAGACCCATCGACATCGAACTGGCGCTGACATCTTCACAGGGTGCGGATTCCATGTCCGTCACGTTCGCGCCCAGTGCGGGTCTCACGCTATCCGCCGACAGCATCCCGAACATCGAGGTTGTAAAAACAGCAACCCCCTACAAGGCGCAGTTCACTGCGACCGCCGACAGAGTCGATGTATTTTTCGTCACGGTTATCGCAACGCTGTATACCGCAGGCACGTCGTCCACGCGAACGTTCGCACTCCCTTTGATTCTCAGCGATCCAAACGAACCGGCGCCGACGCCCGCTGCGGCAGCCAAAAAAACCTAGCGAAGTATTGACTGGCCGCTGCGGCTGGCCCCGAAGGCCGGCCACACAATCGGATTGCGCCGGTCGTAAGACGATGGACTTGCGGAGCTACGAATCGAATCGTTGAGACTTGCTCGGCAAATGACTAGTGCCGGCCTGGCGGTTCCAGCAGCAAATTCGGATCGACCATCGCGCGATTGAGCGTCACACCGAAATGCAGGTGCGGTCCTGTCACACGTCCGGTTGCACCCACTTTTCCTAATGGCTCGCCGCGCTTCACGCGCTGATTTAGCTGCACATCGATCTTGGATAGATGACAGTACATCGTCACGAGGCCCAGCCCGTGGTCGATGTAAATCGTGTTGCCATTGAAGAAGAAGTCGCCGACCTCAACGACGGTGCCATCGGCCGGCGCGACAATCGGAGTGCCTGAGCTCGCCGCAATGTCCATGCCGCTATGCGGGTTGCGTGCTTCGCCATTGAAAATTCGCTTGAAGCCGAAGGAGTCCGACCGCGTGCCGACTACGGGCGAACTCAGCGTGAAGGAAAACGCTGCGGAAACGTCGGTCGAATGAAGGCTCAGCGCCGCGTTACTGCGCGCTTGTTCGCTGTCGATGCGTTTCAAGTCTTCGGCGTTCGGCGTGACTTGGCGCTGGTTCTCGATCGTGAGGTGCTGGGTGCGATAGCGTTTGTCCAGGACGGTAAAGGAAATCTCGCGCGGGATTGGCGCCGTGACCTGCAGCGTCTGTTTGCCCGGCTTGGTAGTCAGCGGAAGGCCGACGATCCCGAACCAGCGCTCGCCCTGCCGCACGACGGCGGCGCGATGGTCCCCGAAGCGTGCCTCGGGTGCAGTAGAGCCGGCGCCCAGGTCGATGAGCGCGACGCCGCCGGGCACCCGAAGCTCGCGCGGCAGCGGCGCATCGGATGCTTGTGCGAACGTTGCAAACACCAGCATCACGAACAATGCGCCGGCGACGTGGCGAATGGGGTGAGCGCGTTTCATGATTTGCCGAACGACTCTCTCTTGCTTTGACCCGTGACGGTTGCCTGAAGCGACCCACGCGCCAAGCGGGTCTCGATTTGATCGCCTATGGACACTTGTGACGCATCGACGAGCACGCGGCCGTTTTGATCCGCAACGATTGCATAGCCGCGATCCAACGTCGCTAGTGGGCTGATCGAATTCAATGCGCGTGACGATAAGGCGCAGCGACTGCGAGCGGCTTCCAGATGTTGGCGCATGATATTGACTAGTCGCGCCGATAAAAGTTGCGCATTCCCTTTGGCGGCAGAGAGCAAGAGCGCGGGGGAAGCACGTCGTAAATGCGCCGACGCTTCGTTTAATTGACTGCGAGCGTGGTGCAGCCGAGATCGTATGGAACGCGTCAGGCGCTGTTCCAGTTCATCGACACGTTGTGCTTGCTGGCGCAATTGAATGCCTGGATGCAGCTGCAGCAACCGCCGGGTGACCCACTCCACGTGTTCGCGTCGCGCCAGGGTTTGGCGCCGCAGCGTATTTAGTAACCGTCGTTCGAGCACCTCAAAGCTACGCAGCCACTCTTGGGCGTCGGGAACCGCAAGCTCTGCCGCGCCCGAAGGGGTCGGCGCGCGGACATCGGCCACCCAATCGGCAATGGTGAAATCGATTTCGTGACCGATGCCGCTGATGATCGGAATGCTGCACTCGGCCATCGCTCGCACAACGATTTCCTCGTTGAACGACCATAGATCTTCCAGCGATCCGCCGCCGCGAGCCAAGATCAGCACATCGCAGTCCGCGCGCGCCGACGCCAAGGTCAGTGCAGCTGCGATTTGCGCCGCAGACTGCGCGCCCTGCACGGCGACCGGGTAAATCAGGATCGGCGTGAGCGGGAAACGTCGTCGCAACACGTTCATGATGTCGCGCAGCGCCGCGCCCGTGGGCGAGGTGATCACGCCGATACGGCGAGGAAGCGCCGGTGGGCGACGTTTGCGTTCGGCCGCAAACAAACCCTCTGCGGCAAGCTTGGCCTTCAGCAGTTCGAAGCGACGCCGTAGCGCGCCTTCGCCGCCTTCCTCCATATGCTCGACGAGGAACTGGTAGTCACCGCGCGGCTCATATAAGCCAACGCGACCGCGTACGAGAACGTGCATGCCGTCTTGCGGCGCAAACCGAAGGAGAGAGTTGCGTTGCCGGAACATGGCGCAACGCAGCTGGGCGCCGTTGTCCTTCAGCGAGAAATACCAATGACCGGACGAGGGGCGGGAAAGATTCGATAGTTCGCCTTCGAGCCACAACGAACCGAAGCCACGCTCCAATAGCATCCGCGCTTCGCGGTTGAGGCGCGTCGGCGTATAGACATCGCGTTCGGGCGCTGCGGGCGTGAATAGATCGGTCATTTGGCCGCGGGTCATGACGCGATGATAGCGAAATTGCAGCCGCTATTTGCGCGAAGCTTTACGACCGCGATCGCCCGCGGTGAGTACCTTGCGCATCGTCTGCAACTCCTGCCGGCGTGTCGCATCGACTGTCGGATACTGCATTTTCAAATCACGCAGTGTGTCGGTGACGACTTTTGCGACCAAGAGTCGCGTATTGCGCTTGTCGTCGGCGGGAATGACATACCAGGGCGCGTGCGCGGTGCTGGTATGGCTCAATGCCTCTTCGTAAGCGTCCATGTACTGCGGCCAATGTTGCCGTTCTTTGACATCGCCGCTGCTGAACTTCCAATTCTTGGCTGGATCGTCGATGCGCGCCATGAAGCGGCGGCCTTGCTCTTCCTTCGAGACGTGTAGAAAAAACTTGACGACGCGAGTGCCGTTGCGATGTAGATGAAGTTCAAGATCGTTGATGGAGCGATACCGGCGTTGCCAGAACCCGTCGCCTTGTTTGCCGTGCTTATCGAGTTCGCGATCGGGGACGCGTTGGCCTTCAAGAATTTCGGGATGTACTCGCGCCACCAGCACTTCTTCGTAATACGATCGGTTGAAAATGCCGATGCGACCTCGCTCGGGTAAAGAACGCGTCGTACGCCAGAGAAAGTCGTGGTCCAGCAAACAAGCGCTCGGGTGTTTGAAGCTGAACACTTGGCAGCCTTGTGGATTGACGCCGGACATCACGTGTTTGATGACGCCGTCTTTGCCGGCTGCGTCCATCGCCTGGAAGATGACCAGGAGCGCATGCCGATCGTCGGCATAGAGGAGATTTTGCTGATCGCTGAGCTCCGCGACCTGCTTTTGGAGCAAGCGCTCGTAATGTTCTTTGGAGTTGTAGAGCCTGTCCACGTTTGTGGGCCATTTCTTCAACTTAACGCGCTTATCTCCGCGAACGCGGAAGGCGTCGGTGTCGATAGCGGGGGCTGCTTTCATGGGCTACACAACTCGGGAGCGGTTGGGGAAGGGTGCCAGTAAAGCCGGGCGGTGGCCAGCAGGTAACTCGTATCAAGGGACGCGCAGAAAGCGGTAAATCTCGTTTACCGAGCGCCGCCACCTCAGGTACACTGCCGCGCTTTCAATTTGAGCACTTAGAGGCTTTCCCAAAGAGCCAAGCGAGTTGAAGCATGCGAATTATTCAGGAAGCACTCACATTCGACGATGTGCTCCTTGTGCCCGCTTACTCCAACGTACTGCCGCGGGACGTTAGCCTAGCCACGCAAGTTACCCGCAATATCCGTCTGAATCTGCCATTGGTATCCGCCGCTATGGATACCGTCACCGAGGCAAGATTAGCCATCACGATGGCGCAAGAAGGCGGCATCGGCATCATTCACAAGAATATGACCTCCAAGGCCCAAGCGGCCGAGGTGGCGCGCGTCAAGCGGTACGAATCCGGCGTGTTGCGCGATCCCATCACTATTACGCCCGACATGCCGGTTCGCGAAGTCATGGCGCTGTCGAAGGCGCGCGGGATTTCGGGATTTCCGGTGATGGAGGGCAATCAAGTGGTTGGCATCGTGACGGGACGCGACCTGCGGTTCGAAACGCAGCGAGATGTGCCTGTTCGCCAAATCATGACGCCGCGCGAGCGATTGATCACCGTCCCCGAGGGCGCGACGATCGAAGAAGGCAAGGCGGTCATGCACAAGCACAAGCTGGAACGTGTGTTGGTGGTGAACGATAAATTCGAGCTGCGCGGCTTGATGACTGTCAAAGACATCATGAAGCAAACAGATTTCCCCAATGCCGCGCGCGATGCGCAAGGCAAGCTTCGCGTCGGCGCGGCTGTCGGTGTTGCCGAGGGTACGGAAGAACGTGTCGAAGCGTTGGTCGCTGCGGGTGTCGACGTGCTGGTGGTCGATACCGCGCATGGTCACAGCGCCGGCGTGATTGATCGCGTGAATTGGATCAAGCGCCAATACAAGCAAGTCGATGTGATCGGCGGCAACGTAGCCAGCGGCGACGCTGCCAAAGCCTTGGCCGATGCCGGCGCCGATGCGGTGAAAGTGGGCATCGGTCCCGGATCGATCTGCACGACCCGTATCGTAGCGGGTGTCGGCGTGCCACAGATCACTGCCATCGATAACGTCGCGACGGCCTTGCGCGATATGGGCGTGCCGCTGATCGCTGATGGCGGTATTCGCTATTCGGGCGACATCGCAAAAGCCGTCGCGGCGGGTGCGAGTTCGGTAATGATGGGCGGAATGTTCGCCGGCACCGAAGAAGCGCCGGGTGAAACGATCCTGTTTCAAGGCCGCACGTATAAAAGTTATCGCGGTATGGGTTCGCTGGGTGCTATGCAAGAAGGCAGCGCCGATCGATATTTCCAAGAAGAAAACACCTCGAATTCGAGCGGCGCGAAACTGGTGCCGGAAGGCATCGAAGGCCAAGTGCCTTACAAAGGGTCCGTCGTTTCCATCGTTTTCCAAATGGCCGGCGGATTGCGCGCCTCGATGCACTACTGCGGTTGCACGACCATCGAAGAAATGCGCACGCGTCCGCAGTTCGTCCGCATCACCGGCGCCGGCATGCGCGAAAGCCACGTACACGACGTCACCATTACTAAAGAAGCGCCCAATTATCGAGCGCAGTGAGAAGTGACCTTTGATTCTTGATGGGTGATTGGTAGGAGTTGGGTTGTGGCTGTCTGCTAGTCACGGGTTCGAGACTGGAGACTCGAGATTCGAGACTTCAGAGCAGAATCCCCAGTCCCTAACTGAATCGCAGTCCCGAATCTCGAGTCCCGAGTCCCGAGCCACCCATCACCAGCCCTGCATCAATGCCTAACTCCCAGCACGACATCCACGCACACCGCATCCTGATTCTGGATTTCGGTGCGCAGTACACGCAGTTGATTGCGCGCCGCGTCCGCGAGTTTGGCGTCTATTGCGAGATCTATCCCTGGGATACAAGCGATGCCGATGTGAAAGCCTTCGGTGCACGCGGTGTTATTTTGTCCGGTGGGCCTGAATCGGTTAGCGATGTGCAGCCGCCGAAAGCGCCGATGAGCGTGTTCGATCTCGGCGTGCCGGTGCTGGGTATCTGCTATGGCATGCAAACGATGGCTGCCCAGTTGGGCGGTACGGTCAGTCCTTCCGCGCATCGCGAGTTCGGTTACGCCCAAGTGACCGTCAACAGTCCCTGTCGTTTGTTGGATGGTCTGCGCGATCACGGTGACGCACAGAATCGCCCCTTGCTCGATGTGTGGATGAGTCACGGCGATAGCGTGACGCAACTACCGGCTGGATTCGTAGGCGTTGGACATACGTCCAGCGTGCCCCTGGCGGCGATGGCGGATGAGAGCCGTCGGTTTTACGCGGTTCAATTTCACCCCGAAGTCACCCACACATTACAAGGCACGCGCCTGCTCGAGCGCTTTGTCCGTGAAATTTGCGAGTGCGAAGCACGCTGGGACGCAGGCAACATCATTCAAGATTCGATCACGCGTTTGCGCGAATCCGTCGGCAGCGACAGTGTGCTGCTCGGCCTATCGGGTGGCGTCGATTCATCGGTGGTGGGTGCACTATTGCATCGAGCCATTGGCAAACAATTGGTCTGCGTGTTCGTCGATCATGGATTACTTCGCCACGGCGAAGGCGATCAAGTCATGGAGACGTTCGGCAAACATATGGGAGTGCGGGTGATTCGCGTCAACGCGGAAGAACGCTTCTTGAGTGCGCTTAAAGGCGAAGCGGATCCGGAGCGCAAACGCAAAATCATCGGCCGGTTGTTCGTCGAAGTATTCGAGGAAGAATCGGCCAAGCTGCAAGGCGTCAAGTGGTTGGCGCAGGGCACGATCTACCCGGATGTCATCGAGTCCGCCGGTTCCAAGACCGGCAAGGCGCACGTCATCAAGAGCCACCACAACGTGGGTGGCCTGCCTGACAAGATGAAACTGAAGCTCTGCGAGCCGCTGCGCGAACTGTTCAAGGACGAGGTCCGGCGAATCGGTGTCGAACTCGGCCTGCCGCGCGAGATGGTGTATCGCCATCCGTTTCCCGGTCCAGGTCTCGGTGTTCGAATTTTGGGCGAAGTGACTAAGCAGTATGCGGACTTGCTGCGCAAGGCCGATACGATCTTCCTCGATGAGCTGCGCAAACACGACTTGTACGATCGCACTTCGCAAGCGTTCGCCGTATTCCTGCCCGTGCGCTCTGTTGCCGTATTGGGTGACGCGCGCCGCTACGACTACGTCATCGCATTACGCGCGGTGGAGACCATCGACTTCATGACCGCCAGTTGGGCGCGATTGCCCTATGAATTCTTGGAGTTAGTGGCTCGTCGCATCATCAACGAGGTGCCTGGCATCTCGCGCGTGACCTACGACATCTCGAGTAAGCCGCCCGCGACCATCGAGTGGGAGTGACATCCGATTCCGCGACTGAACTGATTCGAGCCGGACTTCCCAAGTCGTATGCAAAAACCCCTCCCATCCGTAGTTTTTTGCGTATGATCCGGGTGTGAAATCACTGGAAAAATTCTTAGACGACCGCCTTTCCCACGGGCGCATCTACTTCACGCGCGATGAAGCCTGTGGAGCGTTGAGCTCAACTCCCAGAAGCTTCACCGCCGCGGCTACGAGGTTGGTGAACAAAGGGCGGTTGGCAAATCCTCGACATGGGTTCTTTATCGTTCTGCGCCCTGAGGACAGAGTGAACGGCGCGCCAGACCCAGTTCGATGGATCGATCCCCTTCTAAAACATCAACGGATAGATTACCGAATCTCATTGCTCAGAGCGGCGGCCTTTCATGGCTCTTCGCATCAAGCTGCCATGGTCTTTCAAGTTGTTGTTCCCAAGCAATTGCGCGATTTCGAATTGGGGCGCCACCGCCTGCAGTTCATATATCAAGCGCCGAGTTCTTTCGCGAAGGTCATCCGTTTCGAAAATCTCGATCGGATCAAGACCGAAGAAGGGTTTGCCAAAGTTGCGGGTATAGAACTGACGCTTCTCGACTGTGCACGATACTTTCACAAAGCTGGCGGAATCAGCTCGGTCGCGCAGGTTGTTAAAGACATTGGGGATAAGGCTGATAGCGCAAAGCTTGCCAGCATCGCAGGGGCATATGAAAACTCGTCGGTCCGACGTCTCGGTTTCCTGCTAGAGCGGTCAAGCCATGAGAAACAGGCTCTCGCGCTTGAGCCATTTGCCAGAAAAGCTAAAACGCTAACGCCTCTGAACCCGGCGGTGAAGCCGCTCGTCGAATCATTGGCCGAAGTTTCAGAGCGAAGCACGCGGTGGAAGCTATTGCTCAACGAGCCGGTGGAGACTGATTCGTGATTCCTCGGTCATACATTCAGGCATGGAGCGCGAAGGCGCCTTGGCCCGACATGCGGCAGGTAGAACAAGATCTGATTATCTGCCGTGCCCTATGTGACCTGTTTAACGCGCCAGCGTTGCAGGGCAGGATCGCCTTCCGTGGCGGAACGGCCATTCACAAGCTGCTATTCAAGCAGCCTCTGCGTTATTCGGAAGACATCGATCTTGTGCAAACTCGAGCGGAGCCAATTGGGTTTACTGTGGATGCGATCCGTGATGCTTTGTCATGGATGGGGAAGTGCAGTCGAACGCAAGCAGGGCATTCGATGCATCTGATATTCAAGTTCGCGCCGGAGATCGATCTGCAAGCGGCGATGAAGCTCAAAGTTGAAATCAACACGCGCGAGCACGCCAGTCTAAATGGCACGATCTCGCATCCGTTCACAGTGGAAAGCGATTGGTGTCAGGGAAAGGCCGAAATCACCACATTTGGAAACGAAGAATTATTTGGGACCAAATTGCGCGCGTTGTTACAGCGGAAGAAAGGGCGTGATCTTTTCGATCTGTACCACGGACTGGATCAGCTCGCGCTCGACGCGGAAAAGCTCATCGCTTGCTTCGAGCATTATGTTGCGCTCGAGGGGAATCCAATCAGTCGCGCAATGGCTGAACAGCGCATGCTTCAGAAGCTTACGCATAGCCTCACGGAAGACATCGCGCCACTTCTACCGGCCGGTATCGAATTCAATGACGTGCATGCCATAGATGCATTCAACCGGGTATGGACGGAACTGATTAGCCGCCTCAAGGGAGACGCGTGGAAATCCAGCGCTGATGCCATTGTTCAATTGCGTAGCAAGAAGTACGCACGACTGCTTCCCTGAAAATACTTATGGCTATCAAGAAATCCGAACTCTATTCAATGCTCTGGCAGAGCTGCGACGCGCTGCGTGGCGGCATGGACGCCAGTCAGTACAAGGACTATGTACTCGTACTGCTGTTCATTAAGTATGTGAGCGACAAGTACGCTGGTAAGCGATATCAGCCTATCACGATTCCGCGAGGCGCCAGCTTCGCCGATATGGTTGCGCTAAAGGGCAACAAAGATATTGGCAACAAGATCAACACGAAAATCATTGCGCCGCTGGTAAAGGAAAACGAGCAATTGTCACTATCCGATTTCCCGGACTTCAACGATGCCGCCAAGCTCGGTACAGGAAAGGAGATGGTAGAACGGCTCACCGATCTGGTAGCCATCTTCGAAAACAAGGCACTCGACTTCTCAAAGAACCGCGCTGACGGCGACGACATTCTCGGCGACGCCTACGAATACTTGATGCAGCACTTCGCCACCGAGAGTGGCAAGAGCAAAGGCCAATTCTATACACCGGCCGAAGTTAGTCGTGTAATTGCGCAGGTGCTGGGAATTAGTTCTGCGAAGACGACGCCCAATACAACCGTGTATGACCCGACCTGCGGTTCGGGATCGCTGCTGCTTAAAGTGGCCGATGCAGCTTCTACGAAGCTCACGCTCTATGGCCAAGAGAAGGACTCGGCTACCAGCGGTTTAGCGCGGATGAACATGATCCTGCATGACAACCCCACGGCGGAAATCAAGCAGGGAAACACGTTGGCGGATCCCAAGTTCCGCGAAGGCAAGGCTAGCAACGAG
>Ga0193752_1001419_pt1 | contig 19975 bp, 18 predicted proteins | sample H1c1metaG_FD_144924 | JGI IMG/M metagenome (GOLD analysis project Ga0193752, IMG submission 144924) | Soil microbial communities from a riparian zone of the East river system, Colorado, United States - H1c1 | ecosystem: Environmental > Terrestrial > Soil > Riparian zone | place: USA: East River...
CTCACAATTTCTGAAAAACTTAACTCGCTGATGCAAATGAAAATTGCTGATTTCAGTGAAATCGATTACCTGATCACTGAGCTTGATCCGCATGACAAATTACTGCAACCTTACCATTCAAAAAAAGTCACTATTTTGTAGAGCACGTCCCTGCTATTTCATTTTGGGAAGCTTTGCCAAAACCTGTTCATAGGAATGCGTTATCCATTCTTTGATCAGTTTATCGGAAATGGAATGATCCATCAGGATGGTATTCCAATGTTTTTTATTCATATGATAACCTGGTTGTACAGCAGGATATCTTTCCCTCAGTTCAACGACGAGTTCAGGATCACATTTTAGATTAATGCTTTGGAAATTTTCAATGTCTGTTAGCGCAAACATCTTTCCTCTTACTTTGAAAACCATATTTTCGGGACCAAACGGAAATTCTTCTGTAGTATCCGGAAATGATAAACAATAATTACGAAACGATTCGATGTCCATAAATTATATTTGATTTAAACGATGTGTTGTTTGTACTTGCAGCAGTTCAGGTACAGCGCTGATCCTTTATGTAAACCACAGAGTCAACGTGAATATTTGTATTATATGTTTGACTCTGATCATCATTAAATTAACACAAATCCGTCACTACACACAATTTATCCACTTTTATCAAAATTAATATTAGGTATTCTGTTTTTTGGTTTACTTGCGTGTTCAATCATTTAATATGATAGTTGAAACAACCAAATCTACACTTTCAGATTATCTTGAACTCTACCAATATTTAAGCGTTCTTACAGAAGAGCAGATAATTAAATTAAGACGAATTGCAGTAGGAATTTTGCCTATATCTGCCTTCACAGCAGATGAATTGTTGCAATTGGATCGCAAGCAAAAGGCTCAATTCGCCTGATTCATTTACACTTATTGATTTCGTTATAAAATTACATCAGGTTATGTATGGGATCTGAATTGCTTTTTTAGTCTCAAAGAAAGAGTAGTAAAACAATTACGCCCGATTGTTTGATCTTTTCATTATCTGCCTGCCTCTCATCGCATACGCGATCATATTACACCTATAATATCTTACCAACTGCACAATTATTTTCTATAGATGATATCTTCTAAAGATTATATTTCTAAAGATTATTTTTTCTATAGATTATAATGCATACATAGAACCATAAAATTGTTATGGAGGTTTTTTTAATCTTCCCGCCTTAATGATGCCTCGGCGTTTTTGCTTTAACTCCAGAAAGCAGAGTCAGATCGGGCTCAGAGAACGAAGTGAGGGTGGAAACATGAAATTCGCGTTTTGTGTTTGGGCAGATGTTTTTCAAAAACTACACATAACTATGGTTTCGATTGAAACTTTCAAACAGTTATCTTTTTCTTTTAAAGATGTTACCGAACGACCTCATTTTGGGAAAACATCGTTTAGAGTTGGCGGGAAAATATTTGCCACGCTTGATATTGAAAATTTAAAAGCCTGTTTAAAATTTTCTCCTGACGATCAGCAACAATATTGTCTGATCAATAAAGCTATCTTTCCTGTCGAAAATAATTGGGGCAGAAATGGTTGGACCTTCATTCAAATTGATAAAATTACGGAAGAATTAATGGTTGAGGCCTTGACATCTGCTTTCAAAGAGGTATCAAAAACCAAATTGAAAAAGAAGAAGCAGAGATAGTTCAACGAACTGAATTTGTATTTTCAGATTTTTTGTCGAGGAACACGCCAGTGCCAGACATTTTCACGGGACCATAAAACAGACCGTGACCTTGTGTTACGTTATATTTTGTTTTTAGCTTTTGTTGAAGATCAGCATCGAGTTTTCTTCCATTTACGATCAGTTCGTTTTCAGTAAGTCCAAACCATTCAATAGAAGCAGCGTCCGGAACGATTTGTTCTTTTAGAACGTCCCGGATAATGCCATTTGCTCGTTCCATATCCCTGGCCCAGCTTTCCCGATTACTGCGTTCAAGTTTTTCTTTGGCTGCTTTCTTTCCTTCTGCGCCCCGGATGTTGTTTTCAAAAGATCCGGAGCCACCAGATTTGTGTTTGATTTCTTCTTTTTGATACGAAAGCTTTTCCTGCTGATCCGACAGGTTTTCTTTTTTGTATAACTGTCCTTTCTTCTTGTACAAAGGAGCTTCTTCTTTGTAAAGCTTCCCTTCGGGTTTGTACTTTGGAGCTTCTGTTTTGTGAAGTTTTCCTTCGGGATTGTACTTTGGTGATTCAGTTTTGTAAAGCTTCCCTTCGGGTTTATACTTTGGAGCTTCTGTTTTGTATAGTTTTCCTTCGGGTTTGTACTTTGGTGATTCAGTTTTGTATAGTTGACTTTGTTTTTGATACACCAGATCTTTTTTGTTAGAGTGCTTTTCTTTCGCAATTTTGAATTTATCGGAAGACTCTCCCAAAGTATGTTCGGTCATTCCCATTTTTTCGGATTTTAAATTCTGATGTTTTGAGAGCTTTGCCTCATTCCACGCTTCTTCTATCTGATTAAGCACCTTTATATTTTCAGGAAGAGTCAAATCAGTAACGGACACACCATCTATTGACATGGCACTTACCTTGCCGTTAACTTTTGTAATCGTATACCTGGTGCCTGATTGATTAATGGCAACAATCATTTGGTCCTTAGTTTCTTCGTCATTTGAAGGATGAAATTTGATGCTTTTAAAAACTGGTGCAGGCACTGTATCAATCAGGCGATGCAGGTCTGCTTGTTTGAATTTATTTTTCTTTTCCGTATGCCGGACGGATACAGTTTCTCCAGGCAATTGAGATAAACTTACTCTTTTTGACTGAACCGTATTGTCTCTCTTATTCTGCGGAATGTTTTTATCCGGAACAGTGTTTCCATTATTCTGATTAGTATCCTTTTTCAGAATTATGTCATTCTTTGAAATAATTTCGTTCTTTGGAATAAAATTAAATGCCATAATTATTACCAGACCCGACATCAGGATTATCTTTTCCATAAAATTTAGTTTTTTATTTTGATGTGTAATTAACCGGTTCAACCTGTTCAGCATGTGCATTTTTCTGTTTCCGAGAGCCATTGCATACCCGGAAGCTGAACCGATGTAATGTTCCTGAAACGAAATCAATGCTTCGAGATACCGGATCTTGTGAGTTGTATTTGCAACAACTATATCGTCACAGCAAGCTTCTCTTTCTTCGCGGATCAAAGAGGATATCCAAATTAGTGCCGGGTTAAAAAAGAAAATTGTTTCTGCAACATTTTGGAACAGATTCACGAGGAAGTCTTTTCGGCGGATATGAGATAACTCATGTAACAGGATTGTTTCTACATGTTCAGCGGGGAGATTGGCCAGTAACCCCAGAGGTACAAGAATTACAGGTTTTAGAACTCCTATTGCCGCCGGAACCTTAACCAGTTCTGTTTCGAACAAACGGATAGTTTGCCTGAGACCTAATAATTCACTCAGCTGTAGTATTTTCTTATTCCATTCGTCAGCAGGATTGTGTATTCCGGTTGCACGGATCTTATTAATATAGAGCAGCCCCGCCATCATCTTTACACATTTTGCAAAAAAGAATATCAACCAGATCAATATCACCAACGCGGCATTGTTGTTGAGAAAATTTATAAACTGATCTATGTAACCGGCAACAGGTTTAGTGTTCTGATCATTTGTGGCTGCTGTATAACTTGAAATGAGATTCGAATCAGTAGCGGGCAAAAGCGCGCCCGCGGAAAAAGCCTTGTTGTCTGATAACCCGACGAAAAGAGTGATGATAGTAATTGCCAGAAAAAGTATCAAAACACTACCCAAAAGATTATAGCGCAGGAGGGCACGTGATTTACGGGTACATGTTATGATTATACCAGCTATCAATGCAGCAATTAGTCCCTGCCAGAGAGAATGTAGTAATGTCCACGAAATCGCCCTGATCATTTCGCCGGAAATCCATTGTTTAAGAAAAAGTACAGGCATAAAATGGTTTAAATTATTTTGATTGGTCCATGTCCTTTAATAAGTTTTTCATGGCCTCTATTTCTTTTTTGGATGTTTTTTTGTTTCCAAGTAATTGGATCAGCAAACTACTGGCGGAACCTTTGTACATAGTTTCAATAAATCTGTTTAATAGTATATTTTTTGTCTTTGACTCTTCAGCGGCAGCATTGTACGTATGCTTCATCTGGCTGTCATTGCGTATCAACAATTTTTTTTCAAGCATTACCTGCATCTGCTTTAGGGTAGTAGTATAGTTCACTTCCCGTTTTTGTTCGTTGAGTTTGTCATTTACAAGCCGAACGGTAGATTCACCATATTCCCATAGTACCTGCAGTATCTCGAGTTCCGATTTGGTGGGTTCAACAGGATCTTTGCCTTTTTGTTCTGATTTTTTCATATTATAAGTTAGGAATTAAATCGTACGAATTTTATCGCATCGATGGTCAAATATACGATATAATTCGTACGATAAAAATATTATGCCTGTTTTTTTGCAATTATTTTGGGCATGAAAAGATTTTGCCGGCTACAAATAATAAAGTGCCCCTAAGAAGTCAGAGACTTTTTAGGGGCACTTTACATAAGACGGCTTTTATTTGTTAGTAGTTTCGATTAATATCCCGGATTTTGTGTTAATTGTTTTGAAACATTTAAGACATTCAGACCTATCGGAAATATTTCAGTGTGATTATTTGCATCCGGTTGTTTGTCCCACCAGATGCCGGTGCTGAAAACTCCCCAGCGGATCAGGTCCGTACGTCTTCTGCTTTCAACCAGGAATTCGCGACCCCATTCATCCAGCATTTCCTGGTCTGTTAACTGGCTGCCGTTTGACTGATACAGACTTGGAGAGCCTGCCGGATAATTTCTTTTCCGTACTGCATTCAGTAGTGTGGCGGCGCCGGACTTATCACCCGTTCTGTATTTGCATTCGGCAAGAGAATAATAAATTTCAGCAAGTCTGATCTCAGCATATGCCGATGAAATTTTGTTAAGGTCATCGCTCGGGTAATAAGGATATTTTACCGGGTAAATGCCTGAATTATGATCAGCATGATTCATATTCGACTCTTTGTCTGCAATGATTGTTCCTGGTTTTGCGTCGAGAAACATACCAACCTGGTCACGCAAAAAAAGCGGGTAGGGGCCTTTATTGCCTTTCACCGTATCCTGTTGGCCTTTTGAGTTTATGTAAGGCAGATATCCATACAGAAACATACCTTCTCTTTTACTACCGCCAAGATTTTTATATTTTGCTAAACGGAAGTCATCCGGATATTTCTTGAATTTTAAAAATGGCTTACCCAGATTGAAAGGGTATTCAATACTATCAACAGTAAGACCCGGCTGCAAGGCATATTTTGGATTGGCATCTCCAAAATCTGTAAAGCCGAAAGATCTTGGTGCCTGGTATGGCATCATCCAGAAGTACATGCCACCATCATATTGCCAGTGGGTAAGACCAAAGCTACCGGGAAAGCCAAATAGTATTTCTTTTGACTGGGAATTTGTATAATCGAAAGGAGCGTCCCATCTTGTTTCAAGTTCATAAGCTCCGTATTTACCATCGATGATATCCTGGCAAACCTTTGCACAATCGGCAAACTTATCAACACCGGTATAAACCTTCGAATTTAAATATAATCTAACAAGTAATGATGCGGCGCCGCCTTTTGTCCATCTGCCGATAGCATTTTCCTTTAAGTCTTCCCTGGTTAACAAATTTGGTATGGATTCGAGCAGTTCTTTCTCTATAAAATTAAAAGTTTCCTGCGGAGGTACTTGTGGTCCACCTTCCAGTTCTCCTTTTACTTTGGTGACAATGACGATATTTCTGTAAAAATCGAATGCCCGTAAAGTGAGCCAGGCCCTGAGCACCCGTAGTTCTGCAATCAGATCGTTGAGTTCTGCCTGTGTCATTTCAAATTTTTCGGGATCTGTAATTCCCTGGAGATCTTCGAGTGAATTCGTCGAGAGGGTAATTCCCTGGTACAAAGCGTTCCAGGCATCAGTTGTGTAATTATCGTTTGGAGTCCACGTATGATTATGCACGCGTTGATATTGTCCGCCATCGAACCAGTCGCCCTGCCTGTTAGGCGTCATACTTTCATCAGTACTATTTTCCTGCAACATAAAGGTTGATCCGCCCTGTATGCTCCAGTAAGAATGTTCGAAAGGTCTTAAAAAATCCCTGGTTACGTCTGCCTTGGTTTGAAGAAAACTTTCAGATGTAACCCGATCGTATAAGGTTTCATCAAGTTTGGTGCATCCACCGGCAAGCAGCATTAAAATTAACGCAGAACTTGCAGCGATATATTTTGTTAATTTATTGTGTGTCTTTTTCATATTTATTAAACTTTAAAAATTAAGTTGAAGGCCCAGGAGTAACTGGAGAGTAGCAGGATAGTAATTGAGTGTACCATTGTGATCGGAGTTTTGATTGATCCCAGGATACAAGCCATTTACTTCTATAAGATCGGGATCACCACCTTCAAATTTGGAGAACGTCTTTAGATTTCTTCCCGTCGCGTAAAGTCTGAATGACTTCAGGTATTTAGTTCTTAACGGTTGCGTATAACCGAGTATAACATTGTCAATTTTCACAAAACTGCCCGATTCCAGAAAGTAGTCTGATAAAGCAGCGTAAGTGGAAGGATTTGTCAGCTTTGAATATTTGCTTCCATCATAGGCGGACTTGAGCACATTTGCATTTTGTTGTGTGCTGGGTGTTCCAAGATAAAAAGCAACAGTATTGAAAACCTGGTACCCGAAAGAGCCTCTCAAGAAGATGCCAAGATCCCATTTTTTATAATGGAAATTGTTGCCGAGACTGGCTGTATATTTAGGCAGACCATTGCCGACAAATTGCTTGTCGTCATTAGTTGCTTTATTCGCTGTAATTATTTCTCCTTTTTTATTGTAGACCAGTAAAGCACCCGTGTTGTCCACACCTGCAGACCGGAGAGCAAAGAAACTCCCGATCCTCTTATCCTCCTGTAAACGTTGAATATTGCCAGGAGTACCCGGCGCAGGCATTCCAACTACATCAATATAAGTTTGGCCCTTGAAGAGCTCGTTTGAAAAGGATACAAACTTGTTATCATTCGTTGCTCCTGCAAATGAAATGTCATAATTAAAATCTTTCGTTTTTATAACAGAAGCATTTAACTGTATCTCCAGACCGGAGTTTTTCATCGTACCAACGTTCGCATAGGTCTGATTTTGAATATTTGGCGGATTGGGTACGGAATAATTTCCTAACAGATCTTTGTTAGTACGTATATAATAATTAATACTTCCTGTAATCTTTCCTTGAAGTATTTCGAAGTCTGCTCCGAAATTCAGGTTGATCGCTTTTTCCCAACGCAGATTATAATTGGCGTTTTGGCTTGGTCCCCAAACCTGGTAAGTGGTGCCGTTAAATAAATAATAACCATAACCACTGTAAGTATCAAGGGAAAGATAATTGCCAAAGTCCTGGTTGCCGGTTTCACCATAATCTGCTCTCAACTTTAGCTCATCCAGCCAGGAAATATCCTTCATAAAACTTTCCTGGCTGATTCGCCAGGCTACTGAGGCTGCGGGGAAATTACCCCACTTATCATTGATTCCAAATTTAGACGACCCTTCACGCCTCAAACTCGCCGAGAAATAATATTTTTTGTCAAAGTCATAATTAAGTCTTCCGAAAAACGCAATAAGCGTTGAACTATTTTTATAAGAGCCAACGCCGTTTTGCCCTTCTTCAAGATTCCAGAGTCCACTTCCGAGATTATTATTAGTAAGAACATCAGAAGGGAATAGTTCGTTGTTTGCATTAAAGCCAGATGAGGTGAATTTTTGATAAGAATATCCGCCCAGTAATTGGAAAGCATGATTATTCAGCTTCAGATTGTAGTTACCCGTCCATTCAAAGCTCTTCTGATCATTTTCATCCAGGTACTGTGAACCGGTATTACGTCCATTGCCATTAATAACACCTGTGTTAGTGGAAGGAAGGAAATTATATTTTCTGTATGTCGAACTGACTTCCCCAACGGTTATCGTCGAGTATAGATTATCCAGGATATTTAACTTGAAGGAACCATTGATATCCAGAAATTTAATGTCCTGCTGGGATTGTACGGTTTTTGCGTTTTCAACCGGGTTGTTGGCAAAGAACCCCGTGGTTATATAGGCATATCTTCCGGAATTGTCGTAGACATTAAGTGTGGGATTGAGGCTTAAGGCATAATTAAAACCACCAAGGTCGGCCAGGTTTGTTTTAGCATAACGGGGGGCAATATTCAGAGACAACTCATAAAGATCATTTGCAGACTTGTGATTTAAGTTCACACGGGCGCCATATTCCTGTTTGGTCGCCCTGAGATCAATTCCTTCCGCATCCCGGTAGTCGCCTGAAGCCATATAATTGGTTCTTGAATTACCACCGGAGAATTGAAGTGTATGTTTTTGTGAAAAAGCCGGGCTCCTGCTAATTTCATCGAGCCAGTCGGTATTTCCACCAAGATCAACGCCACGTTTATTCTTAAGAAATTCATCTTTTGAAAGTACTGAAAGCGTGTTGGTCGGAAAATCGAAACCCGCATAACCATCATAAAACATCTTTGATTCTGATGTTCCTTTTTTCGTTGTAATAACTATTACACCATTACTTCCTCTGGTACCATAGATGGCGGAAGCTGCTCCGCCCTTCAATACATCGATTGATTCTATGTCATTTTGATTGAGGTTATTAATATTTCCACCGGGAATTCCATTAATAACATAAAGCGGTCCAAGGCCGGCATTGCGCGAGGATACACCTCTCAACTGAATATTTGGTGAGGAGTTTGGATCTGCCCCTGCCGTATTTGTAACCGTTAAACCCGCTACTTTCCCCTGCAACGACATCAGGGCACTATTGGAGCCAACGGTAAGCAGATCTTTCGACGAAAGATGGGTTACAGCACTGGATACTTCCCGTTTATTTAATGAACCATAACCAATACTTACCACAGTCACACTCTCCAGAGTGGATCCTTCAGGCACCAACTTAACCACAAGGGAAGTTCTGGCCCCTACGCCTATGGACTGCAAAGCATAACCAATGTTTGAAAAATCGAGCGTGTCGGTTTCAGATGCGCTGATCGAAAAGTTGCCATCAGCTCCTGACTGCGCACCAACACCAGTCCGCCTGTTCACAACACTTACATTTCCGAGCGGCTCATCTGAGGCCCCCGTCACTTTACCTGTAACTGTTTTTGGATTCTGTTGCGCGAAGCTGTGAAGAGAAGAAGTACAAATAAAAAATACAAGTGAACATAGACAGATTATTCGTTTCGAGACCGGCCATCTTTTCAATTTTAGAGCTTTATAATGAGGGCGATCCTGCATGAAAGCTTTCTGTATGAAGAAACCTTTCCAATTTCCTAAGCAATTTTCCATGTGCATTTATTTTAGTTTAAAGAGATGTTTCCGAATGACTGTATTATTTAAGTCTTCTGCTTGGTGGGTAAGAGGTGGTATTAACACACGATCGGCGACTGTAGAGGGTTTCAGGCATGTATACGTTGTATTCGCTGCTGAATTTCTGATGAGAAAACGGGAAGTTGCTATATCGATTTTGCAAAAAAAGCTTTTTAGACAGTGAATACCGGTGAAAAATTTACGAGATGAATGGAAAATGATGCAAGTAATGACAAATCTCTTTCACTGAAAATATTTTGTTATGAAATCATTAATAAAAATATGCTGCAGCAGTTGGATTAAAAACAGGTTAAATATTTAAGTAGTGACACCGGGAGAAGTATTACCGGAAGAAGTATTATTGAATGTACTGCGGAAAATATATGAATTGAATAATGAAGCTCAATCCACTAAAAAAAAAATGGCACCTGTAGAAACAGGATGCCTTTTTCGATTGCTAGCCATTAACTAGTCAAAAATAGTATTCCAATATGATGTAAATATTAAATAGCATTAATCAACATAAGAGTTAAACCTTAGTACAGGCAGAAGTATTTGATTTTTTTAAGCAATAAAAATTCGTTATTATTATTATTACGAAATGATAACAGATATTATTGTTACAAAATGATAACAGATATTATTGTTACGAAATGATAACAGAGCCAAAATATAAATTCAGTAAAAGACAGATAATAAGCTATTCTGCTAATACTTTTTTTATTGGCCTCATCTGTCTGTTCCTTTTTGTTCCCGATGCGAAGTCATGGGTGATGAAACAAATGCTCAACGTTGGATTTTTCAAAGCAGATGGCGAAAAAACAAGTCAGGACCACACACAACCTCTACTCCAGTCAACGAGCCTAACGGTTAAAGATACGAAGGGTAACACACTATCGATAAATGAGCTGAAAGGCAAAATTGTGTTTATTAATTTCTGGGCAACCTGGTGTCCCCCATGCCGGGCAGAGATGCCGCAGCTTCAGAAGATGTATACGGTATTAAAAGGGAATGAGAATATTATTTTCCTTTTTATCAGTGAAGACGATGAGATTGACAAAGCAAATGCATATTTTAAAGAGAATAATTATGATTTGCCTTTGTATGCAACTACAGGGACAGTTCAACCTGAGATTTATCAAGGGACTTTGCCTACAACTTTGGTACTGGGCAAGGATGGAACTATAGCCTATAAACACGAGGGTATTGCAAATTATAATACAAAAGAGTTTAAGAATTTTCTAGAATCTATACAATAATAAATTCCAATACTGCATCTTAACCTTTATTATATCTAAAATTTATTGATATGCAAAAAAAATATAAGGATATCACCGAATTCTTAAGCTCAATTGAATTGGATTTTGAAAACAGTCAGAATTCACTGAATAAAGCAATAATGTCTGATGACCTGATCCTTACCAGGGAAGCGGCAAACGCCATCGTTGGTTTGAAGTTATGGATTAATGACAATGTTGTTAAAAAACAACAGGCGGTTGGTAATACAGCTCCTGGCTATATCAGCTTATTTTACGGCGATTCGGCCAATGCAAAATCAGCAACTGCAACCTGGTTGGCCAATCAAACAGGTACGAAATTGCTACGTGTTGATCTTTCATCGGTAATTAATAAGTATATAGGAGAAACGGAAAAGGGACTAAAAGACCTGTTTGACGGCATGGCCGAAACGGGCAGCGTACTTTTTTTTGATGAGGCAGATGCAATTTTTGGTAAACGAACCAATATTAAGGATTCACATGACCGGTATGCAAATGTTGAGGTCAACTATTTTCTACAGCGTGTTGAACGTTTAGCCGGTCTCAAAATAATTTCCACCAGCGCAAAAGGCAACATTGACACGACATTTTTACGCCGGCTTCAGAGCGTCATACATTTTCCCGCAAAATGAGATAACTGCGCAAATTATAATCGTTATTGCGTGGCATTTTTTTTGGCATCAAAGTAAAGCCATTAAATAGGGCAAATTATTCGCCGGTAACTGTTAGCCCCGGGATGGATCAACCTGTTAATCTCTTTCAGAATTCGTCTCTTTTCTTTTTTGTTCGATCCCGGCCAGATCCTCAGAAGGCAAATCACTGTCTTCATCATTTTCCTCTTCATCTAACTGCAGGTATTGGAAGGAAAGTGTGTCATCAAAAACCTGATAATCGAAATCGGCTCCGAAATTGGCCACAGCATATACGAAAGCGAAATTCAAATCATAAAGGTCGTCTTCGTTAAGCCAGTCTTCTTCTGTTGCAGATATAATCCATTTGTACTTTGAGTGCGGATCTCCTGTCCCTTTAATAATTTCTGTAAGGCTGCCCTTATCAATAATAAATTTTTGTGCTGCGGAACCAATCCATTCAACACCATCTTCGGTAACTTCCCAGTTTCCAAATATCATAAAAATTGATTTAAAGAAATTTCACCAATAGTATGCCATGTAAAAATACCGGAAAAACGTCATCCACGAACTAAAAGTACCCGCTACTAATCAAACCAGCCACAGCAGGGTTATCCTGCCTACTTTTCGTATTCAAATAATTTTTCACAAAAAACAATATTTAGTAGCATGAAAATCACCTGCATAATCTATATGATTTTAAGTGGTATTGTAAGCGACCCAAACCCGGGCCAGGGTAATAATGGTCCGATAAATTATCTTAATACGCCATCTGCCTTGTCTTTCAACAACCTGGCATATGGTCTTTCCTGGACTTCACACCCCAGTGCGGACTACTACAAGCAGGAGTATATTCTCAAAGGCGAAACCGTAGAGAAATTTACATCAATGCTTATGCTCGAAGTGCTCACATCGAATGTGAACATAAAAGATGTTGTCGCAAATAAAATGGCAGAGCTTCAGCGAATGAAAGCAGGTAATCCATATGTTAAGTTTGAAACAACAAACAATCCGGCAACGGGCGAGTACATACTTGATTTTACTGTTACGGCCAATTCTCAGGACGGACAAATATTGATCGCAGAAAGGAATGTATACAGATACAATGCTCTTGCGAATAAAACCGGTGGTAAAGGTGTACTGTTGCTGGGAATGAGCGTTAGAAGTTATGGAGCCGGGGCTAAAAAATTTCTTGCTGATGTGGAAGCCGGCAGACCACCCCTGATTAAAAAAGTAAAGGAATTTAAGATTCCGGCGGTTGCCATAAAATAATTACCAGGTGACCTCCAGGTTGGAAATTATCTTTCCGAAAGTCTCCCTCAATAATATCTTCTTCAATTATTTCTCAAAATAACCGGCCAGCCTGACTCAGGCTGGCCATATTTATGTCTGTCCAGGAATGGAAACCGCAGTAAAACCAGTGTACAACGGCTGATATTCACCCTTTTTTAGAAAATCCTGTAATTTTCTGTAACTATTTTGCTATAGTGCAGTATTCAAATTAGAAATCAATCAAAACACCTGGTGTCAGAATTAACAGACGAAAAGATAATGAGCAATGTAAAAGGCGGGCATTTGTCTGACCTGTCTAAATTATTTGATCGTTATCATGTGGCATTGTTTAATTTCTTTCTGAAACTAACGGCAGACAAACAAAAGAGCGAAGACCTGACACAAAATCTTTTTTACAGGGTGATCCGATACCGTGAAAGTTATCACACGGAGAAGGGTACTTTTAAATCCTGGATCTATCAGATGGCAAGAAATATTCATCTTGACTACTGCAAACAGGAGAAGCGAATTGCTGGTGTAGTAAAGGACTCTTTTCATAACACCGGGGAGATACCAGTGCAGGAAGAGGGTTTTGTTGAGAAAGATTTTGAACAATTGAGAGCAGCACTTGGTAAACTGGGCCCAGTTGACCGCGAACTGATATTGCTGAGCAGGTTTGAAGGATTAAAATATGAAGAGATCTCAAAAATGAAAAACATGTCGGTAGGATCGATTAAGGTCCAGATCCACCGGGCTATCAAAGAACTAAAGAAATTATACTTCAAACAATATGAGTGATATGAATATGCAATGTAATGATGCCGAAATGTTGTTGATTGATTACCTCGATAATCAGCTTTCAAATACTTCAAAGAAGTCTCTGGAGTCGCATCTTGAAGGTTGTGAATTATGTAGCCGGCAGCTCGCTGAATACAGAGAACTTTTTCGTTCGATCGCCAGCCATAAGATGGAAAAACCCGGACCGGCATTGCGTGACAATTTCAATTCAATGCTTCAGTCGGAACTCAATATGCTGGCAACCGCGCGGATCATAGAGCCGGCAACTAAGAGAACGGTATCACTTAGTTTCCTTCCCGGTTTCTTCCTGAGAGTTGCCGCTTGCCTGTTATTGCTTGCCGGTGGCGTTGTTTTGGGCACCAGCATTACAAGTCAGCGGAATGCCGAAAATGCTGTCCAGATCACAGCATTGAAAACAGAAGTAAAGGCAATGAAAGAAGCCATGATATTCAGCCTGCTCGCTGATGAATCGGCAAGCGAAAGAATAAAAGCTGTAAACTATGCCGAGCAAATGAATGATCCGGGACAGGAGGTGATAACCGCACTGATTAATACACTGAATCTCGATCAGAATGTGAACGTACGCCTCGCGGCCTTAAGTTCTGTTTCAAAGTTTTCTTCTAACCAGGTTGTCCGTGATTCGCTGGTGAATTCGCTAAGGTGCCAGCGGGAACCCATTGTTCAAATAGTATTGATTAACATACTTACTGATAAAAAGGAAAAGAAAGCGATGAGTGCAATCAAAGACATCATCTCAGACAAATCTACTCTGGCTCCCGTAAAAGACGCAGCAGAAAAGGGATTGAAGCTCCTGTAATTATCATCAACACCATTAATAAAGCATCATGTAATTGTTGTTAATGTCCATCATTTGTCTAAAATAAAAAGTATGAAAGTGAAAAATTATGTTTGGAAGTTAGGCCTTGTATTATTTTTTTCGGGCTCATTAAATGCACAGGAATATAAGATTCAGGTGCAGAATTCAAAGGACGGAAAGCTGACGTTGAAGCAGTTTCCGGGTGATCTTCCCATTGAAGGTTATAGTGGTAACGAAATCATCATCACTTCCGATTATTCTTCTAAGCCACCCGAACGTGCGAAAGGTCTTAAAGCTGTATATGCCGAAGGAACTGATAATACTGGTATAGCTGTTTCGGTGGAAAAGAATGGTAATGAGATAACTTTGAAAAGTTTGCTTCCGATATATAAAAGGGCAAAATATAAAATCAAAGTTCCTGAAAACTTTCGTATCAAGATTGAGTCTGAATGCGGGAATTCCGGTGAAGTGGAGATTTCTGATATTAAGAATGAAGTAGAAGTGAAAAACTGTCATGACATTAAACTTAAAAATGTAAGCGGCCCTCTTGTCTTATCCACAATTTCAGGTGATGTGACCATTGTTTTTTCAGAATTGAGTAAAGACAAACCCATTTCACTGGCTTCCATTAGTGGAGACATCGATATTACGCTTCCATCCAAATCAGGTATTGATCTTGAAATGGGAACCGTTTCAGGAGCATTTTATTCCGACTTTGATCTCTATTCGACTGACAAAAAACTCAAACAGGTTGGCGGTTCTAAGATAAAGACCCAATTAAACGGGGGAGGAGTGGCTTTCAAGATCACTAACATAAGCGGAAACATTTATTTACGTAAGTCCTGACGTGGTCCTGCGTCCATTAATTCATTTTTTAAAACATTCGGCATATGAAGAATATATTGGCAGTATTATTTTGTTGCGTGCTTGCCTCAGGGTTAACTGCACAAAAAATTATTGAGAAAACTTTTAATTACAGCGATAAGAAAGAAGTGAATCTCGATCTGAAGATCGCAGACTCCATAAAAATCCATACCTGGAATAAGAATGAAGTGGCGGTTAAGGCTTCGATATCCATTGCTAACAACAAGTACAACGATGAATATGTCGTAAGCTTTGACGAGTCCGGAAGCAGGATACAGGTGAAAGCAAATATCGAATCTAAACGTAATCGCAATTGGAATGAAGATTCGAACTGTTGTAAAACAGATATCTATTGGGATATTTATGTCCCTGAAAAAGCGCCTTTGGAAGTTGAGACTATCAACGCAAATATAGTTATAACAGGTCAGACTTCTCAAATCAAAGCAAAGAGCATCAGTGGGTTTATTGATTTACTAATACCTGCAGATCTGAAAGCTGATTTCGAATTAAGTACGATTACCGGCACGGTCTATAGTAACGTTATTCCGGATCAGACAACCAACTTCAAGAAAAGATCAGCAGACATCAGCAGCAAATACAGGGGCGGAGGCACGCGGGTGGATTTAAAAACGATAAGCGGCGATATATATCTTCGGGATCCGTTGAAATAGCAATGAAATATTTCATATTTTCTGATTACCATTAACTATTTTCTTTGCTTGTTCAAGCACTTCGTCTCTTCCGGACCGGATACTCTCGATTGTTGGTTTAACTTCTATGTCGGGAACTATTCCTACACGTTGGGTTTCTTTTCCATCAGGATAATACATGCCGATGCCTGTAATGGTTGCAAGAAAGCCACCCGGTAATGGTATTTTACGGGAATCGCCATCGGCACCTGCTGTTTGAGATCCAATCGTTATAACATCACGTCCGGTTTGCAGAGCCATTACTGTAAATTCAGCTCTGCTCTGCGTTTGCTCATTGACCATCAGTACAACTTTGCCTTTATATACCGGCTCCTGGTTTTTACCGGTGTATTGGAAGCTTGAATGTTTCATTACACCCGGAAAAGAAAGGTCCGGAGTAAGAAGTTTTGCAAATGCTTTTCTTTCAATGTTTAAGTATTTTCCTAATTGAGGGTAGAGAGATGCAGGATAATTCCTTACGTCTAGAATCAGGCCTTTTGTTTCCATCAGATCCTTCATTGCATTATCGACTTGCTTTGGTTGAAGTCGCCCCAAATTAATATAACCAATGTTGTCATCATAAATTCTCCAGGGTTTAAGTAATTGCACTTTATTTTTATTAGCATTGGTTAGTTTAGCCGTCAACTCATTAAACGAATATCTTCTGAAAATTTTGGTTGCAACCCGCCCGTGTCTATCATACATCAATTTTATCGAATCAGATTTACCTTTCAACAGGTATGAAGCAAGGTTTCTTAGTTTGGTCGCTTCATTTGAACCTTGCATATACACAAGCTTTTGATCGATAACAGTTTTTACAGGCACATCATCCACTGCGAGAATCACATCACCCGGTTGAAGGACATTGCCATTAATTGAAGAGTCAGGAAAAGGAGAGGCAATGACGACGGCCTTCTCATCGATAATCTGGACTAAAAACGGGGGCAACATCTTCCCGAAAAATTCACTTATCTGAGGAGTAATAAAGCCGGAATGGCTATCACTAATCTTTCTTGTCATCTCCAGGATTGCAAGGTGATAACTTAGGGTATCAGTTACTTCGTAAAATTTTTTTGTCAATTCCGCGAGTACCGTATCCCAGTCCTGATCTAAAACATATTTATAAGGGTAGTAGTAATTGATAATATTCCAATACCGTGCGAGCGTCAATATTCGCATCGGAACATCTGGAAAAATAGAATCAGGGTATGCTTTTTCATTTTCAAATGTAGGACCGCTCCAACGCACAACAAGCGCAGTTGTTTTTAAATAAGCATAGTGATTCTGCCTCTGATTTCTGTTATTTCTGATGACCTTTAATTTTTCTATTAACTCAGGAGTAAATGCAGAAGTATCGTTGATCCAATTGATGTTCAGGTTGTAATTTAAACCACCTGCGATTGTATCCTTACAACTCTTACAAATGGGTATCTTTCCAAGGCTGGTAATGCGTTGCATGAAAAACCCGTTCAACTCTTTTTTAGATTTTAGCTGAGGTAGTTGCCTGATACCATTCATAAATTCCTCATCCCAGTCTAACTTACCATCCGATACGACAGGATGAAAATACTTCAAAAATCCCCAAAGTTTAATGAATGACATCGTCTTCTCTTTCATTTGATCAACCTGAGCATCGACAACTTTCGTGAATGAAAAGACAGTTAAGAGAAGGTAAATGATTTTCATAACGCATTAGTGATAAAGTAAAAATAATACTTTAGTAATTACATGCGATCATCTCCTTATAGTTCGTGTAAGACTCTCTATTTATTTAACAAACCGTTATTGTTTCTATATTAAGTAACCTGCCCAGTTTTATTAACTTAGGGCTGATATGTCCGACACCAATCGCACAATGATGCGCAGGGCCATGACTGTTCCACTCATTCACAAATTTTCTTGCACCACCTGGAAAGCGGTAGCGACTGTTTGTATTACCTATTTCAAGTATCGGGCCCGGTACTGATTCACCTTCAGCTATCAGCAATTTTAAGTTGCCCTGATCTTCTACAACCGATAAACAGGTAATAGGGCCATTCTTTACAGTCATTTCTACAGACAATCCGTTGCTTACTTTACCGTGATACAGTCCCAACTGACGCACCTTGGTTTTACTTTCTGCGATTCCGATATGTCCTGGTCCGTCATGACCCATTAATACCACATCATCATTATAGTCCATGGCATAATATTCCGTAAAAGATCCGCCTGCGCCGAAAGAATCCATGATCTTCATTGCCTGCGCGTTTTTTATTTCATATTCACCTGCCACCGGTATTCCCCTTGCAGTTAAAAGTGAATTTCCGGGGATGATGGATGCAATGGTCTCCTGGTTGAGACTGCCAGGCGCACCTTTATAATAATATGCGAGCGAACCTAAGTTATATTTTTCAACCAGCAGATCCAGTGCTACTGATGTTCGTGCGGCTTTGTCCAGTTCCTGCGAAGTGCATCCGGGCTGAATATCAAAAACCTGTTGGAAATAATTACACCTGTTTAAAACATCAGCACTTGTTACCTGTTTTCTTAATTCGGTTAACTCATCAACCTCTATTATTTCAATATGGCCGCCAAAGGTTGAAAGCTGCAGCGTCAGATCGGTATATATATCTAACATACCGGAATAATAATTGCCCATGGCGCCAAGCCGGTTATGTGCCATCACATTTGCCACCCTGGATGCATCAAGCCATTCTCTGATCTCGTTCCAACACGCCGGATCATCGTATATCATACCTGTGACTTCATGAAAACGTATGCCGGAGCGTTTAAAGACATTGGCAATTTCGGGAACAGGGCAGGCTGAACAATGCGAAAGCCATTCGCCTGTCATAGCAGTGCGGCTGCCTAATGCGTTGAAAGCTGTATAGTCAATGGCTGCTGCAGGCGTGAGATTCAGAATAATTACAGGAACGCCCGCTCTTTTTACCACCGGTAATACTGTAGCTGATAAGGCGTATGTACTAACGTAGAGAAAGATAATATCTACATCTGCCTGTCGGAATTTATGCCCGGCCTCCATTGCTTTTGCTGATGTGTCAATCATTCCGAGATTTACGACGTCGCCGCCAAATTCATTTATCCTGCCACTGATAAATTGTAGATTTGATTCCAGTTTTTCTTTTAATCCGGAAAACTGTTCCCAGTATGCTTCTAATCCAATTCCGAATAGACCCACTTTTAAATTAAACAGCGTATTTGTCATTTTAGTGATGCTTAGTCCATGATGCAAATCCGATATTATTTCGTTAAGCTTAGATTGATGTAGTGGTTAAATATAAGCGACACCGGTCCGATCAAACCTGATTCTCTCAGTAACTTGTCAGAATCAGCCTCTTCGTATTTCATGATATTTGTTTTTGTCAACCGCTTTTCGACCGGCAGCTTACTATCTCCAATCAGCCTGTTTGGCCAAAGGTTCACTACTTCAACTTCAAGCTTATTTTCTCCGCTTTTAATGTAGCTGGTGATGTCAAACTGAAAAGGCGGGCTCCATTTTACAGGCAATTTATTTCCATTGATTGTTATAGATGCCATTTCCAGGACATTCCCTAAATCCAGAACTACCTGTTTGTTTTTGAATCCGGAACCTGCTGTAAAAGTTTTGCGGTATGTAGCGGTGCCTGAATAGTACCTGATACCCTTATCGTCGAAAGACGTCCAGGATCTCAGGCTGTCAACTTTTACATTTGATGGTCCTCCCCATTTGGTGTCAAAATTTATCTCCCAATCACCTGTGAGTATTTGCTTTGGTTCCTCCTTTACAACACCAGTTTTGCTGGTGCTGCCATCGGACCATGAAAGCACATAGCTGCCTGGCTGCAATGCGGTAACAGAGGTTCCATTGCCTGATTTTACAAGATCCAGAAATGGCTTCTCTGCATCTTTAAATTGATTATCAGGAAAAACTGATTTACCATCTTTTTCAATTTTTGTGATATGCCGGGATGGTTTCAATTTTCTAAACACGATGAACTTTGATCCCTCGGGTTCAAAACCAAGAGGGATAATTGTTTGTCCGTTCTCTTCGCGATAGGTGAGTATCTCCGTTATCTTACCAGTCATTGGATCCCAAAATTCCGGGGTCATCCCGGTAATCCTGAACCTACATTCCACCTGTTCATAACGATCAGGCAGAGTTGAGAGATAACGAAACTGAAAATCATTTATTCCTTTTCTTCCAAACCGGTTAACTACAAAATA
>Ga0193752_1001420_pt1 | contig 19971 bp, 20 predicted proteins | sample H1c1metaG_FD_144924 | JGI IMG/M metagenome (GOLD analysis project Ga0193752, IMG submission 144924) | Soil microbial communities from a riparian zone of the East river system, Colorado, United States - H1c1 | ecosystem: Environmental > Terrestrial > Soil > Riparian zone | place: USA: East River...
GAAAAATGTGGCTCAGCGCGCGTACTATTCCGGCCAGGCTCCTCCTCAGAACATCTTCAATCCCTTTGCCTGGAATGAATTCATAAAAGCCTGGAAACGTGGCGATTTCAAGAGTAAGAAATAAGAGTCGCATTTTCCGAAGAACTTATTATCAGGATTTATATGAAAAATGTATCGGTCATTGGCGCAGGAACCATGGGTAATGGAATTGCCCACGTTTTTGCACAGCACGGCTTCAATGTCAGCATCGTTGATCTCAATACAAACCAGCTGGAACTGGCTGTGCAGAAGATCAGCAAAAACCTTGACCGGCAGATCTCCAAGGGCACTATATCCGAAAAAGATAAGGTGTCCACATTAGCAAATATCAAAACCTTTTCAACCCTTGGTATAGGAGTCGACAGGGCCGACCTGGTTGTAGAAGCAGCTACTGAAAATGTTCCATTAAAAATGGAAATATTCCGGCAACTCGATACACTGACTCCCCCGGCAACTATCCTGGCAACGAACACCTCTTCCATATCAATTACGAAAATTGCCGCGGTTACCAACCGGCCACAGCTGATTATCGGAATGCATTTCATGAACCCGGTACCTGTTATGAAACTGGTTGAAATCATAAACGGCTATGCAACTTCAAAAGAAACTTCATCGACCATTGCCGAATTAAGCCGGAAGCTTGGTAAAATTCCCTGTATTGTGAATGACTATCCCGGCTTTATCGCGAACAGGATACTGATGCCAATGATCAATGAGGCCATATTCAGTTTGTATGAAAATGTGGCCGGCGTTGAAGAAATAGACACGATTATGAAGTTGGGAATGGCGCATCCTATGGGACCGTTGCAACTTGCCGATTTTATCGGCCTCGATGTATGTTATTCCATATTGCAGGTATTGCATGAAGGCTTTGGCAACCCGAAGTATGCGCCCTGCCCGCTGCTTACCAATATGGTTGCGGCAGGGGTTCATGGAATTAAAACAGGTGAAGGTTTTTATCAATATAATAATGACAATCCGAAAGAGTTGCAGGTGAGCAAAAGATTTCTGCCAGCCCAACAATAAAAGAATCAGCTTACCTTTTTATACTCCACACCCTCAACGTCTGTAAGATCATTAAGTGTGATCTCAGCACTCTTCACCGGCAAAGCAATAATCATTTCGCAAAACAACTGTAGTTCCTGCGAGACTATTCTTGCGCTTCTGTGTTTTACGATCCGCATCACTTCATTCATGCGTGTATAATCAAAATGCAGTTTGTATATTGTTTCTATATCTTTTCGGAGCACCGGTGTAACCTGCAGTGCCATACTGGAGGCCATTTTATAAGCATTGATCAGCCCGGGCACACCCAGCAACGTACCTCCGAAGTATCGGGATACAATGATAAGTGTGTCTGTGAGTTCTTTGCTGTCTATCTGCCCCAGAATAGGTTTTCCAGCTGTACCTGAAGGTTCGCCATCATCACTAACCCGAAACAGATTTTTATCTGTACCGATCCGGTAAGCAAAACAATGATGCGTGGCCTTAGGATGAAGCTTACGAATGTTTTCCAGGCTTTTCTTAAAATCATCAACACTTGAAACCGGAAATGCATTTGCAATAAATTTACTTCCCTTGTCTCTATATTCTGCTGTTGAGGATTGCCCGATCGTGTTATATGATTCTATATTTATGTTGGTCATGAAGGTATCGGGTAAAGTGTAAAGATTGAAGCAAATTTCAATCTAATAAAGTTCTTCTGTTTTTAAGGGGTTATAAAAGTATTGGAGAGTATCGTTTTCCAGTTGTTCCATGTGAGACAGCCCCGGTTTTTGCAATACAGGAGCAGCGATCCCTTTACCGGAAAACATTCGTGTATTGGTAAATACCCTGGCTTCATCCCAGCAGCCTTCATCAATAAACGACTGAAGCAGTTTACCGCCACCTTCAATGAGTAATGAAGTAATTTGCAGGTCATACAAGTGCATTAAGATCTGTTTGAAGGGATCTGTATCCGCGTCTACTTGTATGAAACGAATGTTGTGTTTCTCGTCAGTTTTCAATGAGTTGAAAACTAAGGTTTGCGTATTACCGTCGAACAATTTCAAAGTATGCGGTAAACGAAGTTTTAAATCAATTATGACCCGAACCGGATCGTTCCCGGGCCAAAGCCTTGTGTTGAGTGAAGGGTTATCAGCCAACGCTGTATTGGTTCCAACCATGATACCCATTTCTTCCCGGCGCCATTTATGAACCATACGGTTTGAAAAGTCATTGGTGATCATCAGGCGTTCAGCAGTAAGATTGCCGATCATATGATCTGCTGTCTGCGCCCATTTCAAAATGATATAAGGCCGATGACGTGTATGAAAAGTAAAAAAACGTTTATTTAATTCCCGGCATTCTTTTTCAAGAGTACCCAGTTCCACGTTAATGCCGGCAGCTTTCAATTTATCAATGCCTTTGCCATTAACGGCTTCAAAGGGATCCCTGCATCCGATAACCGCATGTTTGATATTTTTTGCAATGATCAGATCAGCACATGGCGGCGTTTTCCCAAAATGGGCACAGGGTTCCAGCGAAACATAAATAGTTGAACGGGTAATGAACTGCTGATCTGCCGCGCTTACCGAATTGATGCAATTCACTTCTGCGTGTGCTTCCCCATACCTGCTATGATATCCCTCGCCTATAATACGTTCATTATAAACCAGTACAGAACCCACCATCGGATTGGAGCGGGTATTTCCGGCACCAAGCCTGGCCAGTTCAATACAGCGATGCATATAAAGTTCTTGTTTAAGCATATTGCGCATTGGCAGGCCGCAAAAATATTGAATGTAACTGTAACGCCCCTCAATGATTGAAACAAAGATTTGTTGAATCAGCTTACTTTTGACGCTTATATGGATCTACAAGATGCATTAATATACCTTAAACAATCCCTCACCGGGGTTTATGAAGCCCGTGAAGCAGCAACGATATCAGACTGGGTTCTTGAAAAAATAACAGGACTGCAGAAGATTGACCGGATAGTGAAAATGGATCTTGAATTAACTACTGCCGTGGAAAACGCACTCATCAGATACACCGCAGAACTGGTGGCGCACCGGCCTGTTCAATATGTTTTGGAAGAGGCCCATTTCCAGGGACTGATTTTTTATGTCAATGAATACGTGTTAATTCCAAGACCCGAAACGGAAGAACTCATAGAATGGATCCTGACAGACGTTCAGGCCCCACAAGATGTTTACAGAGATATTTCGGTACTGGATATCGGAACAGGAAGCGGGTGTATCGCTGTTTCGTTAAAAGTGAAAAACAGTCTTCTTCAGATATCGGCCTGCGATATTAGTTACCCGGCCCTGGAAATTGCCAAAAAAAATGCAGACGACAATAAAGCTGACATTCAATTTTTCAATTGTGATATTCTGGATCAATCATCATGGCATGAATTACCTGTGTTCGATCTTATCGTTAGCAATCCACCCTATATTCCGGAACGCGATAAACAAGCTATGGATCAGAACGTGCTGAATTATGAACCCCATACCGCATTGTTTACCAGCGACGATGACCCCAATATTTTTTATCGCACCATTGCTTTATTTGGAAAAACACATCTGAAAGCAGGAGGTAAGTTATATTTTGAAATCCATGTTGAAGGAGGACCCGCCGTAAAAGAAATTCTGCAGTTGCGGGGATATACTGAGATTGAGATTAGAAATGATTTTTTCGGCAGGCAAAGGATGGTTAGTGCAAGGATATAACGAAGACGTCCGCGCTACAATGGCGGGCCAGGCCCGCGCTACATTTATTGAACACCTGTTTTGTCAACCATGAGAACGGTACGGGCGCCAAGCTCTCTTGCAATACGCATTACAGCAACCACATCTTCAACCGGCACTGTTTTATCAGCATTGATCGCTATAGTTGCGTTTAATGAATCCTTTGCAATTAAAGGTTGCAAAGTCATCCGGAGGTTTTCAGCCGGGACCACTTTACCATTGACTATAAACTGATCCTTGGTATCAATATTTACAACCACATTTTGTTTTGTCCTTGTATCGCCTTTTGCCTTTGGTGTGGAAAGTTTAATAACATTCGGATTAGCCAGCGTTGCAGCAATCAGAAAGAACATCATAAGAATGAAAAGAATATCATTCAACGGTCCGGTATGCACCTCCGCATGGGATTTTAATCTTTTTCTGATATTCATAAATATTCCTGCTGTTGTTATTTGTTTGATTACCTGGTTGGTTCCTGCAATATATCTGCAAATTCTGCGCTGGCTGCTTCCATCCGGTTAGCTGTTTTATCGATCTGTGTATTCAGATAATTATGCGCGATATAAGCCAGCAATCCGATGATGAGGCCAACCGCTGAAGTTATCAGTTTGGTATAGATACCATCGGCCATTGATTGAATGGTGAATTCGCCGGTTGATGCCAGTCTGAAAAACAACTGGAACATCCCGAAGATCGTACCAAGGAATCCAAACATCGGGGCTATACCTGCAATAAGGGAAAGAATATTCAGGTTTTTTTCAAGTTTATACATTTCAAGCTTGCCGACATTTTCCATGCTGCTCTCGATGGCATCGATCGATTTACCAATACGCTGAATGCCTTTATCGATGATCCTGGCGACAGGATTATTTGTGTTCCTTGCCATAGACCGCGCAGCTGTGAGATTACCTGTAACTATGTTATCACGGATGATATTCATAAAGTTACCTTCGATCTTCGAAGCTTTTCGGATATAAATCAGTCGCTCAAAAAATATAAAAATAGCTATTACAAAAAGCAGTGCCAGCGGAATCATCAGCACCCCACCTTTTGTAAGCATATCAATGATGCTGATCTCGGGTGCCGGTGCTAAAGGTAAATTCTGGGCAGTTTTGAGTGTATCTATCTGAAGAAAGAACCAATTCATCCGTTGATTATTTTAAGTTGTAAATGTAAACAAATGTGTGCCTAAAACGTTTTTCGCTGCACGATATTTCTTAAAACTTTGTTACTATTTAACCTGTTTATATCGTTTTCATACACTTAATGGCGCCTGGCTTACGACTTTAACTTCACATTGGCTTAAAGCACTAATACACCTCATCGTTGGTGAAGTCAACTACAATCGCTAGGAATTATATTGTTGCCCGCTTTGCTTGATCATCATCGCCTGGATCTGCTTCATTGTATGTTCCATTCCATCCGGACTTCCATCCAGAAAAATAACATTGCCTTTGCCATATTCCGCGAAATTTTTGATAGCCTCGGTCCACATACTGAATAAGATCACATTGGTATCGAGATTCGCCTGTTTCATTTGTTCAGCGGCTTCCGTCATACCCTTGGCAACTTCCGCCCGGAATAATGCAACACCCTGTCCTCGGAGTCTTGCAGCTTCGCGTTCGGCTTCTGCAGCGATTTTGATCGCATTACCTTCCGCCTCTGCCGATTTTGTTTTGGTGATTAATAAAGCCTGACCTTCGTTTTCCGCAGCTGCTTTCAAATTGTTGCTTGCAACAACCTTGCTCATTGAATCGATAATTGCCTGGTCAAAAGTGATATCATTGATCTGCAGGTCAAGCAGGTGGTATCCCCATTCTTCCAGCAGTACATCGATCTGATCTTTAACGTATTCAACGATCTCTCTTCTCAATGCGAGGATCTCAGCCTGGCGCTTGGTTGCAACAAAAGACCGTATAGTGCCCTCGATGGTCCGGGTTAAAGCCTGCATCAGGTCACGTTCCGTAATAAATTTGAAAGCGACTTTTTTAATCGTTTCCTCATTTTCATTCTGCACTGCATATAACAGCATACTCTTGAAATAAACATTTGCCTGATCTGCAGTGACGGCCTGAAACTCCATTTCAATGGACCTGTTCTGAATGCTTATCTTTCGGAAGATCTGCTCGATAAAAGGAATAATAAGGCGAAGGCCGGGTCGCAGAATTCGCTGATACTTACCAAAAACGGTGACAACACCGATGGTTCCCTGATTGACTGTTTTTAAACCTGCAAACACAACTATTACAATCAACAGTACCCACCAATAATTGTAAAACTGATCCATGGCAATAATTTTAGCGCTGAAAGTACAATATTTTACATCATAAACTCTGACATTTCCCCACTGTGAGCCCAGTAGCCGGGAGATGTCTTTATGGTTCTCCGATTTAATGTAAATAACCGCTCTATCATTTTAACGGTTAATTTTGCACGTAATGGAAAATAACTTTAAAATAATCATTGTCGGTGGCGGACCTATTGGCATTGCATGTGCACTGGCTATCAAAGAACAGGGACTATCTTACCTGATCCTTGAAAAAGGTGCACTCGTAAATTCATTATACAATTATCCGGTTAATATGACTTTCTTTTCGACCTCTGATAAACTGGAGATTGGCGGCATTCCGTTCGTTTCCAATAATGAGAAACCAACGCGGTCTGAAGCTCTTGAATATTATCGTCGTGTGGCTATTTCAAATGAAGTGAATATTCATTTACAGGAAGAAGTGTTGTCGGTTAGCAAAACATCAGGAATTTTTGCAATCACTACCTCCAGAAACAAAACCTATTACTCCGATTATGTAATCATTGCCACAGGCTTTTTCGACATTCCTGTTTTAATGAATGTACCCGGTGAAGAACTGAAAAAGGTTACTCACTATTACAACGAACCGCATTTTTATGCTATGCAAAAAGTGGTTGTTGTTGGTGCAAGCAATTCTGCTGTTGATGCTGCGCTTGAAACTTTTCGTAAAGGTGCAAAGGTTACCATGATCGTCAAAGGAGATGAGATCGGTCAACGCGTAAAATATTGGGTCAGGCCGAATGTCCTTAACAGGATTAAAGAAGGAAGCATAAAAGTGTATTTCAATTCAAGTGTTACGCGTATCACTGAAACGACTGTTGAAGCTGAAACACCGGATGGACCGGTTACGATTGAAAATGACTATGTGATCGCCATGACCGGTTACAAGCCAAATTTTGCTTTTCTCCGGCAAGCCGGGATCGAATTGTCGGAAGATGATGTTATGTGCCCTACTTATCATCAGGAATCGATGGAAAGTAATTTACCGGGACTGTATCTTGCCGGTGTTGTTTGTGGAGGTATGAATACGCATGAATGGTTTATTGAAAATTCAAGGGAGCATGCTGTAAAAATTGCAAAGGCAATTGGGGATAGATAGCTTAGTTGCCCTCCTGCGAAGGAGGGCGGCGAGCGAAGCGAGCGGGTGGTTGTTCTTTGGTCTTCGAAGGTTATTAGTATACTGTTACCAAAAACAACCACCCCTGTCGTCTTCGACGCCTTCCCCTCCTTCGCAGGAGGGGAGCTATTCCCTGCGATACACAATAATTTCTACCCTTCGGTTTTGCCGGCGACCGGCTATGTTTGCATTTGAAGTTACAGGCCTGGCGTATCCAAATCCCCGGCTATGCATTAATACGGCCAGTTTTCCTGACAAATAATCTTTCACTGAACCGGCCCGGTTTCTTGACAGATCCATGTTATAATCAAACTTCCCGATACTATCAGTATGACCTTCAATGATCATTGAATCGATCTTCTCCGGATGCAACTGGTTTACGAAGCTATCCAGCAACTTAAAACTTGGCGGCAACAAATTGTATTTAGCGGTTGCAAAAAATATATCAGGGATAATCAGCGTATCAATTACCTGCGGTGGTTTTGGTGATTCAAAAACAGTCGGCGGCAGCGGCTGATTGACCGGCAGACGTTTGCGCATGACATACATGCGCCTGTTCAGATATTCATGCCTTTCATTTTCCTGATAGATGGCCTGTCGCACACTATCCGACTGCAGACATAAATGCTCATTCGGATCTTCAGGTACCAGGCTGAAATTATCCACGTAAAAATAATACTCTGAATTGATCTCTGTTTTTTTAACTCCGGTAATATCGGTCCGCCGGAAATTTCCCACCGTAATATATCCCTCGTCACCTGTTGCAACATAATCAAAACTGCATTTCACCCATCCACCGGCATTCGGTTCCGATCTCGTTGCATCGACGGTCCACAGCTGGGGTACAAGATCTTTGAACAATCTTCTTTCATGCAGAAAGTCATCGGGTGTAAAATAAACACCGATACTATCAAGCAACCCATGAACCGAACGGACAAAAAATTCGAGATGATAGATCTTTCCTTTTCGCATCCCGCATAATAAACGGGTGCGAACAAAATTCCTAACATTCGGTTTTCGGATACTGCCCGCCGTTAGTCCAACAAAATGACGGCCTTCCGCGGCCATACCCAGTTCATCAAAATAATAATTAGCATACAATGAAACGGCAATCCAGCCTTCGGGAGCACAGTTCTTGTTATATTCCGTGCAAATATTTTCATCTTCAAAACCCGGGTTACTGATCAGATTCTGACCTCTCAGGTAAGGTACCGTAATCAGAAAAACAATGGCCAACAGGACTCGGATCATTATTGTGTTTTTTCTTCCCAGATACCGGAAAGATGGATGATAGTCTGCACGCTTTTTTGCATATCCTGGATGCTCACATATTCGTGTTTCCCATGAAAAGCCATTTCGCCCGTGAAAATATTCGGGCAGGGTAATCCCATAAATGATAACCTGGAACCATCGGTACCGCCTCTTGCACTGTGTTCAATAACAGTTACGCCCACCCTGGTGATCGCTTCTTTGGCATATTCAGATATCTGCGGATGCTGATCAATGATCTCTTTCATGTTACGATATTGTTCTTCTACAAAAGTTTCGTATCGGGAGCCGGGAAACACATCGAGGGCATCCTGCGCTTTTTGTTTGATATAGTCAATATATGCATCCACTTTATGGGTATAGAAATCACGAAGTATTAACTGTACTGTAGCCTGTTCAACTGTTCCGTCCATCGATACCGGATGTACAAAGCCATACCGGCCATCCGTTGTTTCCGGAGAAAACTCATCTTTTGGCAATTGTTCAAGAAAACAGGCAGCGACCTTCATTGCATTAACCATGATTCCCCGGGCATACCCCGGGTGAGCACTGATGCCATGAAAAATCACTTTTATTCCATTGGCGGAAAAAGTCTCATCCTCATAAGTACCTAGCTCACCTCCATCCAATGTATAACCAAAATCTGCACCGAGCTTCTGAATGTCCACTTTATTAACGCCACGGCCTATTTCTTCATCCGGCGTAAACAATAACCTGATTGTTCCATGCTTGTATACGGGATTTTTTACCAGGTAGTTGGCCATGTCCATAATGACAGCAACTCCTGCTTTGTCATCAGCACCTAATAAAGTAGTTCCGGATGCAGTTATGATATCATCTCCTTTTTTCTGCAAAAGGTAAGGGTGCCCGGCAGTGGTGATCACCTGGCCGGGGTCATCCGGCAAGATAATATCTGAGCCATCATAATTGTAATGCACTATTGGTTTTACATTGCTGCCACTGCAATCGGGCGATGTATCTACATGCGCGCAAAAACAGATCACAGGAACCGGTTTCTCACTGGTAGATGGAATAGTAGCATACACATAGCCATGCTCATCCAGGTCGGCATCAGCAATACCCATCTCTCTGAGTTCCAGCACCAGAAGCCTGCTAAGATCTTTCTGTTTTTCTGTTGAAGGTTGTGCAGGAGACCCGGGATCGCTTTGCGTATCTATCTGTACATATCTCATAAAGCGATCAGCAACCGTGTATTCGTAATTCTCAAACATGTAATGCTTATTTTTGGCAAGATAAAACTTCTAAGTCATTGTCAACTTTCAAAAAGGAATCGCAGAAAAAAGTCCTGATGCGCATACTGCTTTTTTTTGCATTATTTCTCAGCGTTTATTTAATGGCTACCCTGGGCTATCAAAAATCTGGCTTGAGCACCGCCATTTCACCGGTTTATGCCAATGCTATAATATTCGGCGCCGCCACTTTCATACTTGTGCCACTGTTCAGAAAAATTGCAGACAAAAGGTCATTTATATCGATAGGGCTGACAATGAAAACCGCGGGTAAGGACGCGACGCTGGGTCTCATGCTGGCAACTGCAATACTTGGAACCGGTTCTTTATTATTATATTTTAATCATAACCTTGAATATTTTGGAATAACCCCGGTACCCGCAGATCTTTTTGCGGGTCTCGGGCTCATGGGCCTCATTGCTTTTTCAGAAGAAATAGTTTTCAGAGGTTATGTACTCGGTAATCTTCTGGAATCACTAAATAAATGGTTAGCACTGATTATTTCAGCAGCACTTTTCGCTTTGGTTCATTCCGGAAATCCTGAAGTGTCGGTCATTGCAATCATCAACGTGTTTGTTGCCGGCATACTCCTCGGCATCAATTATGTTTATACACGGAACTTATGGTTTTCGATCGTTTTTCATTTTGCCTGGAACTTCCTGCAGGGCCCCGTACTTGGGTTTGATGTTAGTGGACTTGAACTGGAAAGCCTTGTTCAGGCCGATGCCAGGGGCAGTATATTACTCACCGGTGGTAAATTTGGTTTTGAGGCTTCGGTAATTGAGACCGCGCTCTTCCTGATCTCGATCTTTTTGTTATTCCGGTATTATAAAGGCGGAGATTTAAATTCCCGTATAGTTGCTGAAAATAAAAATCCCGGTATTGAGAGTGAGTACCGGGACCGATAAGTTGTATTAACCTCAGGGCATAATGATGCGTGATGGAGGTGCACCAATTTCTACCAGTTCAAGATCAAATATAAGATCTTCGCCAGCCAGCGGATGATTTGCGTCCAGCATGACCGACTCTTCAGCAATATTGGTAATAACGACCGGGATCACTTGTCCGCTTCCGTTAGTCATATTCAGTTGCATTCCTATTTCAGGCTTCATATCATCCGGAAAGTTCGCGATAGGAAATTCAACAACCATACTTTCATCCTTAGGACCATATGCATCATTAACAGGTATATTGATCGTCTTCTTTTCTCCGACAGTCATTCCTGTAACACCATCATCAAAACCCTTTATAACATTACCTGAACCCACCTCAAATTCGAGGGGTTCACGACCTTCTGAACTATCGAATGTTGTGCCGTCCGCAAGGCGGCCATGATAATGAACTTTAACTGTATCTCCTGATTTTACTTGTTGCATGTTTAATTATTTGTGCTTTAAATGCATCGTTTTATTGAAAAAGCCGGTTTATTCCGGCAAAGTAAATGGAATAATCACCTACGACCAATTAATTATTTCATACGTGATGAATCCTGATTACCGCTTTTTTTACTGGCAAAAGCCGGGCCAACCAGCATCTGCTGATGCTCATATATTTGTATCAACAGGGAGCTGTACCTTTGTACCCAAGACATTAAAAAATTATATCATTCTAAGTCAAGGTATTTGAAAGATATGCGTATTGTTTTTATGGGAACGCCGGAGTTTGCGGTTGCGTCCCTTAAAGGATTGGTAGAAGCTGATTTTAATATTGCCGGCGTTATTACGGCACCGGATAAGCCAGCCGGCCGGGGTCTTAAAATAAATGAAAGTGCTGTTAAAATTTATGCCTTACAACAAGGCCTGAATATTTTACAACCTGAGAAACTGAAAGACCCTGAGTTTTTGCACTCATTGAAAGACCTGCGTGCTGATATTCAAGTGGTAGTTGCATTTCGCATGCTGCCCGAGGTTGTTTGGAATATGCCACCGCTGGGAACAATAAATCTTCATGGCTCACTGCTACCTAAATATCGCGGTGCAGCACCGATCAATTGGGCAGTGATCAATGGCGAAAAAGAAACCGGCATTACTACTTTCAGGTTGCAACACGAAATAGACACGGGCAATATACTCCTTCAAAAAAAATTCGATATTGGCGACGACGAAACCGCGGGGGACGTGCACGACCGTATGAAGATTATAGGTGCCGAACTGCTTGTTGAGACCCTGAAAAAAATAGCTGATAATAATATACAGGAGCAACCTCAACCACCGGCGGAAAATATTTTGCATGCTCCGAAGATCTTTACAGAAACCTGCCGTATCGACTGGAAACAAAATGTTAAAACCATTTACAACCTGGTTCGGGGTCTGTCTCCCTACCCAGGTGCTTTCACTATGCTGGAAGGCAAAACACTTAAAATATTAAAAGCTGAAAAAATAATATCGGCGGTGCAGGAAGGGCCAGGCACATTTCTTACCGATGGCCGAACATTTTTAAAATTTGCCGCCGGTGATGGTTATCTTAACGTGTTGGATCTTCAACTTGAAGGAAAAAAGAAGATGCAGGTTCAGGAATTTTTAAGAGGCTTTCGTTCAAAAAAAAATAATTAATAGTATGAAGTTTTATTTACTTGTTCTCTGCGCGCTTTTGTCTGTTTATGTATCTGCACAGAAAACGTCCAAGTCCGCCAGGCAATCAAAAGCCATTGCTAAACAGAAAACAACTCCCGGCAAATGGGTTCAGCTTTTTAACGGAAAAGATATTAAGGATTGGAAGGTAAAGATCTCAGGACACGATCTGAATGATAACTATGGCAACACTTTCAGGGTTGAAAACGGAGTATTGAAAGTATCTTATGATCAATATGAAAATTTTGACAAGCAATATGGTCATTTGTTTTATAAACAACCTTATTCGTCTTACATCATTGCAGTTGAATACCGGTTCACGGGTAAACAGGCTAAAGGTGGCGAAGGATGGGCATTCCGCAATAGCGGCATTATGCTTCATTGTCAATCGCCAGAAAGCATGCTCAAAAAACAGGATTTTCCCATTTGCATGGAAGTGCAGTTGTTAGGAGGAGATTCAACAGGAGAAAGAACTACTGCCAATGTTTGTACTCCCGGTACAAACCTGGAAATGGATGGCAAATTAATGAAGGCACATTGCATAAACTCTACCTCAAAAACTTTCAGGGGTGATCAGTGGGTGCGGGTGGAAGTGCTGGTGATGAAAGATTCAGTTATAAAACATATTGTAAACGGAGATACAGTATTGGTATATCAAAAACCGCAGGTTGGTGGTAGTAATGTAAACAATTATGATCCATTGGAAAAAAAGGATGGGACCTTACTGAAAGGTGGATATATATCATTGCAAAGCGAAAGTCATCCCGTAGAGTTTCGCAAAGTAGAAATCATGGATCTCGAAAAGAAGTAAGTATTTAAGATCAGTATTTCACATCTACATAGAACTTGCTGTTAGCCACTCCCAGTTCGGAAGCTGCGGCATCACTCAGTCTAACAGAAAGACCGGTACTTTCTTTCATTTCCGGTAACTGACCCAGTACTTTGGCAAATATGGATTTGTTGGTAGATGAAAAACTTACTTTCACTATAGTCCCGATCGGAACATTGTTCATCAGGGCATAATATTTTCCATCATTCCAACCACTGGTGCTCTTGAACGTGCCTGCATTACCTGTTGTTGTTTTACCACTTTCCGAGTATTGTTTCTTAAAGAAACCGCCTTTATGATTAGCGGGAGCCGCAGCAGGGTTTATCACTTCGGGCTTTGCTTCAGCGCTAACAGGCATCGGGGTAGTTTCTTCTTTTACCGCTTCTTTCGAAGCTGTCGATAAAGGAGGATTTGTTGAATTAGCCGGGGTTGTTGTAGATGTTGTTGAAGGAATAGTTGATGGAGGTACTGTAGCCGTTTCTGTTTTCTTAACATCGGCCTGTTTATTATCTGAATGCTGAACCGGATCTTTAGCTGACTCTTTTACCGCTACAGTGGATGGGCTGCCAACATTGATCTTGTTTGAACCACCGGATGCAAACGGTGATTGATCACCTTTTACTTTAAGATAACCAACAACCAGTTTCATCCCGTTCTTCAGTTGTTCGGAGCCAAGGCTATTCCATTTTTTAATGTTATCAGCAGACACTTTATTATGCGTGACACTTACCCGGTACATTCCTTCTTTTTCCTGAACGATATGATAGAGGGGGATAAAGTTTTCATCAGGCAGCTTTGTGCCATTCTGAGAAAAGTTAGTAGCCGTTAATGGTATCCTGATAAGCTGGCCGATATTCAGTGGCTTATCCAAAGTTGTTTTGTTGTATGGAGCAAGGTCTTTAGGACTCAGATTATATATTCTGCCTATGCTGTACCAATTTTCTTTTGCCACAACCGTGTGAACCAGGTGAAGATCAGGTGACGCCCCCTGGATGATCAAACCTGTTTGAGATCTCGCCGACTGAAGCAACACGAAACAAAAAATAAACAATTTGATTCTCAACATAGTTTTAATATTTCTTCGACAACGCAAAGATGTGAAATATTTTAATTGTTTTCGCTTTTGAGGATCCGCCACTCTCTTGGATAATAATTGTTTGTCCTGTTCGACAACACTTTGATCCATCCCAGCTTCACTCCCTCATACAACACCAGCGCCCATCCCTTTAAGGAACCATCAGTCTTAACTTCTTCTTTCCTTAAATATTGTAGAGCTTCCTGCAGTTTTAACGATATGCCAACAATTTTATTACTGATGATATTGCTCATGGCAAGACTATGATCGGGTATGAGTGCTCTGCCCGCAATTTTCCCGATTGCAACTCCTGCCTTCCGGATATAAAGATTATCCGCTAATATCAGCAACGAATCACTTAGTGATGCAGGCAATGCAAAGATGAGTTCGCCGGTTTTCCAGAACTCCAGTGGAACTCCATTACCGATCCATGGCAACACTATTCCGGACTCTTCTTTATTTAACTTTTGTAACGCAGTTTTTCTTGGTGGCTTCCAGGTTTGGCTGTCACCATTCATTTTCTTAAAACAGGTAAGATAAAACCCCTCTCCTTTTACTTTATCGGGATAAAAACGGTATCCCTGGGCCAGGTGTTTCCTGGATAAAGAAGGTACAATACCCCAATCACTATCCAATAACAATGGAAGATTCACCATTTTAAATTCGTCGATAAGCCAGTCTGCTATCTGTTCATCTTCTGCAGATGAATAAGAGCAGGTTGAATAAATCAATATGCCATCTTTCTTTAGACATGGGTAAATATCTGCCAGGATCCTTTGCTGGCGCTGGCTGCAGAATTCAACATTCTGTTCACTCCACTCTCTGAGTGCTTCAGGGTCACGCCGGAATAAGCCGGAACCTGAACAGGGTGCATCCACGACGATCACATCAAAAAAATTCGCAAGCCGGCTGAAATCCTTTGGATCATTATTGGTGACAATAACATTTTCTGCACCCCATTTGATGAGATTTTCTTCCAGGATATTTGCTCTTGACCTGATAACATCGTTACTCACAAGCAGGCTGTCTGTACCGATCAAGGATTGAATAAGCGTCGATTTACCGCCTGGCGCGGCACACAGATCAAGTATTTTAATAGGTTCTTCCAATAGTACTGTCTGCCTTATTGCCTGCTCAAGAAACATGGATGATGCTTCCTGAACATAATAGACACCGCCATGCAACAGGGGATCGAAGGTAAAAAAAGGACGCTCGGGCAGGTAATATCCTGAAGCTGACCATGGTACCCTTGAGTAATTTTCGTCCGGATTAACGGGGTCATTTTTTATAATGTTATACCGGATGGCGGTAACCTGCTCACCTCCGGAGTGAACATCTACAAAGGTTTTCCGGTCAAAACCCGGAACCCCTTCGAGGCTGTCTAACAATTCTTCTGGCAAATTATGTAAGGGCATTTGCAAATTTACACCTCTAAAACTCAAATTGATGAAATTAGATGAAGAAGCTGCCCGCGGACGACCTATAAACTTTTGATCTCCGCAATAAGGTCCTGCAATACTTTTTTGGCATCACCAAACAACATTGACGTTTTTGGCTGAAAGAAAAGATCATTTTCTATGCCGGCATAACCGGGTTTCATACTTCTCTTATTTACAATTACCAGTTTGGCAAGCTCGACATCCAGTATCGGCATACCATAGATTGGTGATGAAGTATCTGTTTTTGCAGCAGGATTTACAACATCATTGGCACCGAGGATCAGTACAACATCAGTCGACGGAAACTCTTCATTAGCCTGCTCCATTTCTTCAAGCTTTTCATAACTGACATCCGATTCGGCAAGCAAAACATTCATATGGCCAGGCATACGGCCCGCCACCGGGTGAATTGCATATTTAACATCCACACCTTTTTCATTAAGTAATTTTTCAAGTTCATGACAGGCGTGCTGAGCCTGCGCCACTGCAAGGCCGTAACCCGGAACAATCATCACTTTACTTGCATAGCTCATTACTACCGCAGCATCAGCGATGCTGATCTCCTTATAATTTCCCTGGTCTTTGGATGCGCCGTTCTGTCCTGCAGCCTTAGCACCGAATGAACCCACAAGTACATTCAGAAGCGAGCGGTTCATTGCCCGGCACATCAGGATCGTTAATAAAGTACCTGCAGCGCCCACTAGTATCCCACCGGTAAGCATCACTTTGTTATCATATAAAAATCCACCGCAGGCTGCAGCTACACCTGTAAAAGAATTCAATATTGAAATCACCACCGGCATATCGGCACCACCTATCGGCAACACGAATAAAATTCCATATAGCAGGGACAGGGCAACGATGCTGTAAAACAAAAAGTATGGCCAGGTTGTAACGCGTACCTGCAGGTTGTTTGCAAACACAGGACCCGCTTCAAATGCATCATTGACATTACATAACAGGTATATTGAACCCGCAATGATCAGCGCGAAAAAAATCAGGTTGGCAATATGCTGGCCTTTAAAAGCAAAATCTTTAATTTTTCCATTCAGCTTACCCCAGGCAATCATACTACCTGCGAAAGAAATAGCACCGATAACGAGACCAGCAAGAATAATGATCAGTTGGTGTGTTGAGATGCCGTTGTCGATAGAAAACTCGACAATCTCACGGGTAGCGGAAAAAACAACCGTATCGCCAACTACAGGTTGTGACAGCAGGTGGTTGAATTCAACGATGGATATCAGTGCAGCGCAGGCGCCGCCCATGCCATTAAACAAACTAACCATCTCGGGCATGGCCGTCATTTTCACTTTGCGTGCGGCAAGTGTTCCGCAAATACCCCCAATAAATAATCCTGAAAAGATCCAACCATAATTGCCCAGGCTTCTGCCTTCATCTTCGTACAAAAATATTGTTCCGATTATAGCCAGGCTCATACCGCCCGCGGCAATCAGGTTACCCTTTCTGGCCGAAGGCGGATCAGACAACATTTTTAACCCGATAATAAATGTCAGGGATGCGATGATGTAGATGATCGTCAGAATACTTAGTTCCATATCAATTAATTCCTATTTCTTTTTTTTGAACATTTCCAACATCCGGTCAGTTACAACAAAACCACCCACCACATTCAGCGTACCCAGGATTACGGCGAGAAAACCGAGTATAAGAGCCAGGTAATTATCGGGCTCGGCTTTACCCATTACTATAATTGCCCCGATTATCACAACACCATGAATGGCATTTGCACCACTCATAAGTGGTGTATGCAAGACGCTGGGCACTCTGCCGATCACTTCGATGCCGACAAAGATCATCAGGGCCACGATGTATATCATTTGCTCATTCAGTAAGATCCAGTCTAAAACATTATTCATATCGTTCCATTTACTTTATCATGATGGCTTACTTTCCGTAAGCATTGTTTTCACTCTTTCGTTGAGCACAGTACCGTGATGTGTAATACAACAACCAATCACCAGGTCGTCCTGGAAATTCAGGTTGAGTGTGGCTTCTTTGGTTATAAGAAGTTGTAGGAAATTAAAAACATTTTTTCCATACAGCTTGCTTGCATCGGATGGCATAGATGCCGGCAGAGCAGAATTACCAACGATGGTTATGCCATTATGAACTATTGTTTCATTATTAACAGTGAGTTCACTGTTGCCTCCCGTTGCTGCTGCAAGATCGATGATCACGGACCCTTTTTTCATCTTCGATATCATTTCGCCGGTTATCAGTACCGGCGCCTTTCTGCCAGGGATCTGGGCAGTACTGATGATGATATCTGATTTCACAATGCTTTCAGCAATCCTTTGTTTTTGTTTTTGGAGAAACTCGGCGGTTTGTTCTACCGCATATCCTCCGGCTTTACTGGCATCGGCCGCGCCTTCCACTTCCACGAATTTCGCGCCGAGACTCATCACTTCTTCTTTAACAGCGGGCCGCGTATCAAACACTTCAACAACAGAACCTAATCTTTTTGCGGTTGCAATCGCCTGCAGACCGGCAACACCAGCTCCAAGTATCAGCACTTTTGCCGGAGCGATACTACCTGCGGCTGTCATCAGCATGGGAAAATAACGGCTGTAAATATTGGCGGCAGTCAGCACTGCCTTATAGCCGGAAATATTTGCCTGGGAACTAAGTACGTCCATACTTTGTGCCCGGGTGGTACGCGGAAGCATGTCCAGGCTAAAACTGGTGACATTAAACTCAACCCACCAGCCAGCCACTTCCGGTTGATATAATGGTTGATAAACTCCAATAATAATTTTGGATCGGAATGCTTCAAGTTCAGCAGCAGCAGGCTGATGCATACATAAAATGATATCAGCATTTTTAATAACCTGTTCCCGGGGCAGAACCGTAACGCCAGCCAGCGCATAATCAGCATCGGCAGCAAAAGCTTTTTCGCCCGCGCCGTTTTCGACAGATACCTGAACTCCTTTTTTAATTATCGCAGATGCGATGTCTGGCAAAACAGAAACCCTGGTTTCGAAAGATGGCTCCCTGAGTACGCCGATAATCATAGTTTAAATGGATGTTGAGGCCCTTAAGGTAGCAAATATTATTTGTAGTGTGCAGCCGTTCTAAAATCTGATCGTAAAGTTTTGTGGTATTCGGAAATCTTTTCTGAATAAAAGAATTCCTATAAAAAATAAATCAATATTTAATGTAACGGCAGGGTACAAACGGCAATAGTCCCACGCATTTTCCATTTCCCTGCTCCAGTGAATATCATCCATTACGACAACGGAGTATTCATGAATGACTGGTAATAGCATGTTAAAATAATCCACTGTTGGCTGATAGCGGTGGTTGCCATCCAGAAAAACGAAATCCGTTTTTGGTATGGAATGAAGTAAGGCCGCAAAAGTTTCATCAAAATTACCGGTGATGTGCTTAACATTACTGATGTCGAGTTCGCGGATTACGCGGGCTGCTTTTTGAGCGATCGATTCGGCGCCCTCCAATGTCCAGACTTTCGCTGAAGATCTCGCTTTGGCCAGATAGGCCGTCGTTATTCCGAGGGAGGTTCCCAGTTCCACAATTGTGTCTGGTTCAAAATATCTCACCATCCGGTAGAGCAGCTTTGCATATTTTGCCGGCTTAAGTGCATGTTTTGCTATTTCACTAACTTTCCGGGCATTTGTTTTTGAATAACCCGAACCCGCTCCATAATCATTTACATGCAGAATTGTATTATCACTGAGCAGCGAGGTTCGCTGTAATTCAATTTCCTTAAAAGCCGGATAGAAGGTTCTATCGTTCAGTACCTTAATGATAAAATCAAAAACAAAAGGCGAGTGTATGCGGTGACCCTTTGAATTTGACGCCCGCAGCTGATATTGAAGATATTTTAACAGCAGTTCTGCGCGGGAATACATTAGTGATTTCGCTTTTCGGTTAGCCTTTTCTGTTAGAACCCGTTTTTCCGGGAGTTTCCACTTTTCCGGATGTTCCTGTTTGTCCGGGAATTTCCATTTTTGCAGAAGTTTCCGCTGTTTTGTTAGATTCCCAGATTTCTATAGAGTAAGGGTAAGCATGCTTTTCATCTTTGGGAAAATCCACCCGGTAAGAAAGTTGCCAGGATTTGTCGAGCATGGGGAAATAAGTATCGCCCTCCAACTGTGCATGAACCCGCGTTAAATGGACCTTATTGGCATGACCGATCGCCTGTGCATAGATCTGGCCACCTCCCAATACAAATACTTCTTTGGTATCGGCGACCTCAGCGGCTTTGTAGGCTTCCCTGAGATCATGAACTACAACCACGCCATCCGGCTTCCAGTCTTTATTATTGGATATTACGATATTATACCTGCCGTCCAATGGTTT